>Ga0137403_10005445_pt1 | contig 14759 bp, 14 predicted proteins | sample CZOMad2_1_16fung_FD_122057 | JGI IMG/M metagenome (GOLD analysis project Ga0137403, IMG submission 122057) | Vadose zone soil fungal communities from Angelo Coast Range Reserve, California, USA - CZOMad2_1_16fungal (Hybrid Assembly) | ecosystem: Environmental > Terrestrial > Soil > Vadose zone... | reverse complement strand
GCGGTGAGCGCGCGGCTCGAGACGCGGCGGCACCATCGCTTCGCGGTCGAGGACACCGCGACGGTCCGCCTGCAGTTCCCCGACGCGGTCGCGGACATCGTGCTGACGTGGGCCGCCGAGACGAGGGAGAACCAGGCGCACGTGATCGGCGCCGCGGGGCGCATCGACATCGAGGACGATACGGTGGTCCTCCACGCGGACGGCCGCGAGGAGCGCCATCGGCGCCCGCCCGCCCTGTCCGACGGTTCCCAGCATCCGGACTGGTTCGGGCCGGTCACCGACGAGTTCATCGCCCGTGTGCTCGGCCAGGACCCGAGCAGCCGCAATCTGGACGAGGCGGCGGTCTGCATCGCGGTGGAGTGCGGCGCCCGCGAGTCGAGCCGCCGCGGCGGTGTGCTGTTCCCCCTGGCCGCGCGGGTCGGGTCGGCCGGGTGACCACGCTCTCCTCCACGGCCGTCTCCGTGCGGAGCCTCCTCGTGATCCTGCCGGCCCCGCCGGACGCCGGCTCCCCGCCGCCCGGGACCGTGATCGCGGGGCTTCCGCTCGTGCGCCGGATCGTCCTGGCCGCCGAGCGCGCCGGGTTCGAGCGAATCCTGATCCATCCCCGGGCGTGCCCGGAGCCGCATCTGCTCGCGGGCACCGCCGCTACCCGGCTCGACGCCGACGCGCCGGTGGAGTCGCGGGCGCGGCTCGTCCTGCTGCCCGCGAACGTCCTGCCCCAGGCGCGCTGGCTGCGCGCCCTCCGGGAGATGCCGCTCGATCCGGACACGCTCGCGGTCGACCCGTCGCTGACCGCGGTGGTGGAGAGCGCGGGGATCGACGAGCTGCTGCGCTCGGCCGGCCAGGCCGCCGGCGCGCAGGACCTGATCGCCGCGCTCTCGCGGCGACTGGCGCGCGCCGCCGAAGCGGGCGATCCGGCGGGCCGCTTCGCGCTCGGGGCCGCGGCGGGGGCCCGGGACGCCGAGGACTGGCTGCTCCGCAGCCTCATCAAGGACACCGAGGGGTTCATGTCCCGTCACGTCGAGCGGCGCATCTCGCTCGCGATCACCCGGCAGCTGGTGGACACGCGCATCACGCCGAACGAGATGACCCTCGTGAGCCTCACCATCGGCCTGCTGGGCGCGCCCTTCTTCCTGTCCGCGGAGCCCCTCCAACAGCTCGTCGGGAGCCTGCTCTTCCTGACCCACTCCATCCTGGACGGCTGCGACGGGGAGCTGGCCCGGCTGAAATTCCAGGAATCCCCCACCGGCGCGCGGCTCGACTTCTGGGGCGACAACCTGGTTCACGTGGCCGTGTTCGGCTGCATGGCGGTGGGCTGGACCCTGGCCGCGGCGTCCCTCTGGCCGCTGTGCCTGGGGGCGCTCGCGATCACCGGCACCGCCGCGTCCGCCTACCTCGTCGCCCACCGCGACGGGACGGCGGCCACCGCGGGGCCGCCGGGCCGCCTGGCCGACGCGGTGGCCAACCGCGATTTCATCTATCTCGTGCTCCTGCTCGCCTGCTTCGGCCGGGCCCACTGGTTCCTGATTCCGGTCGCGCTCGGCACACCGATCTTCATGATGCTGGTCCGGTGGGGCGCGGGGCGACGCCGGACGGCCTGACGTGTTCGCCGTCCTCGACGTCCTGCTGCGCGGCCTGATCCTGGCCGCGCAGGCCACCGCGGTGGGTGGCGTGTGCTTTCTCCTGCTCGTGGCCCGGGGGCCCGAGGCCCCGCGCTCGCTGCTGCTCATCGCCGCGGCCGCGGTCACGCTCGCGGTCGGCCAGACCCTGGCGCTGGCCAACGAGCTGTTCGTCCTCCTCCACGAGGCAGCCTGGCCGCTGCGCGCGGCGCTCGACACGCTCTACGTGCAGGTGAGTGTTGTCCGGATCGCGGCCGGGCTCGCGCTGGCCGCGTGCGCGCTCGGGTTGCACCGGGCCGGCGGGCGCTCGCGGTTGTGGCCCGCGGTGGTGGCGCTGGCCGCCGTGCTGGTCGTGGCGGCGCCGTGGACCAGCCACGCCGCCGCGCGGCTCGACTCCCGCGTCCTGCTGCTGCTGCTCGACGGCGCCCACCAGCTCGGCGCCGCGGTGTGGATCGGCGGCCTCGTGCACCTGACCGCGGCCGCGTTCCGGCGCGGCGATCGGCCCTGGCCGGTGGCCCTGCTCCGGCGGTTCTCGAACCTGGCCCTGAGCGCGGTCGCCGTCCTGGTGGGCGCGGGAGTGGGCCTCACGTGGAACTACGCCCCGGACCAGACCGCCATCGTCGGCACCGCGTACGGCCTCATGGTCATGACCAAGGTGGCGATCCTCGGTGGCCTGCTCGTGCTGGGCGCGCTGAACGCCCGCGCGATCCGGCGCATGGACGGCGCGCCCGAGGCCGACCAGCTCACCCTCCGCCGCTTCGTGGAGGTCGAGGTCGGCCTGGGCCTCACCGTGCTCTTCGCGGCCGCCTCGCTCACCTCGTTGCCGCCCGCGGTGGATCTCACCCACGACCGGGCGACGCTCTCGGAGGTCGCCACGCGCTTCACGCCACGCATGCCCACACTCCGATCGCCCTCGCTGTCGGAGATGCCGCTCGACGATCCGCTGGCTCCTCGCACTGACGCCGATCGCGCCTGGTCCGAGTTCAACCACCATGTGTCCGGAATCCTGGTCCTCACCATGGGTCTGCTGGCCCTGCTGCACGCCTCGGGGTGGGCCCGCTGGGCGCGGCACTGGCCGCTCGTCTTCCTGGGGCTGGCCGCCTTCATGATCGTGCGTAACGATCCCGGCTCGTGGCCCCTCGGCCCCGAAGGCTTCTGGGAGGGCTGGCTGGTGGCGACGGTGGCGCAGCACCGGTTCTTCGTGCTGCTCGTGGTCGTCTTCGGCATCTTCGAGTGGATGGTGCGCAGCGGGCGGCTCGCATCGCGGCGCGCGGCCCTGATCTTCCCGCTGCTCTGCGTGATCGGTGGCGGCATGCTCCTGAGTCACTCGCACGCCGCGCAGAACCTCAAGGACGAGTTCCTGCTCGAGGTGACCCACGCGCCGCTCGGCCTGCTGGCCCTGGTGATCGGCTGGGGGCGCTGGCTCGAGCTTCGGCTCCCCGAAGGGCGGGGGCGCGTCCCCGGCGTGCTCTGGGCCGTCGCGCTCGTGCTCGTCGGCGCGCTGCTCATCATCTACCGCGAGAGCTAGCCGCGCGCGAGGCGCTGACGCTGCGGGTGGGCGGCGGCGCGGGGGGCGGGGCCCTCCCGGGAACACGCTGAGTCGCCAGCGCGCCACGCCGTCGCAATCGAGCCACGAGACGGAGTCCGCGCGCCTTCGGCAATCCGCAGAAGACACGGTTCCCGGGAGGGCCCCGCCCCCCGCACCACCGCCCACCCGCAGCGCCGTGCCGGTAGTTATCTCCGCCATCTGATTCTGTCTGTCGTATCAGGATCCAAGACCTGACCCACTGGGCTCGGCGCGCTTTGTTGGAATGTAAGACCTGACCCCGGCCGATGTCTGGCTGGCAGTTCAACTGGACGCGCGGGGAGGGTGGGGGTGGTGGCGCGTGGTGCGGGGGCCTCCCCAGACCCGTGTCTTCTGCGGGTGGTCGAAGGTGCGCCGGCCCTGTCTCGTGGCTCGATCGAGACGGCGTTGCGCGCATGCGGCTCAGCGTGGTCTGGGGAGGCCCCCGCGCCGCGCGCCGCCACCCCCGCCCGTTTCAGGCGGATTCGAGGAGGAGGCCGGTGAGGTAGCGGGATTCGGGGATGGTGAGGATGATGGGATGATCGCGGCTCTGGGTGAGGGTGGCGAGGACGCGGGTGCGGATGCCCGCGTCGCCGGCGGCCTGACGGCAGATCTCCTCGAACATTGCGGGCGTGACGTGGTGGGAGCAGGAGAACGTGACCAGCCGGCCGCCGCGCTCGAGCAGGCGGAGGCCGCGGATATTGATCTCCTTGTAGCCGCGCGCGGCGGCCTCGACCGCGTCCTTGCGGCGCGTGAAGGGCGGGGGATCGAGCACGACCAGCCCGAAGCGCTCGCCGCGTGCGTCCAGGTCCCGCAGGCCGTCGAAGGCATTCCCGCTCCGTAGCTCGGCGCGGGCTTCCAGACCGTTGAGCGCCAGATTGCGGCCCGCCAGTGCCAGCGCGTCCGCGGAGGAATCCAGCAGCAGCGCGCGCTCGGCGCCGGCCAGCAGCGTATGGCAGGCGAAGCCACCGCCGTAGCAGAAGGCGTCGAGCACACGGCGCCCCTGGGCCAGGCCGGCGGTCAGGAGCCGATTGTCGCGCTGGTCGAGGTAGAGGCCGGTCTTCTGGCCGGCGCCCAGGGTCACCGCGAAGCGGCCCTGGCCTTCCTCGATGATCAGATCGCCGCTGGACAGGTCGGCCTCGGGCGGGGTCTCGCGGACCGCGTCGAAGCCCTCGATGCGCGCCGCCGTCGCATCATCGAGGCGCACGATCCGGCCGTCCGGGAAGATCGCGGTGAGCGCCTCTCGGATCCAGTCCGCGTTGCGCGCCATGCCGAGCGTGAGGCACTGGATCACGCTCACGGGCCCGTAGCGGTCCACCACCAGCCCGGGCAGGCCGTCGGCCTCGCTCCAGCAGAGGCGATAGGCGGGTGTCACGAGAGAAGCCGCGCGCCGGTACTCGAGCGCCGCCTCCAGGCGTCGCCGGATCAGGGCCGCGTTGACGGCTTCGTCGGTCCGCGTGAGGAGGCGGCAGACCAACGAGGAGCGCGGGCTGTAGAACCCGCGCCCGAGGTAGCGGCCGGTGGCGTCGGTGACCTCGACGGCGGCGCCGGCGGACCACGACCCTTTGAGATCGGCCACTTCGCCACGGTAAATCCACGGGTGCCCTGCCCGGATCCGGCGCTCGGCCCCTCGTTTCAGGATCAGAGTGGCCAGGAGGGGCTCTAGCGCTTTCGCAGCACGACGACCATCAGCAAGGGATGGTGGGCCTCGTCGAGACGGAGGTGGGGCTTGAAGCCGTAGAACCATTCGACCATCTCGAACCCGCCGGCGAGCTGGACCAGGCTCCGCAGCTCCTGAGGGAAGACCATTCGAGATGCGTGACGCTGGCGGTAGACCCGCCGGTTGCCATTCTCGTGGGCCTCGAGCTCCATGTCCTCGAAGAAGGTCTGCGTCACCGGATTCAGGTCCTTGAGGGCCTCGAAGGTGGCGCGCACGGTGGCCTTGCCGCGCCGCCGCGTCCAGGACCAGCGGCGCGCCGGATCGGTCCAGGAGGAGCACATGTAGCGGTCAAAGACGTAGAGCCCACCCTTCTTGAGCCCGCGCGCCACGCAGCGCAGGTGGGCGAGCAGCGCCTCGTTGGTCAGCAGGTGACCCTGCGAGTCCTGCATGCAGATCGCGGCGTCCACCGCGCGCCGCAGCTTGAAGCGGGTCATGTCCGCCACGATCAGGTTGGCCTCGAAGCCCTTCGCCGCGGTCCGCTCCTTGAGGAAGGCGATGTTGTCGGACGAGAGGTCGAGCCCGGACATGGTGTAGCCGCGCTCGGCCAGGCGGATGAGGTGCGGGCCGGTGCCGCAGGCGATGTCGAGCACCGTCCGGACCGGTCGCCGCGCGTAACGGCGGAAGCAGTGAACGAGAAAGTTCACCTCCTGCCGCCGGTTCATGTCGAAGGCGATCTCGTAGTACCGCGGCGCCGAGTATTGCCCGCTCATGATCTCGCGAACCAGGTCAGGATGGCCTCCCGGAGGATCCACGAGGCGGTGATGCCGGTGCGGCCCGACGGGTCCCAGGCGTGCGCGACCTCCGTCAGGTCGGTGCCGACGATCCGGCAGGGCTCGAGCAGGCGGACGATCTCCACCAGCTCCGAGGCCGTGATGCCGCAGGGCTCGGGCGCGCCGGTGCCGGGCGCCTCGGAGGGATCGAGCACGTCCACGTCGATGGTCACGTAGAGCGGATGCGCCCGGAGCTCGGGGAGCAGGCTCTTCACCGCGTCCACCGGGTGAATCCGGTGGGCCGGGTAAAGATGCGGGGCTTTCCGCTGGTACTCCTCGCGGGCGCCCGAGCGCATGCCCACCTGGAACACGCGCTCGGGGGCCACCACGTCCATCACCCGGGCCATCGCCGAGGCGTAGTTGTAGCGCTCCCCCAGGAACTCCTCTCGGAGGTCCGGGTGGGCGTCGAGCTGGAGTACGCGCAGCTCCGGGATGGCGGGCGCCAGCACCTCGATCACGGGCAACGTGGCGGTGTGGTCACCCCCCAGCATGACCGGCAGCAGCCCGGGCCGCCAGAAGCGCCGGATCTCCTCCCGGGCTCGGGCGAGCTGCTCCCGCGGCGAGCCGTCGCCCAGCTCGCAGTCGCCGAGATCGGCGATGGCGAGGTCTTCCAGGTCGCGGCCCAGGAAGGGCGAGTAGGTCTCGATGGAGTCGGAGGCCAGCCGCAGCTCGCGGGGGCCGTGGTCAGCGCCCCGGCGGAGGTTGATGCGCCCTTCGAAAGGGAGCCCAAAAAGGACGATCCGAGCTTCCGGGAGGGTAGCCCGGCAGGCGATGAAGCGAGGTTCGGCCGGGATCAACAGCCGGCGCTAGCCGAGATCTTCGTCGGAGAGGAGCGTGACGGCGGCCAGGGCGCAGCCCGTCCGCTCGACCCGGTGCTCGACCGCGAAGACCTTCACGTCCCGGATCTTCTCGCCTCGGACCCGGAAGGCCTCCTCGAGCATCTGGACGATCATCCGCTCGGCTTCCTCGCGCGTGGCCTTGTCGTGGAACTCCATGATGACCCCGTTCTTGGCAGGGTCCTCCGGCCGGGCCCAGCCGACGGCCGCCGCGACGACCTCGCCCGGCACCTCGCTGGTGATGGCCGCGTAGGCGGTGGGCACGAGCGCGCCGGGCTTGATCCGCGGCAGCGCCACCAGCTCGATGCCCGGGGGCAGGATGCTGGACACCTTGATGAGGTTGACGTTCCCGATCCCGGCCGCCAGCAGGGCGTTGTCGAAGGCATTGAGCGGGGTCGAGCCCTCGGCGATGCCGGCGGTGCCTGCCGCCTTGGTCACTGGTGCGAAGCGCATTCGCTCCCTCCTCGTGGCGTTGTGCGCGGAAACCACCGCGCCGTCTCACGAGCGGCGCCCCACCGCCGCCCGTCGTGAATTTCTCGCTCATCGTAGCGGCTCAGCCCCCGAACGCAAGCAAAAAGTTGACTTCGGAGCCGCTTGGTGGTCTCGCCGAGCGGCCGAAGCCAGCGTTTGCGCCGCCGCCGGAGCCGCTCGAAAGCCCATTTTTTTCTTGCAATGGAAAAAAAATAGCCCCACAGTGCAGAAAAATCCGGCAAGTAGAAAAATTCGCCGGAGAAATCGACGGGAACTTGGGGAGGAGGGAAAGAGTGCAAGCACTGGGGCGTCACCTGCTGCTCGAGTTGTTCGACTGCGACGCAGAGGCCCTCAACAGTCTGGACACCGTGAAGGCGTCCATGGTGGAAGCGGCCAAGCGGGCCCAGGCCACCATCGTCGACGTCGTTTTTCACGAGTTCAACCCGTTCGGCATCAGCGGAGTCGTCGTCATCGCCGAGTCGCACCTGGCGATTCACACGTGGCCGGAGTATCGCTACGCGGCCGTGGATGTCTTCTCCTGCGGCGACGTCCTCCAGCCCCAGGTGGCCGCGGACTACCTCGTGGAGCAGCTCGGGGCCGCCCGGGCGTCCGTGGTGGAGCTCCAGCGCGGCATCTTCGTGAACCATCCCCGGAAGCTCCTGCACAAGCCGGCGGGGGCGCCCGTCGCCTCCACCCCGAGCTGAGCGGCCGGCATGGCCACGCTCCAGTACAAGTGGTTCTTCGAGACCACGACCCCGGTCGAAGGCCACATGCACGCCATCGCCCGGACCATCGTCACCCGGCAGACCAAGTTCCAGTTCATGGAGATCATGGACACCCACTCGTACGGCAAGTGTCTGGTGCTGGACGGGCGGATCCAGTCGAGCCAGGCCGACGAGTTCATCTACCACGAGACGCTGGTGCAGCCGGGCCTCCTGGCCCATCCCCGGCCCCAGAAGGCCATGGTCATCGGCGGGGGCGAAGGGGCCACCGTCCGGGAGATCCTGCGCTACAAGACGATCACCGACTGCCTCATGGTCGACATCGATGGCGAGGTGGTCGAGGAGTGCAAGAAGCACCTGCCCGAGATGCACCAGGGAGCTTTCGATGACCCCCGGACCCGGCTACTGCACGAGGACGCCCGGGCCTATCTCGAGAGGACCAACGAGCGCTTCGACCTGATCGTCGTCGACCTGGTGGAGCCCCTGGAGGAAGGGCCGGCCTGCCTGCTCTTCACCAAGGAGTTCTACACCCTGATCCGGGACCGGCTGACCGATCAGGGGGTCATGACCATGCAGGCCGGCATGACCAAGGTCAACGAGATCTTCTTCCACGGAGCGGTGAACCGCACCCTCCAGGAAGTCTTCCCGGTGGTCGCGCCCTACCAGAGCTTCATCTCCTGCTTCGGGACTCCGTGGGGCTTCATCCTGGCCTCCAAGGGGACCGACCCGCGGAAACAGTCCCCGGCCGAGATCGATCGCCTCATCGCGGAGCGCATGAATCCCAAGGACCTCGGCTACTGGGACGGCAGCGCGCACCTGCACTGCTTCAGCCTGCCCAAGTTCCTCCGTGAGTCGATCGAGAAGAACGACCGCGTCATCACCGACAAGAACCCCCTGATCGTTACGTAGCCCGCTACCTGAGCACGCCCCGCCTCATCCTCGCCTCGGCCTCCCCGCGCCGCCGGGAGCTGCTGGGGCGTCTCGGCATCCCGTTCGAGGTCCTGGCCAGCCACATCCCGGAAGTGCATCCATCCGTCCCGCCCGCCCAGGCCATCGCCGCGGTCGCGCTCGCCAAGGCCCTGGCCGTCGCCGCCGATCTCGGCGCGTCGCGGGGGCCGGCGGTCGTGCTCGGGGCCGACACCGAGGTGGTCCTGGACGGCCGCCTGCTGGGCAAGCCCCGGGACGGAGCCGATGCGGCCCGGATGCTCCGCGAGCTCCGGGGCCGCGAGCACGAGGTGATCACGGGCCTGGCGCTGGTCGAGCTCGGACCGCCCGGCTCGACCCCTCGCCAGGAGACGACGGCGGTGACGAGCCGGGTGCGGATGGCGGAGTACAGCGACGCCGACATCGAGACCTACGTGGCCACCGGCGAGCCGCTCGACAAGGCGGGCGGCTACGCGGTGCAGGGGCTGGGGGGCCGGCTGGTGGCGGCGGTGGACGGCTGCCTGACCAATGTGATCGGCCTGCCGCTCACGACGACGCGCGCGCTGCTCGAGCGCTACGGGTTGCTCTAGCTCGCGCCTAGTCGATCAGGAGGCGCTCGGGCTTTCGGGGGAGCTTCACCTTGGTGGGGAGCGGCGCGCGGAGCCGGAGCAGGTCGAGGCTGCGATCGAGCTGCTCCACGGTGACGCGGCCGTCGGCCAGGAAGAGGTCGCGGGCCCCTCGCAGGCGCAGGGCGAAGTCGCCGGGCGACCCGATCACCGAGGACGGGAGCCTCGCCTGGAGCGCGGCCGGCTCGGCCGAGATCATCCGGGCCACCGCCGCCTGGAGCGCGGCCCGCAGGGCCTGGATCGTGGCGGCCGGTGGCTCGGCGCCGGCTTTCGCGAAGAGCGCCGCGCCCACGGTCGAGCCGCCGAGCGCCGCCGCCGCGTCCTTGGCGGTCCGCAGATCCACCACGACCACCGCCTGGCCGCCTTCGACCAGCCGGCTCACGTGCGGCTCGCCGAGCACGCCGGCCGCCACCTCGCCGCCCTCGAGCGCTCGCACGACGCCCCGCTCGCCCAGGCTCACGACCTTGAGATGGTGCACCGCCACTTGGGCGCGCGCGAGCAGCAGACCGAGCGCCTGGTCCTCCGCGGTGCCGGGCGCCGGGATGGCGACGGTCTGCCCGACGAGGTCGGCCACGGAGCGGATGGTGTCGGTGCGGCCGGGCGCGACGAGGAGCGCGACGGGCGGCGCGGCGGTGAGGGCCCAGACGAGCCGCGGCGGCACGCCGTCGGTCCCGCCGAGCCGCAGGGCCGAGTCGAGCGAGGTGGCCGCGAGCTGCGCTTGCCCGGAGGCCAGCATCTCGGCCGCGGCGGCGTCCGAGCGCGTGGATCGGAGCGTGACGGAGATCTGCTGCGCGCTGAAGAGACCCTCCGCCAGGGCCACGTGCAGCGGCAGGTACTCGGGCGACGTGGGCGGTCCCGCCACCGCGATCGTGAGCGCGGCCTGCAGCAACACGAGCGAGGCGATCATGGGTCAGCGCCCCGCGCCCGCCACCTCGAAGAGCACGCGCGCGATCCGATCGGCCGCATCGGGCACCGCGAGGCTCCGGGCCCGCTGGCCCATCGCCACCAGGGCCGCCCGGTCCGCCAGAAGGCGCGCTACGGCCTCTACGAGGCCGTCAGGCGTGAGCGAGACCTGCGGGAAGGCCACGGCGCCTCCCGCGGCCTCCACGAGGCGTGCGTTGGCTGTCTGCTCGTCTCCGCTGGTCCCCGGCAGCGGGACGTAGAGGGCGGCCAGGCCGAGCTGGCAGCACTCGTTGACCGTGCCCGCGCCGCTGCGCCCGACGACCAGCGCGGCCGCCGCGTAGACGTCACGCAGCTCGGCCCCGACGTACGCGGTCAAGGCGTAGCGGCGCCGGAGCGACTCCGGCAGCGCCTGGGCGCGCTCGGCGAGCCAGGCTCGATCGCCCGTCTTCGCGTTGTCGCCGCACTGGTGGATGACCTGGCAGACCTCGAGCAGCCGAGGCAGCGCTTCTCCCACGTCCCGGTTGATCCGGTGCGCGCCCAGCGCGCCACCCGTCACGTACACGATGGGCAGGGAGGCGGTCAGATTGAAGCGCTGGCGCGCGTCCGCCGGGACTCCCCCGAGCAGCTCCGGGCGCAGCGGGTTGCCGGTGAGCACGGTGCGCTCCTTCGGGAACTCGGTGCCGGTGAGCGGGAACGTGAGCGCGATACACCGCGCGAAGCGGCCGGCCACACGGTTGGCGAGCCCGGGCACGCTGGTCTGCTCGTGGATGACGAGCGGGATGCCGAGCGTGCGCGCGGCGAGGGCCGGCGGCAGGGCGACGAAGCCGCCGGTGGCGAGCAGCAGCGCCGGCCGCAGGCGCCGGAGCAGCCGCCAGGATTGCGCGAGGCCGGCGGGCGCCCGCACTGCCAGGTCGGGCACGTTCTGCCAGTCCCAGTAGCGGCGAAGCTTGCCCACCGGGATCGTGTGGAACGCGACTCCAGCCTCGGGCACGCGCTTGGCCTCGATGCCGGCGCGGCTGCCGATCCAGTGCACGTCCACGCCCGACGCGCGGAGGCGCGCGGCCACCGCGAGGCCGGGGCTCGTGTGCCCGCCGGTGCCGCCGCCCGCGATGACTACGCGCATGCGACGGGATTTTTCGCGGGAGCCTGCTCAGTACCGTCTACTTCTTCAAGCTCTTCATATGCGGGGGCCCAGAAATGGCCCCCGCACTCCCCCAGACCGCGGACAACCGTTCCGGCCAGGCCCGGGCGCCCGCCCACCCCGGGCCCCCTCACCGGCGCTCGAGCGCCAGGTCGATGAGGCGGGCGATCAGGTCGGGGTAGGGGATGCCCGAGGCTTCCCAGAGGCGCGGGTAGGCGCTGGTCGCGGTGAAGCCGGGGATCGTGTTGATCTCGTTCACGAGCACGCGGCGGTCGCCCTCGACGAAGAAGTCCACGCGCGCCATGCCGGCGCAATCGGTGGCGCGGAAGGCGCGCAGGGCCAGCGAGCGGATCTCCTCCGTGACCTCGGGCAGGAGCGGCGCCGGCACCTTGAACGTGGTCTGCCCGGTGCCGTACTTGGTGTCGTAGTCGTACCACTCGCCGGGGAAGCAGACCTCGCCGGGCACCGAGACGCGCGGCTCGTCGTTGCCGAGCACCGCGACTTCGACCTCGCGGGCCTGGATCGCGCGCTCGACGATGATGCGGCGGTCGTGGGTCGCGGCCCGGTTGATGGCGGCGGGCAGGTCCTCGGCCGCCTTCACCTTGCTGATGCCGACGCTCGAGCCCAGGTTCGCCGGCTTGACGAAGCACGGGAAGCCGATCTCCGTCGCGATGCCGCGGGCGATGGCCGCGGGCTCGCGCTCCCAGTCGTGACGGCGCACCACCGCGTACTCGACGATGGGCAGCCCGTGGGCGCGGAAGAGATCCTTCATGGCGACCTTGTCCATGCCGACCGCCGAGGCGAGCACCCCCGCGCCGGTGTACGGCACGCCGGCGAGCTGCAGCAGGCCCTGTACGGTGCCGTCCTCGCCCTGCGGGCCGTGGAGCAGGACCAGCACCACGTCCAGCCGGTCACGGAGGCCGGGCGGCAGCCCTTCGGACGTCTCCATGCGCATGAGCGAGGTGCCGGTGTCCTGGGCCGAGGCGCGCTCGAGCAGCTCGTGCTTGGTATGCGCCTCGGGGTCGCCAGAAGCCAGGGCGAGCTGCGCGGCTTCCCCGGCCAGGGCGCGCAGTGGGTCGCCGCCCATGAGCCAGCGGCCGTCCTTGCCGATGCCGATGGGCACCAGCTCGAAGCGATTCCGGTCCATGGCCGCCATCACGGAGGCCGCGCCGGCCAGCGACACTTCGTGCTCGCCCGAGCGACCGCCGAAGACCACCCCCACCCGGAGCTTCCGAGGCTTTTCCGCCATGATTTTAGTTGTATCAGACCACGGTTTCCGGGGGAGAACTCCTTGAACCCCGCCGCGAGCGGGCCGGCCAGGGTCATCACGCCGATGGCCAGGAGCCAGGCGCGATCGCTCACGCTCGCTTCTGCTTCTCCCGCCAGGCCCGCCACGCGGCGAGCCGCGAGGATATCTCCTTTTCCGCGCCGCGCTCGGTGGGCTGGTAGTAGACGCGGCCGCGCAGGGCGTCGGGCAGGTGCTCCTGGCTGACCTGCGCGTCGGGCGTGTCGTGCGCGTACTGGTAGCCGCGGCCATAGCCCAGGTTGCTCATGAGGCCGGTCGGGGCGTTCCGCAGGTGCAGCGGCACCGGCTCGGCCGGCTGCTCCTGGATGTCGCGGTGGACCGCGTTCCAGGCCGCATACACCGCGTTCGACTTCGGCGCGAGCGCGAGATAGCAGGTGGCCTGGGCCAGGGCCAGCTCCCCTTCCGGCGTGCCGAGGAAGTGATAGGCCTCCTTGGCGTCGAGGGTCAGGCGCAGCGCGGCGGGATCCGCATTGCCGACGTCCTCGGAGGCGAAGCGCACGAGCCGCCGCGCCACGTAGAGCGGGTCCTCGCCCGCCTCCAGCATGCGGCCGAGCCAGTAGAGCGCGCCGTCGGGATCGGAGTCGCGCAGCGATTTGTGGAGCGCCGAGATCAGGTTGTAGTGCTGCTCCCCCGACTTGTCGTAGAGCAGGGTCTTTTTCTGGACCGCGTCGCGCACCGCGGCCTCGGTCACCCGGGCGCCCGGGTCGCTCGCCGCGATCTCGAGCACGTTGAGCGCGGTGCGCGCGTCGCCGTCGGAGAGCCGCGCGATGAGGGCCAGCGCCTCGGGCTCCGCACTGGCGCCGGTGGCGCCCAGGCCGCGCTCCGGATCCTCGAGCGCGCGCTCCAGGATCGCCACCAGGTCGGCCTCGGCGAGCGGGCGGAGCACGTAGACGCGACAGCGGGAGAGGAGCGCGCCGTTGACCTCGAACGAGGGGTTCTCGGTGGTGGCGCCGATCAGCACGATGGTGCCCTTCTCGACGTAGGGCAGGAAGGCGTCCTGCTGGGCTCGGTTGAAGCGGTGGATCTCGTCCACGAACAGGATCGTGCGCTGTCCCCGCCGGCCGCCCTCGGCTTCCGCCTCGGTCATCACCTGGCGGATCTCCTTCACGCCCGCCACCACCGCCGAGAACGGCACGAAGCGGGCGCCCGCCACGTCGGCCAGGAGGCGCGCCAGCGTGGTCTTGCCGGTGCCGGGCGGGCCCCAGAGGATCATGGAGTGGAGCTGGCCTTCCTCGAGGGCCCGGCGGAGCGGCTTGCCCGGCGCGGTCAGCTGCGGCTGGCCGACGACCTCGTCGAGGCTTTTCGGGCGCATGCGGTCGGCGAGCGGCGCGGGCGCCTTCGGGGCGGAGGCCGGCGGCGTGTCGAACAGGTCCACGCGCGAATTATACGGGCTATGCGAGCGCGGCGGGCAGATCGAGCAGGGAGTGGATCTCGGCCGCGATGACGACCCCGCGCTGCGCCATCTCGGCCCGGTCGGGGCGGTAGGCGATGAAGGGCACGCCGGCGGCCTGGGCCGCCGCGCCGTCCACCCACGAGTCGCCCACCACCACGATGGATGCGGCGTCCGGCCAGCGCTCCCGTACCACGCGCAGGCCATCGGGGTCGGGCTTGAGCCGCAGCATCTCGTCGCGCGTGACGATCAAGTCCAGATGAGGCGAGAGCTCGAAGCGCGCGAGGACGAAGTCGGCGACCACCCGATCGTTGTTCGTCCAGATCGCGGTGACGAAGCCGAGATCCTTCATGGCGGCCACCGCCTCGCGCGCGAACGGCACGAGGGTCGCCTCCACCATGGCCCGCCGCTCGTGCGCCACCGGGATCGCGAGCAGCTCGGCCTCGAGGTGCGCGGCCTCCCGCCGTACCAGGTCGAAGAGCTCGGCGCCCGACCAGCGGAGCGCCCGCTCGGGCACGGTCACACCGCGGGCGCGCACGAAGGCCTCCATGTCGCGGCCGACGGCCTTCAGATCGAGCGGAGAGTTGACCAGCGTGTGGTCGAGATCGAAGACGCAGACCGCCGGCCCGGTCCCTATGCCACGGCCTCCGGCTCGTCGAGGACCAGCGCCCGCAGGAGATCGGAGTGGGTGAGAATGCCGACGAGCCGCCCGTCCTCGGTCACGAGGGCCTCGTGGGCGCCGCGCTCCAGCAGGAGGCGGGCCACCG
>Ga0137403_10005444_pt1 | contig 14761 bp, 10 predicted proteins | sample CZOMad2_1_16fung_FD_122057 | JGI IMG/M metagenome (GOLD analysis project Ga0137403, IMG submission 122057) | Vadose zone soil fungal communities from Angelo Coast Range Reserve, California, USA - CZOMad2_1_16fungal (Hybrid Assembly) | ecosystem: Environmental > Terrestrial > Soil > Vadose zone... | reverse complement strand
GCGATCATCCGGCGCTGTTGGTCGCGGCCGATGCCACCGATCCTATCGCGGCGTCTTCGGCGCTGTCGGCGCTCAGCGTCATCACCCAGACCGCGCTGGAGCACGATCTGTTCGCCGGCGACCCGCCGTCGCTGCCGTTCGAGATCCGTGCGCACGCGCGTTACAACCCCGCCGCCTCCTCGCGGCTCAACATCGTCCCTGGTCTGGTCGGCACCATCCTGACCATGACCATGCTGATCTTTACCGCGCTGTCGGTGACGCGCGAGATCGAGCGCGGCACCATGGAAAGCCTGCTCTCGATGCCGATCACGCCGGTCGAGATCATGCTCGGCAAGATCATTCCGTACATCGTCGTCGGCTTCATCCAGGCGAGCCTGATCGTCGGGCTGGGTATCGGGCTGTTCGGCGTGCCGGTGCTGGGCAACTTGCTGCTGCTTGCAATCTTGAGCACGCTGTTCATCACCACCAATCTGTCGATCGGCTACACGTTCTCGACGCTGGCGCAGAACCAGCTGCAGGCGATGCAGATGTCGCTCATGTTCTTTCTCCCGAACATTCTGCTGTCCGGTTTCATGTTTCCGTTCGCGGGCATGCCGGTCTGGGCGCAATGGATCGGCGAAGCTCTGCCGCTCACGCACTATCTGCGTATTGTGCGCTCGATCATGCTCAAAGGCGCAGCGCTGGCCGACCTGCACTACGATACGCTGGCGTTGAGTGGGCTGATGCTGCTCGCGATGACGATCGCGGTTACCCGCTTCCGGCGGACATTGGATTGACGATCGTCACACTGTGCGGGACAAGTCACAAAAAAACCGCAAGAGCCAAGCGCATATCAGCGCTAGGGTGGGAGATTGCGGGGGCTTCGGGAGATCCTCTATGCCGTCAATCGTCCACGCGGTGAACCCCATGATTCGATTGCTTAATTTTTCAGCCCGGGTGCTGACGGGGGCCTTTGCGCTATGGGCTCTGCTGGCGGTCGCACACGCCGACGCACCCTATTCCTTTGCAGCGACGCCGGGCCAGCTGCCGAAGACGGTGGCGCCTGTCCACTACACGCTCGATCTGCGGCCGAACCTCCAGGCGCTCACGGTCACCGGTTCTGCGATCATCGATATCGAGGTGCGGGAGCCGACCGATCGGCTGGTGCTCAATGCCGTCGACATGACCTTTTCGTCGGCCTTGCTGGACGGCGTTGCGCCGGCGCGCTCCATCACGGTGGACAAGGACGCCCAGACGGTCACGTTGAGCTTTCCGCACGCGATCGAGGCCGGCCGGTACAAGCTGCGGATCGCCTATTCGGGGAAGATCAACAAGTTCGGCCGCGGCATCTATTCCATCGACTACCGCACGGATGATGGCCGCAAGCGGATGATCGCCAGCCACTCCGAGCCGTCCGACGCCCGCCGCATCTTTCCGGGCTGGGACGAGCCCGCCTTCAAGGCGACCTTCGACCTGACCGTAACGGTGCCGGAGCGGTTCATGGCCGTGTCGAACATGCCGATTGCGCGCGAAGAGCCGACGCGCAACGGCCGCAAGCGGGTGTCGTTCGAGCGCACGCCCAAGATGTCGACCTATCTGTTCGTGCTGGTGGCGGGTGAGCTTGAACGGCTGACCGGCGAGGCCGAGGGTATCACCATCGGCGTTGTCACCACGCGCGGCAAGAGCGCCAATGGGCGCTATGCGATCGACCAGACGGCCGATCTCTTGAAATACTTCAACGACTACTTCGCTGCCAAGTATCCGCTGCCCAAGCTCGACCTTGTCGCGCTGCCCAGCAACAGCGCGAGCGCGATGGAGCATTGGGGCGCCATCACGTTCTTCGAGAGCGGTCTGCTGTACGATCCCGCCAAGAGCTCGATCGAGACGCAGCGGCGCGTGTTCTCGCTGCTCGCGCATGAAATCGCGCATCAGTGGCTCGGCAACCTGGTCACCACGGCCTGGTGGAACGATCTCTGGCTCAACGAGGGCTTCGCAAGCTGGATGCAATACAAGGCGGTCGACGTGCTCCATCCCGAGTGGCAGCCGTGGTTCAACAGCAATAGCGCCAAGCAGGGCGCGATGGCGCAAGATGCTAGACGCGGCGCGCGCGCCATAACGCAGCCAGTCGCCAACGAGACCGAGGCGAGGGCGGTGTTCGACACCATCACCTACAGCAAGGGTCAGGCGGTCGTGCGCATGACCGAGACCTATCTGGGCGAGGACGTCTTCCGCGACGCCATGCGGCGCTACATGAAGGAGCATGCCTACAGCAACGCGACATCCGCCGATCTCTGGCAGGCGCTCGATGCGGTGTCCGGCAAGGCGGTCGGTCCCGTGGCGTCTCCATATGCAGCGCAGCCCGGCGTGCCACTCGTCATCGCCGACAGCCGCTGCGTCGACGGTGAGCAGCGCATCGCGCTCAAGCAGGACCGCTTCAGCGTGCGCGATCCGGCGGCGCAGCCGCAGCGCTGGCAGGTGCCCGTGCGGTTTGGCCTGCCGGACGGCACTGGCGCAACCGTGCTGCTCGACGGGGAGACCGAGATCGCAGCCGGGCGCTGCGGCGACGCGGTCAAGCTCAATCTCGGCGATGTCGGCTATTACCGCGTGCGCTATGACGCGGCGATGCAGGGAGCGCTGGCGCGTCGGCTCGCGTCGATGGCGCCGGTGGATCGGATCAATCTCCTGGCCGATGCCTGGGCGCTGACCGAAGCCAATCGCAATCCTCCGTCAGCCTACTTCGAGCTCGCCGACCAATTGGCTGGCGACGATCATCGCAGCGTGGCCGATCAGGTCATCCGTACCTTGACCCGCGTGTACGGACTTCAGCGCGGCCGGCCGGGCCAGGCTGCGTTTGCGGCCTATGCGCGCGGGGCGCTGCGGCCGATGTTCGATCGCATCGGATGGCAGGCGGTGGACGGCGAGCCCGCCGACCGCGCGTTGCTGCGCACGAGGCTTATTCGCACGCTGGGCGATTTCGGCGATGAGGCGGTGCTGGCGGAGGCCAAGCGGCGCTTTGATGCGTTCCAGCAGGATGCTGCCTCGCTGCCGCCGAACCTGCGCGATTCGGTGACGCATCTCGTAGGCCGCGGCGCCGATCGCGCGACCTACCAGACCCTGTTGGAGCTCGGGCGCAAGAGCACGAACACCGAGGAGCGCGTGCGCTACTATTCGGCGCTCGCCGCCGCGCTCGATCCTGCGCTCGCGCGCGAGACGCTGGCGATCGCGTTGACCGAGGAGTTGCCGAGCGACGTTGGCCGCAGGCTGATAGGCTGGGTGGCGGAAGCCGAACATCCGGACCTCGCCGTGGAATTCGTCAAGAACAATTTCGAGACGCTGGCGACGAAGCACGGATCGTCGTTCCGCAACACCTTCATGTCGAACCTGATGGCAAATTTCAGCGATGCCGCGCGCGCCGAGGAGCTCAAGCAGTTCGCTCCAGCCTATGAGACGTCGGGCGGACGGATGGTGGCGGAGCGCACGCGCGAGCGCATTCTGGCAGACGCGGAGCTCGTCGCGGAGCAAATGCCGGCGATCGATGAATGGGTGCGCCGTCGCCGCAATTCACAATGAGAGTTGGCTCCGCCTTTCGGCGCCACATAAATACCGTAAGTTGACGTGTGCATGTCGCCGCGCGACGAGCGCCCGTTGCGGGGGTCGTATATGCCTCCCTTGGCCGATGCGGTGACTCCATGACCTCTCTATTCAATCACTTCGTCCGGTCGCTGACCGGCGTTCTGGTGTTGTTGCTGATCGTGTCGGCGGCGCACGCCGATGCGCCGTTCTCGTTCGAAACGGCGCCCGGCAAGCTGCCGAAGACCGTGGTCCCGATCCACTATGCGATCGATCTGCAGCCAAACCTTTCGGCCCTCACGGCCAAGGGATTGGCGATCATCGACATCGAGGTGCGCGAGCCGACCGACCGCCTTGTGCTCAATGCCCGCGAACTGACGTTCACGGGGACGACGATTGATGACATCACGTCCGCGAAATCCACCTCGGTGGACAAGGACGAGCAGACCGTGACATTCACATTTGCGCGCGCGATCACGCCCGGGCGTCACCAGCTGCGGATCGCCTACACCGCGCCGATCAACAAAGAGTCCGGACGCGGCCTCTATTCCATGGACTATCGCGTCGACAACAGCCGCAAGCGGATGCTCGCCAGCCACTCGGAGCCGACCGACGCGCGCCGCATTTTTCCGGGCTGGGATGAGCCGGCGTTCAAGGCGACTTTCGCGCTGACCTTGACCGTGCCGCAGCGCTTCCTCGCGGTCTCGAATACGCCGATTGCGCAAGAGGAACCGCTGCGTGGCAATCGCAAGCGCGTGACTTTCGAGCGCACGCCCCGCATGTCGACCTATCTGTTCGTGCTGGCGGCCGGCGAGCTTGAGCGGCTCACCAGCGAAGTGGACGGCATCACCGTCGGCGTGGTCACCACGCGTGGCGTAAGCGCCACCGGCCGCTATGCGCTCGATCAGAGCGTGGCACTGCTGAAATATCTCAACGACTATTTCGGCGTGAAATATCCGCTGCCGAAGCTCGATCTCATTGCGCTGCCGAGGGACTCTGCGAGCGCCATGGAGCACTGGGGTGCTATTACGATCTTCGCGGGCAGCCTTCTGTACGATCCCGCCAAGAGCCCAGCCGACATGCAGCGGCAGATCTTTCTGCTGCTCGCGCACGATATCGCCCACCAATGGTTTGGCAACCTCGTCACCATGGCGTGGTGGAACGACCTTTGGCTCAACGAGGGCTTCGCGACCTGGATGGAACACAAGTCGGTCGAGCGGCTGCAGCCCGACTTGCAGCCGTGGCTGAGCGCCAACGGCGACAAGCAGCTTGCGATGGAGCGTGATATCAGGTCCAACGCGCGCGCGATGCGCCGGCCCATCGCCAACGAGGACGAAGCAGGGGACAATTTCGGCACCACGACCTACAGCAAGGGGCAGGCGCTGGTGCGTATGATCGAGAGCTTCGTAGGCGAGGATGTGTTCCGCGACGCCATGCAGCGCTACATGAAAGAGCGCGCCTACAGCAACGCGACCGTCGACGATCTCACTCACGCGCTTGATGCGGCGGCCGGGAAATCGGTTGGCGCCGTCCTCTCGGCCTACACGGAGCAGCCAGGAATTCCACTCGTTGAGGCCGAGGCGCGTTGTGTCGACAACGAGCAGCGCATCGCGCTCAAGCAGGATCGCTTCACGGCGCGCGAATCGCAGGCGCAGCCGCAGCATTGGCCAGTACCCATTCTGTTCGGTCCGCCGCAAGGCGCCGGCACCACCATGCTGCTCGACGGAACGGCCGAGATCGCCGCCGGACGTTGCGGTGACGCGATCAAGCTCAATCTTGGCGATGTCGGCTACTATCGCGTTCGTTACGACACCCCGCTACGGAATGCGCTTGCGCGCGGCCTGCCCGGCATGACGCCTGCGGACCGGATCAATCTTCTCAACGACGCGTGGGCCATGGTCGAGACCCTGCGCGAAGCGCCGCCCGCCTATTTCGTGTTTGCCGATCAGCTTGCAGGCGACGACCATCGCCGCGTGGTCGATCAGCTCATTGGCTCGATCACGCGCGTTCACAAGCTTGAGCGGGGTCGGCCGGGGCGGACCGCGTTCCAGGCTTATGCGCGCGCGCTGTTGCGGCCGATCTTCGAGCGGGTGGGATGGCAAGGCGCCGACAGAGAGCCGGCCGAGCGCGCGCGCGTACGTGGACAGCTCCTGAACGCCCTTGGCGATCTTGGCGACGACGCCGTGATTGCCGAGGCGAAGCGGCGCTTCGACGCGTTCCTCCAGGATCCCGCGTCGCTGCCCTCGGCGCTCCGTGAGCCGGTGCTGCATCTGGTCGGGCGCGAGGCCGATCGCGCGACCTATGAGACACTGCACGGGCTCGGCCGCAAGAGCAAGATTATGGCGGAGCGTGCGCACTACTATTCCGCGCTGGCGAGCGCGCTTGATCCCGCGCTCGCCCGCGAGACGCTCGCCATCGCGTTGACGGACGAGATTCCGCACGAGATGGCGCGCAGGCTCATTTTCTCAGTGGCGTCGCAAGGCGAGCACGCCGACCTCGCCGTGGAATTCGTCAAGCGTCATTTCGAGACGCTTGCGGATAAATTTGGCTCGACGTTTCGCGAGACGTCCATGTCGAACCTGATGGCAAACTTCAGCGATCCGGCGCGCGCCGAGGAGCTCAGACAGTTTGCCCCGGCCTACGAGACTTCGGATGGCAAGACCGAGGCGGAACGCACGCGGGAACGCATTCTGGCGGATGCCGAGTTCGTTGCCCGGCAGATTCCGGCGCTCGACGAGTGGGTGCGCCAGCGTGGGGTGACGCCTTAGCGCCCCCGGCCGTCCAAGCTCGGCCTTCAGGACGCCAAGAAGGGGTGAACTTGGTGCCTGGACAGGCTACCATGCGGCATCTGTTGCCGAATCCGAGGTTGCCCCTGATGGCCAGCACGCCGATCCTTTCCGCGCCCTCTGCTGATGAGCGGACCCGGCTGCTGTCGATCGGTTTCATCAACTTCGCGCATGCGATCGATCACTATGTGATGCTGATCCTGGCCACCGTCGTGATCGAGCTCACTACGGTCTATGGCTGGAGCTACGCCGAGCTGATTGCGCTTGGTACGCCCTCGTTCATTGCCTTTGGCGTGTTCTCGCTGCCGGCGGGCTGGCTCGGCGACCGCTGGAGCCGGCGCAACATGATGGCGCTGTTCTATTTCGGCTGTGGCGTGTCGCTCGCCGGCGCCGCCCTGGCACCAAGCCCGACCGTGCTGGCGGTCGCGCTATCGGCGCTCGGCATGTTTGCCGCGATCTATCATCCGGTCGGCACGGCGATGCTGATCGAGCAGGCGACCTCGCGCGGGCGCTCGCTCGCCTTCAACGGCGTGTGCGGCAACCTCGGCGTGGCGCTGGCGGCCGGGACGACTGCGCTCCTTGTCTACGGACTGGGTTGGCGCAGCGCCTTCCTGGTGCCAGCCGTGGTCTGCGTTGCGACCGGCGTCGCCTATATGCTGCTCATCCCGGACGATCGCCACAAAGTTGCGGGCCGTACCGCGACCCCCGAGGTCGTGTTTGCGCCATGGGTGGCGGCGACCATCGTTGCGCTGTTCATCCTGATTGCGGTCTCGGCTGGCCTCGTGTTCCACGTGACGACCGTCGCGCTACCCAAGATCGTGGACGAGCGGCTCGGCTTGAGCGTCTCCTTGATGCAGGTCGGTGGCATTGCCACGCTGATCCTGATGTGCGGCGCGCTGGCGCAGCTCACCATTGGGCGCCTGGTCGATCGCTTCCAACTCCATCTCCTGTTCGCGGCGGTCGCCTTGCTGCAGTTCGTTGGCGTCGTCTGGAGCGCCTATGCAAGCGGTCCGATGCTGATCGTTGCGCTTGCGGTTGCGGTCGCTGCGATCTACGCGCAGGTCACCGTCAACGATCTCGTCATCGCGCGCTACACGGCAGACGCCTGGCGCTCGCGCGTCTTTGCGGTGCGCTATTTCCTGACATTTGTGGTGTCGGGCGCCGCAGTGTCGCTGATCGCGCTGTTGCACGGGCGTGGCGGCTTCGATCTCGTGCTCGGCGTGGCCGCCGTCATCGCGCTCGGCTTTGTCATCGGGACGGCGGCGATCGCTGTGCTGGTGCACGGTGTCGAGAAAGAGCGCGCGCAGGTGGCGCCGGCGGAGTAGCTTGGCGAATAGTGAACAATTCCCCGCGCCTCACCATTCTCACTCTCTCTTAAATCTCGTTAAGCTTCACGCGCCGCCATTTTTCCGCCTTGCTTTCCCTTTACTCGCGCGCCTCCTTCACGAGGCCTTGTGTTCAGGCTCTCAAAACCTGACTGGCGCGGTGCGCGATGCGTGGCCGTGTTCCGCCGACGAAGGACGGGCTTATAGCTCATGGAGAGCGCCGGGGAGACCCGGAGGCACAGGTTCGATTCCTGTTTGGTCCACCATGCGAGGATGGCTCAGTGGAAGAGCAACATGACTGTGAATCATGCTGACGCGGGTTCGAATCCCGCTCCAACGCTCCGTTTCAGCCCGAAACGCTGATACCCATGAAGGGGACCGGACGCGTTCTTCAGTCGCGGTCCGGTCGTTGCGCCGCAAGGCACCTCGCTCGTCCCTCGACACCGTGAGATCGGCTCTGCGCCGCGGCGGATACCGCCCGCGCTGACGTCGTGCAATCCGCTCGGCCGCCGCGCCTCGGCGTGGCGAATGAGCGCGTGCGCCCGCCGTCAACGCGAGCTCAAGCCACGGCCCGTCGTTCCAGCGGGAAGCACGCGTCCGGAACCCAATCCTCGTTCGCGTAACCCGGCCGCCGGCGATAGCCCGCGGCCAACTGAAGGAGACGTGCCATGAACCGTTACCTGTTCATCGCGCGCGTGACTGTGAAGGACGGCGAGCGCGCCTTCCTTCTGCGCAACGGCCGGTTCGAGCGCGTGCTCGAGCCTGGCCGCCACGCTCTGCTCGACCCGCGGCACGAGCTTGCCGTCGAGCTGCACAACGTCGTGCGCGCCGAGTTCGCGGCGGATCGCTACGCCGTGCTCAAGAGCGCGCGGCCGGATCTGGCGGCTGCGCTGTTCGAGGCGGTCGAGACCAAGGCGGATGAGATCGCGATCGTCAAGCTCGACGGCCGGCCGACGCACCTGATGGCGCCGTGGCAGACGCGCGTGTTCTGGAAGGTTGCGACCCACGTCGAGGCCGAGCGCATCGACGTGGCGAACGACCCGAAGGTCGCGCCACGCCACCTCGCGATGATCGCGCGCGAGCGCAACACGCTCGTTGCCGAGCACGTGGTCGAGAACCACGAGGCGGGTCTCCTCTACGTCGAGGGCCGGCTGGTGGAGCGCCTCGCGCCGGGTCGGCACGCGTTCTGGACGGTCGGCCGCAAGATCGAGGTCAAGCGCCTCGACCTGCGTCCGCAGGCGGTGGAGATCACCGCGCAGGAGATGCTGACCAAGGACCGCATCGCGCTGCGTGTGACGCTGACCGCGTTCCGCCGCATCGTCGATCCGCAGCGCGCGGTGAGTGAGGTGCCGGACGTCGATGCGTGGCTCTACCGGCTGGTGCAGTTCGCGATCCGCGAGGCGGTGGCTTCGCGCACGCTCGACGAGGTGCTCTCGGCCAAGAACGCGCTCGACGCGGAGCTGCGCGACTTCGTGCGCGAGCGCATCGCGGAGACGGGAATCGAGGTCACCGAGCTCGGCGTCAAGGATGTGATCCTGCCGGGCGAGATCCGCGAGCTGGTGAACAAGGTGGTGGAGGCCGAGCGCACTGCGAAGGCCAACCTGATCCGCCGCCAGGAGGAGACCGCGGCAACGCGTTCGCTCCTCAACACCGCGAAGCTGATGGAGGACAACCCTCTGCTGCTGCGGCTCAAGGAGCTCGAGTCGCTCGAGCGGCTGGTCGAGAAGGTCGGCCGCATCGATCTGCATGCCGGCGAGGGTGCAGGTCTCGACGCGCTGCTCAACAAGCTCGTGCGCCTGAAGGCGGACGCGCCGGCATGAGCGGAGAGCGATGCAAGATGGAGGGCCGCCGGGCAACTGGCGGCCCTTTTTTGCTGCGCGGCTCATTCAGTCGAATTCGACGCCCACATAAGCGGCGGCGAGCGGCAGGATCAGATTGAGGCCCTCGATCCGCAAGATCTTGTCACGGCCCCGAATCGCGGTTGGTGCCGGCGGGAACCCTTCCGCTTCACGCGTCCAGATGTGAGCCTTGTATTCGTTCTGCTCAAACACGAGGTAGGTCATGAGGCTCGTCAGTCGCAGGTATTCAGCGGCCTTGTCGCCAAGATCGACCTTGGCAGTTGACGGCGAGAGAACCTCCGCAACAAGTGCAGGCGCGGTCGTGGTGTAGTCGCGGGCGCTACCGCCGGCTCGCTCCACCATGACGTCCGGATACCGCAATGTCTCAGGGCCGGCATCTATGCCGAAATCTGCAAGCACGCTCCATAGCTGTGAATCTAGCTGACCCTGGAGCAGCGCAAGCAAGTTACGGACGATGAGCGCGTGCGCTCGCGAGGCGCCGACCATCATGACGACGCGACCATTGGCAAGTTCATAGCGACCTTCGAGGCCCTGCACCCACGCCAGGAAGGCGGCCTTGTCCATATGTACGGGCAGCTGAACATTCATGGGCGCCTCTCTGTACCAACATTAGCGCTCTTCGGGTTCGAAAAACAGGGTGTCAACGTTGTGCTTCGCTCGACGCTGGGCATGAGCGGGCCATAACGCAAGACGAAGGGCCGCTAGGCGACTGGCGGCACTTTTAGCTACGCGGCCAACTCAGTTGAGTTCGACGTCGGCATAGATCTCAGACAGGGGCAGATCGATGCCAAGCGCGGGGACGCTGATGCTGGCGCGATCGACGACATCAGGGCGAAGACAGTCCGCCGAGCCCTTGGCGTAGACCCAAGCCTTGATCTCGTCCTGCGAGAGAATGAGGTAGGCTGCAACACTGGAGAGTCGCATATACTCCGCGGCCTTGTCGCGACGATCGATGGCCGATGTCGAGGGGGACAGCACTTCGACAATGAACGCCGGTGCCGTCGTCGTGAGGTCTTTGGCCCTTGTGCCACGGCGGTCAACGACCAGCACGTCAGGATACCTGATCGAGCCTGGTCCAACGTCAACGCCGAATTCGGTCAACACCGCCCATGTCTTTCGGTCGAGGCGAGCACGCAGCATCTGGAACACATTGCCCGCGATGAGACCGTGAGCCATGGTGCCGCCGGTCATCATCAGGACGCGTCCTCCCACCAGCTCAAAGCGTCCCTCGCGGCCCTGCAGCCAGGCGAGGAAGCTCGGCTTGTCCATGTGCGCGGGTAGTTGAATGTTCATGGGCGCCTCGTCCCCTCTAAAATAGACGCAATCGACCCAGCAAGGAAGAGACGGCGCTGCGTCGGCCGCATTGATCTGCATGCCTGTGAGGGTGCGGGCTTCGATACGTTGCTCACAAACGGCCGTGTGACCCCTTGCGGAGAGCGGCCCAGCTCCCCACATATCGCTACAAGGTGATGTCGAGCCGCAAGGTTCTGTTGCCTGGACGGCCACGATCATGGGTGACGCCGGATGTACGCGCGCCCTTGTTTCGTGGTCGTTGACGTTTTGGGCTGCTGGCTGCGGTTCAGAGCCCGCTTTGTCATAAACCTATAACATCCCCAAAACTAAAAGTGCGGCAGCTGAGAGCGCGGCAAAGGCACTTTTCCGCAGCGTGGGATCAAAGATATGGCTGACGATTCGATTGCATTCGATCTCCTTGCGACGATTGATACCCCCGTCCGATCGTTCCGCGCTGGCGAGGTGATTTTCAATGAGGGCGACCCGGCGCGGGAATCATACGTTATTCAGAGGGGGCAAGTCGAAATCCGGCGCAATGGCCGTTTGCTCGATACGCTCCCGGAAAAGTCGATCTTCGGGGAAATGGCGCTGATCGATCACGCGCCGCGTGCGGCCACGGCCATCGCCGCAACTGACGTCGTCTTGGTGCCGGTCGCCGAGAAGCAGTTCCTGTTTCTGGTCAGTCAGACGCCCTATTTCGCGCTGAACGTGATGCGGGTGCTCGCGCGCCGTCTGCGCTCTGCGAACGGGGCGACCTAAGCTGGCACCCGGATGGTTAACTGGGCCCTAGCAGCGCCGCGCCAATGCGCGGCATTCCACCGATATTTGGTTCACGGCCTGCGGCTAGGGTTTCCCGGCTGACAGATCCGGGCCGGTTCATGAGTAGCGTACTGTCCATCGCCATTTCGGGAATGCAGGCCGCTACCACGCGGCTGGAAGTATCGGCGCGTAACGTGGCGAATGCCAGGTCCGCCGGGACGCTGCCGGATGCGCAAGGAAATTATTCCGCTGACGCGCCGCGCGCCTATATCCCGCAGCGTGTCGATCAGGTCGATCTCTCGGGCGGCGGCACGCAGGCCGTGGTCAGCAATGTCACGCCGAGCTATGTACCCGCCTATGATCCTGGCGCTCCCTACGCCAATGCGGATGGGCAGGTGGCCGCTCCGAATGTCGATCTGACGGAGGAGGCCATTCAGCAGTTGGTTGCGCGCTACACGTTTGCGGCCAACGCGCGGGTGGTGACAGCCTACGACCAGATGGTGAAGTCGCTGCTCGATATCACGGTCTAGCGACATCAAAGCTAGCGACAGCGCCGACCTACCCCATCACCATCCCACCTAGTCTCATCAATATATCGTCGCAATGTTTCGCCGTAGCCGCAGCGATAGCGATTGTATTGATTCAATACTATTTTCCCGAGCACATCTCACCTGACGGGGTGATGTCATCGTCCCTCGGGGCCTTCTATCTGTCGTCCACGATTCCCCGGCGCGCCGGGCGGGGACCACTGGGGGGTTAAAGGATATGTGCCGTGGGATTCTCGATCGACTTGAGCGACAGGCTCCTTGATCTTGTTTACGACGCCGCGACCGAGCCGGAACTCTGGAGCTCGGTGCTCACCGAAATCTCCGACTTGACAGGGAGTCAAGGCGGTGTGCTGTTTGGTCAATCGACCAGAAAGGTCTTTTTTGACTACAATGGCCGGCTCGACGCGGATTGCATCCGGCTCTACCAGGCGCAGCATGTGAGCAATGTATGGTCCGAGTATATGTTCCGTCAGCCGGTCGGCCGGCTCGTCGGCTCGGACGAGATTGCTCCGCTGTCGACGCTGCACCAGACGGCTTTCTTCGACGACATTCTAAGGCCACAGGAGATAGCCCACTCCATCATGGCCAAGCTGTTCGGCGACGACGATTTCCACGGTGCATTCAATATCTGCCGCAGCGAGCGGCAGGGTCCGATGGACGAGGGTGGCCGGCGATTGATCTCCGCGATCGTGCCCCATCTGCGCCGCTCTGTCGCGCTCGGGTTTCGTCTTGACGGCTATCGTGCGATCCAGCGCGCCGAATATGCCGTGCTTGACCAGCTTGCGTCCGGAGTCATCCTGCTGGACCAACGGAATCGGATTCTCTACCTCAACGCAGTTGCGCGATTGTTTGGCCTGGAGGGCGGCGCACTTTCGCTTCGGAGCGGCACATTGCGCGCGCGCTCGCAGGCTCACGCCAAGCCGCTCGATGACCTCATTCTCGGGGCGCAGCGCGGCATGCCGGCGAGCGCCATGAGCATTCCGCGAATCGGGGATGGCCAGCTTCTGACGGTGCTCGTCTCGTCCGTCCGCGGCCGCGATATCGAGCGCTTTTCCGATATGAGCATGCCGGACGCAGCGGTCCTGGTCTTTGTTGTCGACCCCGTCAATTCGAGCGGAATGCCGATCTCTTGGGTCATGGATGCCTTTGGCTTGACTGCAGCGGAGGCCAGAGTTGCGCTTGCGGCCTCGACGGGAGCGTCGATTCCGGTTGTTGCTGGGTCGCTTCGGCTATCGCAAAACACCATCAAGACCCACCTGCGACGGGTCTATGCCAAGACCGGGACCGGCCGCCAAGCCGAGCTTGCACGTGTTATCGCGTCACTCGGTCTGTTGAAATCCGATGACCCGGACTCAAAATGACGCGCGGTTGGAAGGGGCAGGCGTCGCGCCAGTGGATGCTTTTCTCTCACCCGAACGCGTGACACGTCGTTTCCCCCGAAAGCGGGACGCGCCGCCGACTGTTCGTCGCTAGATTGGCGAGATTGGGATGATTCATCGCGGCAAATTCTTGCCGTTACATCCGGATGCTCGAACAGCGGTCTGTGCGATGACGGTTGCGGAATGCGCGATGGCTGCCTTTGCGCTGCTGAACAGTGGACGCGCTCTCGCCTACGTGCCGCAGATCGTCCGTGTCTATCGCGACCAGAACGGTGCGGCGGCAGTCTCGCTTGTCACCTGGGCGCTGTTTGCCTCCTCCAATCTGGCGACCGCTGTCTATGCGCATGCGGTCTATCACGACGTGGTCATGGCGACGGTGTTCGCGCTCAACGCGCTCGTTTGCCTGCTCGTTGTTGTTTTGACCGCAATGAAGCGTTGGACGTTCGTATGGAGGCGCGTGAGCGGCGCAGGTGGCGCCTGCGAACAGCCGAGCCATCGTCCGAACGACTGATCGTGGCACGCGCCACCGCCAAGGGACCCGATGATCGCGCATCATCATATGCAAAGAGGCCGCCCGTAGGCGGCCTCTCGTAGATTCTGCTCGTGAGCGTCGATGGCTTAGAAGTCCATCCCGCCGCCGCCCGGCATCGCGGGCGCAGCCGCGCCCTGCTTCTTCGGCACTTCGGCAACCATGGCCTCGGTGGTGATCAGAAGGCCGGCAACGGACGCCGCCCCTTGCAGCGCCTGGCGCACGACCTTGGTCGGGTCGATGATGCCCTTCGACAGCAGGTTGACGTATTCGCCATTCTGCGCATCGAAGCCGTAGGCGTACTGATCCTTCTCCAGGATCTTGCCGACGATCACCGAGCCGTCCTCACCGGAATTGGTCGTGATCTGACGGGCAGGGGCCTGCGTCGCCTTGCGCACGATCTCGACGCCGGTCTTCTGGTCGTCGTTCTGGGTGCGCACCTTGAGGGCAGCGCCGGCGCGCAGGAGTGCGACGCCGCCGCCGGGCAGGATGCCTTCCTCGACCGCGGCGCGGGTTGCATGCATCGCGTCATCGACGCGATCCTTGCGCTCCTTCACCTCGACCTCGGTCGCACCGCCGACGCGGATCACCGCAACGCCGCCGGCGAGCTTGGCCAGCCGCTCCTGCAGCTTCTCGCGATCGTAGTCGGAGGTTGTCTCCTCGATCTGGGCCTTGATCTGCGAGATGCGCGCTTCGATGTCCGCTTTCTTGCCGGAGCCGTTGACAATCGTGGT
>Ga0137403_10005441_pt1 | contig 14762 bp, 16 predicted proteins | sample CZOMad2_1_16fung_FD_122057 | JGI IMG/M metagenome (GOLD analysis project Ga0137403, IMG submission 122057) | Vadose zone soil fungal communities from Angelo Coast Range Reserve, California, USA - CZOMad2_1_16fungal (Hybrid Assembly) | ecosystem: Environmental > Terrestrial > Soil > Vadose zone... | reverse complement strand
CGGCTGCCGCTGCCAGGCACTGCTGCTCGCGGGAGACGCCGCTGCCACTGATCCTGTTTGCTCACTCGCCCCTCTGCGTCCCAAAGTCGACGCCATCCTCGCCGGCTTGAATTCCCTCCCGGCTCCCGTAAGGGCGGGGCTAGCCTCGCCCGCCGCGGACTCGCTCACTCGGCCTGTATGGCTTTACCGCCCAAACCCTGTTTGAGGTTCCTGCGCCGCCTGGGCCCGGCGCAGCGGCTTCACCACGCGAAACAGGAAAACAAGGCTCCCCACCAATACAAGAATCCCAAATGCCGCAAGCGTTCTCGGCGCTCCAGCGTGTTTCGCCACTCCGCCCGCAATCAGCGAACCGATCGGCTGCATTCCCATCATCATCGTCGCGTACACCGCCATCACGCGGCTGCGCAATTCATCCGGTACGCGATTCTGAATGAGCGTGTTCGTCGCCGTCATTTGAGACGTTACTGCAAATCCCACGATCAGTAGCACGGCCGACGATAGCCAGAAAATTCGCGATTCCGCGAACACTTCCAGGCCAATCGCGCAAGTCATGGACGTCACCGCGATCCATCGCGCCAGTCCTTTGTAGTCCGTCCGCGCGGCAAAGTGCAGCGCCCCAAGAACGGCGCCAACCCCCGCAGAGCTCATCAGCAATCCAAACCCCCTCGCTCCGCTGTGCAAAATGTCCTTCGCAAATAGCGGCAGGAAGACCGCGTACTGCAATCCGAACAAGCTCAGGACGCTCAGAAGAAGCAGCGTGGAGCGGATTGGCAGGTCATGCATCGCAAAGCGGAAGCCCTGGATGAAATTCTGAAAAGGGGAGCCCTCACGTGGCTTCGGTTCCGTCTTCGGGATCCGCATCGCCGCCAGCGCTCCGATTACCGCAAGGAAACTCAGGCCGTTCATCAGAAAGCACCAGCCCTCGCTGCTCCTTACGTGATGCGCGTCCAGCCACGCAATGGCCGTGCCCGCGATCGCCGGTCCCACAACGCGCGCGCCATGGAAAATCGAAGAGTTGAGCGCGATCGCATTGGGCAAATCTTCCTTCCCCACCATCTGCACAAAAAATGCCTGCCGGATTGGCACGTCGAACGCATTCACGATACCTACCAGGAACGCGATGAGGATCAGTTCCCAAACCGTGATGATTTTCCCGAGCGTCAGCCCCGCCAGCACAAGCGCCAGAATCATCGAAGCGCTTTGCGTCCACATGACGCCCCGCCGCCGGTCGTAGTGGTCCCCGACGTAGCCGCCAATCGAGGATAGAAACAGCATCGGCACCTGGTTGGCAAATCCGAAGACACCCAGCAGCGCCGCCGAACCCGTCAGCTTATAGACCAGCCAAAGTTGTGCCGTGGATTGCATCCACGTCCCGCTTAGGGAAACGAGCTGCCCCGCGATGAACAGTTGAAAGTTGCGATGTTGCATCGCGCGGAAGCGCGTTGAAACCGCCGGAAAGCGCGGGGGCACGGCTGGGCTGACCGCTGTGCGGTCACTCTTCAAATGAATCTTCCTCCACTCGTTGGATGCAATCGTCGTGAACTAGTCACGATGCCGTGAGTGGAGAGGAGTTGTCAATGCAGTGCGAAAGAGAAAACGAACCACATTGTCTCTTGGGAAAGAGGCCGCGCTACTCGTTCGGCGGCTCCGGCGCTCCGCCAACGTGCAGATGGCTCAGGTCATGCAGCGTGGCCCTATCTTCCTCGCTCATGCCTTTCGTGAAGTTCGGATCGTTCAGCCGCTGGTTGCGTGCGGACTCCGGCATATTTTGCAGTACGCGTAGACGCTGTTGAATCGCTTGTCTGCGGTCCGGCGGCATCTGCTGCCACTTCGGCAGGACATCATTACGGACGTGCTGGCGCTGCTGCGGCGTCAGCCGGTTCCACACCTGCGCGCGCGCCTGCAACTCCTGCCGCTGGGCTGGTGGCAGTTTTTGCAGCCGCCGGTTGTTTTCCAGGACCTTCTGCCTTTCCTGCGGGCTCAGGCTGTTGAATTCCTTCTTTGGCGGAGGAGTGTACGCCGACGGCGGCCGATTCGGATTAATATTTGGCTGTCCCATCATGTCAGCCCGATTGACATTCGGGTTTGGAGGACGATTACCGCCCGAATTCTGCCGCTCGTTTTGCGCTCTCCGCGATTCCTGCTGCTGTTGCCGGTTCTCCCGCCTTTGCTCTTGTCTCTGCTGTTGCTGCCTCGGCGGCTGCTGTCGTGACGGCTGGCTCTGTTGTCTGGGCGGTCTATTGTCCTGCCGGTTTTGCGCCCTATTCGCGCGCGGTTCTTGCGCGAATGAAGACACAGCCACGGCCGCGCTCATTCCCAGCGCCACCAACCATCCTGCGAATTGGAGTTTCCGTTTCATTCTCCGTTACATCTGCTGACTCTGATTGGAGTCGCTCGGGTCATCGTCCGGCGACTGTTGTGAAAGGTCGCTCAGCGGCGCAAAATCCGAGATCACATCATAATTTTCTAGCACCGACATATTCTGATTGATCTTGTCGACGTCCACGGCACTCAACGGCCTGTCCGTTCGCCACCCGATCCACACCGTCGCCAGCAGCAGCATTGACGCTGCCAGCACCACCCGCGGCGACGGCGCGAACCATGCCCACCAGCTTTGCTTCGCCGGCTCCGCCGCTACCCGCGCCTGCAAGCGAATATCAAACTCCGCCGATGGCTCGATCATTGGCAGTTCGTCCAGCAGCACGTTCACCGCGCGAAATTCGTTCACGCGCACACGGCACGTCGCGCACGTCGAGAGATGCTTCACCATCTCCAGCCGTTCGCTCTCTTTCAGGCGCCCGTCCACGTATCCCAAAATCTTCTTTTCCATTCGGCTACAACTCATGACGTCCTTCCCTCTCGGCCCAACTTCTACTGCCTTGCTTGCTGCGCCACGAGGGGGGCCAGTTCCACTCGCAGCGTTTCATACGCCCGGAAGAGCAGCGATTTCAGCGCGCTCTCTGAGCATTGCAGAATCTTCGAAATCTCTCCGTAATCCAGCTCCTGATATTTGTGCAGCAGAACTGCCGCGCGCTGCTTCTCCGGCAGTTTATCAATCGCGTGCCGGATCATCTTGCGCCGTGCTTCCTCCACCAGGTGCTGCTCGATGTTCGGGTGCTTCTCCGCGACATCCAGCGCCTTCTCTTCGCCGTCCTCGGCATCCACCGTCACCGGCGCATCCAGTGAGATTTCCATGCGCTGGTAACGGTTGTCCCGCACCGAATTCAACGCCAAGTTTGTCGCGATCCGGAAGAGCCAGGTGGTGAACTTCGCGCTCGGCACATAATCTTCCCGCGCGCGGTACACTCTTATGAATACTTCCTGCGCTAAGTCTTCCGCCTGTTCCCGGTTCCGAACCATCCGGTACAGGAAATTGACCAGCGGCCTCCGATAACGATGCAGCAATAGTGTGAACGACTGTTCGTCGCCCGCCTTCACGTCCAGCATCAGTTGGACGTCCGACCTGGCCATAGCCGCCACACTGTATCAAACACCCGTCTTATCAGAAAGTTGCAACTGCGGAAGGGAGCTAAGTCATGTAGACGCAAGGCTTTAGCCCTGCGCTAAGAGGCCATCCTGAATGTCCGCGGAAATCACCTTAAACATGGAATAAGTGTTGCATTATCAACAAACTAGCCACGCCAACGAACACCAGTAGCGCCAGTCGCCAGTTCGGCTCCCGGTTCACTTCCGGCAGCAGGTCCGTTGCCGCCACGTACAAGGTAACCCCGCCGGAGAGCGGCAACGCATACCTCAATTGCCCCTGTAGAGCGCTGGTCAGCAGCACACCCAAAAGCGTCGCCACTCCTAATAACCCAGCCGCCAGAATCGCGTTGCGCTTTCCTTGCCCGCTCGCCAGCACCACCGACGCCACCGTGAATCCTTCCGGCAGCTTGTGCAGAAACACGGCCACAAAAATCACCGCCCCTAGCCACGTCGAAACCAAAAAACCCGCTGCGATCGCCACACCGTCGAAAAACGTGTGAATCGTCAAACCCAGGAGCACCGTCGTCCGCGCATGCTGGTGGCTTATCTCCTCCAGATGCGTCTCTTCTCCAAAATGAAAGTGCGGCGCGACGGTGTGCTCAAAAAGATGGACGATAAAATATCCGATCAACACGTAAAGCAGCGCGTTCTGTCCGCTCAGCCGCACCGACTCCGGAATAATGTCGATGAACGCCACCGCCAGCATGTACCCCGCGCCCAGCGCCAGGAAATATCCTAGAAATTTTCTCGGCCAATTCCTTCGAACGACGAAGTACCCGCCCACCAAATTCCCCGCCGCGGCCACAAGTCCCAGCCCCGCCGCCAACGCCGTCCGAAATGCCACATCATGTCCCATTCGTCAGTGGCACAGACTTTAGTCTGTGCAAACCTTTAACTCATCTCGGCAGTGATCCACGTTCGCAAACTTGTCCCTGCCTCTTCTTCTCCGTGCCCTTTGTGTCCTCAGTGCTCTCTGTGTACATTCTTAATTTTTTTTCCTTACCTCTTTACTTCCTAACTTCTTTTCTTCATCCGCTGTGCCGAAAAAGAATCACATCCCCTTCCTGCACCACGTACTCTTTCCCCTCCAACCGCACCTGCGCCTTTTCCCGCGCCGCCCCCAAACTCCCCGCCGCCAGCAAATCATTCCACCGCACGACTTCCGCGCGTATGAAACGCTTCTCGATGTCGCTATGAATCGCTCCCGCCGCCTTCACTGCCGTCGCTCCCTTTCGAATCGTCCACGCGCGCACTTCCGGCTCCCCCGCCGTGAAAAACTGGATCAGTCCCAGCAAATCGTATGTCGCGCGAATCAAGCGGTTCAGCCCTGGCTCCTTCAATCCATACGACGCCAGCAGCTCCGCCGCCTCTTTCTCCTCCATCTCCGAAAGTTCCGCTTCCAGCCGCCCGCAAATCGCCACCACCGCGGCATTCGGCCGTCCCTGCAACGAACTCAATTTGTGCCGCTCCACTGCCGTGTCCAGCTTGTCCGCTTCGTCGTCTCCCACGTTCAGCACATACAGCACCGGCCGCGCCGACAAAAACAAGAATCCACCAATCGACTTTCGTTCTTCTGGCGTCAACTCCAGCTCGCGCAGCGCCTTCTCCGCCTCGACGTGCGCCTTGCACTTTTCCAGCGCCGTCTTCTCAATCTCCAGAATCGGATCGCGCTTCTTCTTCAAATCCTTATCCAGACGCTCCAGCCGCCGCGTAATCTGATCGTGGTCCGAAAGCATCAATTCCAAATCCAGATTCGTCGCGTCCCGCAACGGATCAATGCTCGCCTCCGAATGCGGCACCGATGGATCATCAAACACGCGGATCACGTGCGCAATCACGTCCACTTCGCGCAACTGCGCTAGCGCGTCCCGCATGCGCTCTTTCTGCATCCCGCCCAAATCGACGTAGTTCACGGTCGCATACGTAATCTTCTTCGGGCTATACAGCTTCGACAGCTCCACCAGCCGCGGCTCCGGCACCTTCGCTACACCGACATGCGTCGCCGACGCCCCGCCCTTCCCCTCGACATGCGCCTTCGTCAATATCCGAAACAGCGTCGTCTTGCCAACCCGTGGTAGTCCAATGATTCCCGTCTGCACTCCAGCCCCTTCAATGCGCTAATTTCCTTCCGCGCGAACCCATCATCCTAGCACACCCGTTTCGTCTTGCTCCGGAAGGCCGACCGTTGACGGATACAGTCTCGAGTGCTACGTTTCTTTGGTGAAGGCCCTCAAAAGGTTTACCTGCGTCGTCCCCGCATTTCAGGTATTGACCGGCGTGTTTCTTCTCAGGTAGAGGAGGTACCCTCATGCCTGGTACAGCGCCCGCAAGCAGGATTCATCCGCTTTGTTACGAACATCATTGCGAGATGAAGCTTCGCGAGTCTCCTTCAAGCGAAAATGGCGCGGACTACGCCTGTGATGAACCGGATTGTCTCGTCCATTACAGCAGATCGGATGGCTATTTCTTGAACACCCAAGACCAATTACTGATCAAAAGAGCCCCGATTCCTCCCCACCAATACTGCTCGAAAGACCGCTACCCCATGTACTTGCTCGAGGTACAGCCCAGTCAGCCCAGCTTTCGCCTCTGGAGATGCCCGAAGTGCAACATGAGCCGCTGCGGCGGCACTTTGATTTGACCTTTTTCCGCGCTCAACCTGCTCTCGGATTCACATTCTTTCAAACAAAATGACCTGTTCTCCCGTCATAATGAGGGGAGCGAGCGAAAACACGATTCCCATTTCATGCGGCCGGCAAGCATCACCGTCTTGGATCTCTCAGCGTACGTCGGCCTCGCCGCCGTCGGCGCCATCACCCTCAACATGCTACTGGGGCTGCTCATGGCCTTCCGCTACAGCCCCTACCGCTCCTGGCCGCATCATCGATTCAACTATTTCCGCTTTCACAACTGGACCGGGTACATTGCCCTCACCGTCTCCATTCTTCATCCGATGATTCTGCTGCTTAACAAGAATCCGCGCTTCGTCATCCTCGATCTCATTTACCCTCTACATTCGCCCGCCCAGCCCCTTGACAACAGCATCGGCGCCATCGCTCTCTGCCTGCTTGCATCTGTCGTTGTCACTTCCTACTTGCGCATCCGTCTCGGGCGCCATCTTTGGAAGTCCTTCCACTTCTCTATTTATTTCGCGGCCGCTGCGCTTTTCTGGCACGCTCTTTTCACCGATCCCAGCTTGAAGAATGCTCCTACGGCCTGGTTCGATGGCGGAAAACTCTTCGTGGAATCTTGCCTGCTCCTCATCGCCGCCATTAGTTTGCTCCGCCTGCAACACGCTCGCAAAAAAGCTGTCCACGCCCGTCAAATCGCCCGGCAGATAGCCACGTCTCAATAAACGTCAAAAAAGCGTTGTCACCGGGATGGAGCTTGATAATCTATTTCCCCGTTTCCGGAATGGAGCCCTCGTGACCGAGACATCCCCTGTCCTCTCTTTCGACCTTGCCGAAGCCACCAGGCACCTCGCTGAACGCGACGAACGCCTGAAGCGACTGATCGAAGAAACCACTCCGTTTCAACTCAAGATTGAAGCCGCCCAATCTCCGTACGAAACTCTGGTCGAAGCCGTCACCCATCAATCCATCTCCGGCAAAGCCGCTGCCACCATCTTTGGCCGCGTGAAAGCCCTCAGTTCCAACGGCGGCATTCCCTCACCCCAGGAAATGCTAAAGCTGCGAAAGCCCGTCCTCCGCAAAGCCGGTCTCTCTGGCGCCAAAATCCTCGCCATGAAGGACCTCGCGCAGAAAACCATCGACGGCGTCGTCCCCACCCTCGAACAAGCCCAAAAGCTCTCCGACGAAGAGCTCGTCAAACGCCTCGTCTCCGTCTGCGGCATCGGCGCCTGGACCGTCGAAATGTTCTTGATCTTCCGCCTCGGCCGCCCCGACGTTCTCCCCATCCACGACCTCGGGGTCAAAAAAGGCTGGGCCGTCACCTACGGCAAGAGGTACATGCCCAAGCCCAACGAGCTCCTCGCCTTCGGCGAGCGTTGGCGCCCCTATCGCACCGTCGCCAGTTGGTACATGTGGCGCGCCTGCCAGCGCGCCGGCAGCGCTGCCCTACGCAAGATTCGACCCGCACCCCCGCGCAAATCTCGCGCGCGCCCCAATCGCAAACCCAACCTGCGCAAACGCTCCCGCAGCAAGTGACTGTAGAGTCCGGGTGAGATGTCCCAGGACATAAGTAGGATGAGCCGCCAGGAGGCGGACTGTTCCTTTGCCCTCATCCCGGCCCGATCTGGTGGCCTACGGCTTTTTCCTTGACGCGAGCTTAGTCTTCGTCTAATATACAGTTCAGGTAAACATGTGTTTGGAGTGCGGCGGCCCGGCGGCCGCTTTTTCTATTTATGCTGATCCTTTTGCGCTATCACGAGGCGTTTTCCTGCCGAAGCCGCCACGCTGGTAGACAATCCGTCTTTGCACAATTTTGGTGCAACGTAACTGCCTTTAGAATCAACACTTGTAGACCCTCTTGTAAGTGTTGAAAATAAAAGACTTATGGACGTGTTAAGTTCTTTAGAATGAACACTTACAAAAAACAGGGGGGGTATGGTTAACTAGACACTGGCTCTACTTCCCCATGGCGCCTAATTCCTTCACCATCAGATACATGGCTGCCAGTCCGGCCAGCAGGACTCCGCTTTCCAGCGATACCGAAATCCGGTGCAATCGGCTGAACTCCGCTAGCAGCGGACTATCCGCCGCCGTCGCCTGAAACGCCTGAATCGACCCCATCTGCGTCCGCAGCGCCGCCATCTTGGGACTGACGGCATGCTGCGACACCACCGTGAGTCCAATCATCAGTACAACGCACAGGGCCGCAGGTGCCGCTAGGCTTGAAAACGCGCGCGTGCGCAGCATCCGCGCCAGCAAGATCGCGATCCCGCACACGACTCCAATCATGTGCATCCACCACAGCGCGAACCCCACCATCGCCCCCGCCTGGTCCCGGCTCGCCAAAATCCGGAACGCCCCCGGCGCCACTACAAAGCTCAGAAACACATCACTCCCCAGCCACAAACTCAAACCTAGAAACTCGATAGTACGAAGGAAGGTTGACATGAGAAGATTTTAGCTAGAATGGGTTTCAGCGTGGAAGCAAAAGATGGTGGGCGACAAAGGACTTGAACCTTTGACCTCTCCCGTGTGAGGGGAGCGCTCTAACCAACTGAGCTAGTCGCCCGTTTTGTAGCGCTAAGCTGACAACGCTCATCTATTTGTAGCAGGAAGGGTCCCGGTTTTCAACAGATGTCGACTGCCACCTCCCAAGTCGTCTCGCAACTGCAGCGCTCCATCGCGCGTGCGATCTACGGCAAAGAAGACGCCATCCAGCTCGCGCTGATCACGCTGCTCGCGCGGGGCCACCTGCTCATCGAAGACGTTCCCGGAGTCGGCAAGACCACCCTGGCGCAGGCGCTCGCGAAATCGTTCCACTGCTCCTTCCAGCGCATCCAGTTCACATCGGATCTGCTCCCTAGCGACGTTCTCGGCGTCAGCGTCTACAATCCCGAATCCCGCGAATTTGAATTTCGCCCTGGGCCGATTTTTGCCAACGTCGTCCTCGCCGACGAAATCAATCGCACGACCCCGCGCACGCAATCCGCGCTTCTCGAAGCCATGAACGAGGCGCAGGTCACCGTCGACGGCAAAACGCTGATGCTGCCTCAGCCTTTTCTCGTCATCGCCACGCAAAATCCTGTCGAGCACCACGGCACCTATCCGCTCCCCGAATCGCAGCTCGATCGCTTCCTGATGCGCATCAAGATGGGCTACCCCTCCCACGAAACAGAAAAAGAAATTCTGCGCAAGCGCGTGGGAGACAATCCGCTCGATTCACTCGACCCGTTGGCGGATATCAGTGAAGTGCTCGCCATGCAGGATGCCGTCGCCCACGTCAAAGTTGATTCGAGTCTCCACGACTACGCCCTCGAAATTGTCAATCGCACGCGCAAGACCGAGCAGCTCACTCTCGGCGTCAGTCCCCGCGGCACGCTCATGCTCCAGCGCGCCGCGCAAGCCCGCGCCTTCCTCGACGGCCGCGACTATTGCCTCCCGGACGACTTCAAGCATCTCGCCGTCTCCGTTTTTTCTCACCGCGTCGTTGCCAGTTCGCGCCACGCCTCCCTGCAGAAAAAATCGGAAGCCACCGAATCCGTGCTTCGCGATATCGTCGAATCTGTTCCCGTTCCTTTGTGAACGTCTCGCTGTGAGTGTGCATTCCACTCTCGCGCAACTCTGGGCCAAGGCCGATCGGCCCGCTGTCCGTGCGTTCCTTCTCTCCATGGTCGCTCTCTCCGCCGCGCTTCTGCTCGCGCTTTATTCCGGCGCCGCCGCGGAACTTGGCCAGATTGGTCTCGCCAGCACTTCCGCGCTCATCGCGCTGGCGGTCGCAGGCTGGGTAGGCGTCACGCTCGTTCCGGTCCTCGCGAAGCGTACCCCCCTCCGCTGGATCGGCTACAAGATGGAATACCGCATCACCCGCGATGGCTGGATCTACATGGCCGGAATCCTCCTTGTGGCGCTCCCCGCACTGAACACCGGCAACAATCTTCTCTTCTTGATTCTTTCCAGCCTCATCGCCATCATCCTGATGTCCGGCATCCTTTCTTCGATCACTCTCTCCGGGATCGAAATGCGCCTGGAGCTGCCCGAGCACATCTTTGCGGCTCAGCCGGTCCGCGCGATGGTCGAACTCGAAAATGAAAAATTGACGCTGCCGTCGTTCTCCCTCCGGGTCGAAGCCGCTAAAGCAAAAGGGGCCGCCGCTCCCGCGGCGATGCTGGAGACGCCTGTTTATTTTCCGTATCTCCCCAAGCATGACCGTGTGCAGCAAATCGTGCCCATGACCTTTCCGCGCCGTGGTGTTTACCGTCAGGAAGCATTCCGTATCGTCACCCGCTTCCCGTTCGGATTCTTGCAGAAGTCTCGGCACATCAATTTGAAAACGGAAGCTCTCGTCTATCCATCCGTGGGACCAAGCGAAGAATATCTGGAAGTCTTGCCGGGCATCCAGGGAGCTCTGGAAAGTTTGGCAAAGGGCCGCGGTCAGGATCTTTATGCGTTGCGGGATTACGTCCCTACGGACAGCGCGCGTCACGTTCACTGGAAGGCTTCCGCGCGCTATGGTTCGTTGATGGTCCGCGAATTTGCACGCGAAGATGATTGCCGCGTGCTTCTGGTGCTGGACCCGCATCTCTCCGCGGATCAAGCCGCTGGCCTTCAACCGGGAATTTCTGGGCCAAACGAGCGCTTCGAGCGCGCTGTATCCATCTGCGCCAGCCTGGCCTGGCATTTCTACGAAAGCAGTTCCTTATTGCAGTTCCGCGGCGCAACCATGGAAACCACTCTTGCTCCCGCAGGAGACATCATCTTCGCCATCTTGCGCTACCTCGCGCTCGAGCAGCCGCTGCCGCCCGACCCCAAGCAAGCACTCATGGCCGAGCTCGCCGCTTCGCCCGACCTTTTCAAAATCATCGTGACCAGCCAGCCCCACGGCTCCATCCCGGCCTCGGTGTGGAGCTCATCCTATGTCGTCTTCCTCGAAGATCCTGTGCAGTAAGTAGGACAGGCATTCTTGCCTGTCTTGAGCTTCGAAGGGCCTGTCCTCTTCCTTCAGCGCTCGTGCAAAAACCGAACGAACAAGAATGTCTGTCCCACGCGGATGTGCGAGAATGTCCCGGCACCATGCTGAACGGCGTCGATCTCGTCGCATTTCGGAAACAACTGCTAGGCTGGTTCCGACAATTCCGCCGGGACTTGCCGTGGCGCCAAACGAAAGACCCTTACCGCATCTGGCTGTCGGAAATCATGCTGCAGCAAACGCGCGTCGCGGCGGTGATTCCCTACTACGAGCGTTTTCTCAAGCGTTTCCCCAATGTTCAGGCGCTCGCAAACGCGTCGGAAGAAGAGGTGCTGCGTCTCTGGTCCGGACTCGGCTATTACAGCCGCGCGCGCAACTTGCGCAAAGCCGCGCGGCAAATCGTAGCGAACCACGGAAGAAAATTTCCAACTGGCGCGGGGGATGCCCTCGCCCTGCCCGGCATTGGCAATTACACGGCTGCCGCGATTCTGAGCATCGCCTTCGAAAAAAAACTTGCAGTCGTGGACGGAAATGTCTCGCGTGTGCTCGCACGCCTCGGCGCAATCCGCGGCGACATCCGCGAGTCGCAGCGCTGGCACGCGCTGCAAGACAGCGCGGATTCCTATCTCGATCCGGATTCGCCCGGCGACTGGAATCAAGCGGTGATGGAACTCGGCGCAACGATTTGCACACCGAAATCGCCGCAATGTCTTCTCTGCCCCATCGCGCAATTTTGCGAAGGCCGCAAACTGGGCATCGCGGAATCCTTGCCTGAAAAGCGCAAGAAGCGAGCGAATGTCGAAGTCACTCTCGCCGCCGGAGTATTTGCGGATGAAAACGGCTGGACCCTGTTGCTCCCGCCGCCAGAAGAGGCACACACGGCAGCTCCGGCGGATTACGTCCCGACTCTCGTTTCAAGGATGTGGCATTTTCCAACAGTTTCCGTGACTGGAGACCCTTCCGCGAAACTTCGCACGTCCCTCCGGAAACTTCTGCGCGACGGCAGAAATGGAAGCCTGCGTCTCGCTCCCGCCGGCAAGATCCGTCACTCCGTGACGTACCGCGACATCACCATCGTGCCCTTTCGCATCAGCGTCAAAAAACTTCCACGCATCAAGGGCGCGCGCCGCGTTCCGTTGCACGACGTAACGTCCGCGCTTCCCGTTTCCAATCTCACTCGAAAAGTCGCCCGCGCCGTTCTCGCGGCTTCCGCCGCCCGCTGAGCGTTATCCTTTCGCCCGGACTTTCAGCGGCCGTGCCCCATGGATGCTACGATAAAAAGCTGCCATGGCCGCCTCGCTCGCAAATCCGCGCACTCCCGCTTTGCCCGCCGAGCGCTTCTTCCGCACGTCACTTTCGCTGCTCATCCTCACTTCCGTCCTCACTCTGGTCAGTACCGGGAAACTCGACGTCTTTACCATCGTGGCGGGCCCGCTCGCCGCTCTCTATAAGGGCTATCGCTGGTGGCACGGGCGCCCCGCTGAACTCTCCTCGCGGGCGGCCATTTGGTGCGTGCTCGCGTATCTGGCGTTTTTCCCCGTGGATATTCTTTTTCTTTCGCGCTTTTTCGTGGGAAATTCTTCGAATCCTCCGCTTTACGCGGCGCTGCTCTCGGCCGTGCATTTTCTCATCTACGTGACGCTCGTCCGGTTTTACAGCGCGGTCAGCGATCGCGACGGGACTTTTCTCGCGATACTCTCTTTCGCGGGAATTTTGGCGGCTGCCGTTCTGACCGTGGACACCGCGTTCCTTGTTTTCTTTTTTGTTTTTCTCCTGTTTGGCGTCGCCACTTTTGTCGGCATGGAATTGCGCCGCGGAGCCGTTGGCGCGGTCACGCCCGCTCCCAACTCGCGGCCGGAACGCGACCGCAGGCTGACTCACGCGCTGAGTTTTGCCGCCCTCACTGTCGCATTAGGGGCGATGGTCCTCGGCAGCGGGCTGTTTTTCTTTTTCCCGCGCTTCAACGCCGGGTACTTCGGGCACGCCAGCTTTAGTCCTTCGCTAATGACGGGTTTCAGTGAAAATGTCGAGCTCGGACAAATCGGCGAGATCAAGAAAAATTCCGCGGTCGTTATGCGCGTGCAAACGGGAAGACCCGTGGGTTACGAGCGCCTGCGCTGGAGAGGCATTGCGCTTACCACTTTTGACGGCAAGCGCTGGACTTCTCTCGAGCGCAGCGCGCAAACCTTGTCGCCCAGCCAGGACGGATGGATCTACATGGCGGATCCCGCGCAAAAAACGGAGTCGCCGGGGCCGGGAATTCTTTACACGGTTTATCTGGAACCGCTCGCCACCGACGCGATCTTTGTTCCCGGCAAAGTTATTTCGCTCAAGGGAAATTTCACCGGCGAAGGAGGCAATTCTTTCTCCGCGATGCGCCGCGCTTACATCTTTCGCGATTCTACCGGCACTCTTCTGAATCCTTTTCACAACTACGGAGCCATCCGGTATGCCGGCTTCTCGCGTTTGCCGCCGCTGAATGCCACGAAGCTCCGCATGGCTTCAACGGACTATTCGCCGGAAATCGCGGAAACGTACCTTCAGGTTCCTGCGCTTGATCCGCGCGTCCCGGAGCTTGCCAGGCAAATCACGAAATACGTGAAGACGCCTTTCGACAAAGCGCTGGTGATCGAGAGCTACTTGCGCGACCGGTTCACGTACACGCTGAATCTCAGCGGGAAACCGGGCGACGATCCGCTGGCGCATTTTCTATTTGAAACGCGCGCCGGCCATTGCGAATATTTCGCTTCGGCGATGACCATCATGCTGCGCACGCTGGGCATTCCCGCGCGCGAGGTGAACGGCTTCCTGCCCGGTGAATACAACGACCTGGGCGGCGACTACATCGTTCGCGCTAGCGACGCGCATAGCTGGGTGGAAGTCTATTTTCCCGGAAATGAGTGGCAAGTATTTGATCCCACGCCGGCGGCGCCGGAGAATTCGGGCAATTTCCTGACGCGCCTCGGGCAATACGCCGATTGGCTGCAGATCACGTGGAGTGAATGGGTGATCGGCTACGACTTCGCTCACCAGCTAGTCCTGGCGCAGAATCTGCAGCAAACTTCAAAAAGCTGGAGCGAAACGGCGCGCGACTGGTTCCGGATGAAGCAACGAGCCAGTAGAAAGTGGATGCAATCCTGGCAATTCCAGCATGGCGCGATGGGTTTCCTGCTGCCGGTGTTTCTCGTGATGCTTCTTGTTGCGCTCCGATTCAATCTGATCGCGGAGCTGATTCGCCGGGTCCGTTTGTTTCTGCAGTTGCGGGGGGCGGGATCGGCGCAAAGTAATCCGCAGCTTGCGTCGCGACTTTACAGCGAGCTGCTGCGAATCCTGGCGCGGCGTGGCCTCCTGCGAGTTGAATCACAAACGCCGTTCGAATTCGCCGCCGCAGTTAATTCGCCGAATCTCGCTTCCCCGGTCCGGGAATTCACGCAGATTTACGCTCATGCGCGCTTCGGCGGCGCACCTTGCGACACCACCCGCCTGCGCCAATTGCTCGATCAGATTCGCTCCTCTTTGCGCGCGCGCTGAATTTCGCCGTTCCCTTGCGCTTTTCCTGGCCATGTTACAATTGAGAATTGCGCGAACGTGCAAATTCGTTGCCTATGACTAAGGTCGGATTCGTCAGCCTGGGATGCCCGAAGAACCTCGTGGACAGCGAGGTGATGATGGGTATTCTT
>Ga0137403_10005439_pt1 | contig 14769 bp, 23 predicted proteins | sample CZOMad2_1_16fung_FD_122057 | JGI IMG/M metagenome (GOLD analysis project Ga0137403, IMG submission 122057) | Vadose zone soil fungal communities from Angelo Coast Range Reserve, California, USA - CZOMad2_1_16fungal (Hybrid Assembly) | ecosystem: Environmental > Terrestrial > Soil > Vadose zone... | reverse complement strand
CGGCTGGTGTCGCTGGCGGCGCTGGCACCGCTGGCATGGCCTGAGGCAGTCATCGTATGGCCAGCGCCGCCGCGATCAGGTGTCGCCGGAATATCGCTCCGCGACCATTTGGAAGGCTGCGCGGTAGGGCTGGCAATAGAACCGTGGCCTCCGGTGGCAACGCCGACAGGGCCAGCCCCATCGCGCATTTCGTGGTATCGACGCTGCACATAGGCCATCGCCTGCTTTTCAATGATGGAAAGGCCGATCAATTCGGCAGCCCACGGATTCTTGTCCATGAATTTCTTCGCCAGCAATTTGGCGGCTTGGGGTCTGGTTGAAGTCTGCTTTACGCAATCGACCGCCGTCATGTAAAGCGATGCTTGCTTGCCGAGCTTGCTCGTGGCGAGCTGCTCGCCCATCTTGCTGGTGTCCGTCATGCGGGTCCTCGAAAAGTGAGGGTTGGCAATGCTTGTCTGGCTAAATGGCATTCAACTTGGGGCCAACCCTGACGCTGAATATAGCGCGGCCCCTTCATCTGTCAACGGTGAAATCTATAAAATATGCCGGAGGGTGCAAGACGAAGCACGACGGAGCGTAACGGAAGAATTAATCAAACAGCCCCTTTGGTTTCGGGGCGGGGGGCGTTGGAGCTGGCCGTGCCTGTCGCGGCCGAGGTGGCGTTTCTAACCGGCCTTCGATTCGGGCGATCGAGCTGAACGCCTTCAGGCTTTCGCCGCGCATCTCCGCGAGTTCCTTGCTGACCCTCTCGATCGAACTTTTGACCTCTACCACTTGCTGCGACAAACCAGAAACATCCGTCTGTTTCGCAATCCCGGGTATCCAGCCGGCTGAGTAAAGCGCCGTGATTGCTGATACGATAAAAGCTATCAATCCCAACTGATTGCCGGACATGAGCAACCGCCAATCAAATTGAGGCGGTTGAGCGACTGGTTTTCCGCGTCGCTTCGATGGCATTTCCAGACCTTCTGTCCAAACTCCATTCGCGGTCGCATGTTCAGCATTTTCTTGCACTATTCGTGCAGATGTTTTATTTCTCTGGCCAGCCATTGGCGTAGACGATCCTGCGCTGCGGTCAGGTCTATGCAGGTGTTCGACCGCCTGTATAGACCGATATTTCCTTTCTAACCTATAACCTCAGAGGTTTAGTCTAAAGCTAAATACCAGTTTCCGCTTTAGAAATACCTTTGCTCGACTTGAATGCCTCGATTGTCTTCATAACATGGTGCTCTCGCTTGACTTCATTGAGCGCACCGGCCGGGGTTGCTTCCCGGCCTTTTTCTTCGCATTCCTTGACATAGCCATACCAACGGAAAAAATCGCGATAGGCGTCCTTCAGCCGGATGCCAAGATCCTTGATCGTCACCTGCGCGCCGCCGAGCGCCACGCGTTCGTCGTAGGAATTGGTCCGGTAACCGCCCAGATCGATCATCGACGTCGAAGCGCGCTGTCCCTCCATCCGCAAATACATCTCGGCAATCAAGATCCACTCGCGGCCAAGCGCATATTTCCGCACCCAGTGGAAAGCCTGAATCTCCATGCGAACATAACTGTCTGGATCAACGTCTTCGCAGTGGTCAACATAACGGCCGACCGGGCCACCATCGTCATCGACCGGCCTTGCACCGCCGACGAAGCAATAGGCCTCGAAAAACCGCAGAAGGAAGTCTTCCTCGATCTTGGTCAGGCAGTTTGCGACATAGGCGAGCGGCGTTGCTGTCCGCCTGACGCCATTTTGCGTCAACATCGGCCGCTGTCCGTCCCGTCCTTGTGCAACTGCGCTGGCGGTCATCTTCGACTCTGGCATGATTTACCCTTGACGATCCACTAATGCTTGATTCGGCCATAAGGATGCAAATTAATTCAGCCGGTCTCGAACGACATTACTGCCCATATCGACGTAACCCTCGATTGCGCAGCAAGGTCCATTGCGATTTTTCGCAATAATCCATTCGATGTCATGGGCTTTTGCTTTGAGAAGATTGATCCGCGTTAACTCTTCGTCTGGATCGTCGACTTTCGCTCTTTCGAGATAATACGCTGCTCGATATAGAAATATGACGGTATCCGCGTCTTGCTCGACGTCGCCACTATCCCGGAGATCGGCGAGCCCAGGCCGCTTTTCATCACGGCCTTCCACGCCGCGATTAAGTTGATGGGCAGTAACGACAGCCACATTAAGCTCACGCGCCAGAACAGCCAGCGCCGACGTCTTCTCACCTGTCTCATGGACCTTATTCCCCGCATAACGATTACTGGCGGCGATCTTGCCAAGATGATCGATGCAGATCACATCGAGCCGCTTGCCACGCCGTTCCAGATCCTCTTTGATGCGCCGGGCGCGCGCCGCGATCTCGGCCACCGTCAACGCCGCCTGATCATCGATCTGGATCTCGGCATGCGTCTTCATGGCCCCGGCCGCTTCGCGCAACCGTGCGATCTGGTAAGCATCCACATCCTGCCGGGCAATGCGCACGTATTCAATGGGCGAAGTGGTGTTCCATACCGCATCAGAGAGGAACCGTTGCATAACGGCCTCACGTCGCATTTCGAGACTGAAGATGGCCGAGGTGGTGCCGAGCATGGATGCGCGGCGCAGGGTGGAAAACAGCGCGGCCGACTTGCCCATCGACGGCCGCCCGGCGATAATCGCCAATTCGCCCCGGTGCCAACCGCCCAGCACCCGGTCGAGATCGGTTAGGCCGGTCTTGATCAGATCGGGCTTCTCGCCCTTTTCCAGTTGCCGGATCAGTTCTTGGGCCGCTACGGGGGCCAGAGCGAGGCTCTGGCGGCTGGAACGCAAACGCGATTGGACTTCATCCATCGCGCTGACAACATCGGCTGCCAAGGCTCCCAGGGGCGACGACAGCGTCGAGGCAGCCTCAGTGATTTGGGTGCCGATCTCCAACAGCCTGCGGCGCGCCGCAAGTTCGCGGAGCTGCCGGGCCGAGTCCATCGCGATCTTCGCTGGCTGCCCGACTGTCACCAATCGGCCAATATAGATCGCCGGCAGCAGGCCGCCGAACTTCATCGTACCGAACAGCGGCGTCATCGACATCGGCGTCGGCAGGCCGCCCTCGGCCAGTCGCGCCTGCACCGCCTCAAACACCATCCGGTGCTCTTGCGCTGCGAAATCTGAGATTTCCAGCGCTTGAACCAAGGATACGGCGGTTTCTGGATAGAGAAAGACCGTGCCAAGAACCGCCTGTTCGAGGTCGATGTCAGTGGTCATAAGCTTTCTCGATTGGCCGATCCCAGATCGGTCGGAGCTTGATCTTTTTCATCGGAATCGATTTGAAGATAGGCGGATCGAACCGCTTGATATCGGATTTCGGAACTTTGGTAGGATCAAATCTTAAGCGCTCTGAAATAGACCTATTCTCTCGCAATCGCTTACGGAATGGTTGATTGGTAATAAGGCTGGTCAGCGCAAGCACAATATCCGCCTGTGTCTTCTCGGAAAGAGAAAAGTCATAATCTTCAGAAACAATTGCATAATAGCGATCTTGAACATTCATATTACTATTTCTGAAATATCTATATATTGCATCCCTGCAAGCATAGCATAAACAACCACCATCACGATATATCTTATCTGTATAATAGCGCGCGCTACCACCAACTACCTTAAGGTAGGATGGACATATATACTCTGACACTATTCCATATGGCGACAGTTTCATCGATTGTGGACCCCGATAATATCCGGGATAACAGATAGAGTGGCATAGAGAACAAAGATGCCCGCATTTTTTCCCGATCAAATCTATAGTTTCTGCCGCTGAATATATCTGCTCATCCAGTAATCCGCTATGGAATGCTTGTACAAAATGCTCGTGAATACATGAGGCTGGTAACTTTTCCCCTCTGATGTCGTCCCAACTGATTTTATCAGCATCCAATACATCCTCGTTCTCAGATAACAATAAATTTCGGTGCTTGGGATTGTAAACAGCATCAAGCCAGAGATCAAATCCAGCTTCAGAAATATGAGAAAACTGTCCTGCGGCAAGAAGTGCTTGTCGCAGGATGGAGCGGGGATAAAGTTTCTGTGCTGATATTGAAGGCATTACTCACCTCCGAGCTTGAATGGCGTCTCTAGAGCCTTTCCCATCCTGGCTGACTTTGGCGGCATAGAAACCACCGGTTGTTGTTCAGCCTTTTCTTTCTCGATCTGCTGGTTGAGCTTAAATAGTTCCATCTCCATATTGACGATGCCGACGATGGTGCCGGCCGCGCGAGCGATAGCATTGCAGCGCATCGACGTACTCTCGCCACGTCGCAGTGCATCAATCTCATCGAACAGGGCGTCGCGAAGACCTTCGGTCGAACGGGCAACTTTCGGAGTTTCTGACATGATGGTCATCCTTGTGAAAAACGGCATATCCTCTATATTAGGGAGAGGCCCCGCTTTCCAACAAGGATTTTTTATTCATCGCCAGCCGTTTCGTCATCCGTACCGTCTTTTTTCTTTGACGGCAGATGCGTGATTTTTGGATCGTCGAAAAGTTTGCGCTGCGAGATATTCCCGATCTGCTTCTTGACGTTATTCCACATGCCATATTTGGCATCTGCATCTCGCTTCAACTGTGCGAGTAGATTTTCAACGAGAGTTTTATACTGCTGAATTTGATCTGTGTTCTCCAGTTTCTCGTTGGTCAGCAGCAGAGTTTTTTTGCGTTCGTTGGTGGCGGCATCAGCGAGTTTGTCGTTCTCATCGAGCAGCCGCTTGCAAGCGGCTTCGAAGAGGGTGCGCGCATCCATTGCTTCGATACCAGGAGGCACTGTGCCGGGCGCAACATAAACGCCGGTCTTACGAATCGAGGGCAGAATCTCATCGCAAACCTTGCGTTCGAAAGCATCGGCTGCGGGGAGCTTCGAACGGATGATCAGGCGGATCACATCGCCCTCAGTGATAAGGGTTGTATTGGGCTGCAAATCCCAACCTCCGGCTGGGGGGACAATTTGTCCCCCCTTGGATTTCAAGGCTTCTTCAAGGGTTTGAGCATGTTTACAATGAAGTTGGATAGGTCGTTTGGTGTCGACATAGCCAAGCGCCTCGGCTGCATCACGCGCCACAAATAGCGCGTCACCATCGCTAAACCGAACTACACGAACCGGCTTGCCTTCGAATTCAAACGGAATGAGATCATTCATGCGAATCGCTCCTCAGCGAGATTTCAGACCCGCTGAATATGCCGCAGCCTCTTTCTGCAGCCAAGAGGATTGCACGGCTTTCTCTCTATCGACCGGTGCGGCGCGCGGCGTGCCCTTCGGCAACGGCGTCACCCGCGTCGCCTTCTGGGTGACCACCTCCTGGGTGAAATAGCTCCAGGAACGAATTGATCCGGGGGCTGCCTTTGCCGCCCGCGCCCGGATGGCTGGCAGGATGTCTTTCTGCAAATCGCAGCCCTGCTCGATCCAGCTATTCACTGTGCCCATAACCAGCAAACCAGGGCACGCGGCCGGGTTGGCGAGACTGGCTCCGGCTGCCGTCTGAAGCTGATCAATCAGGCTGTCGAGCGCATCCACGATCGGGCGCGTCGCGTTGCTATAATCAGCTTGTTTCTTTGTTTCTTTGTTAGATTCTGGCCCCTGGCTGGCCCCTTGCTGGCCCTTCGCTGGCCCTTGGCTGGCCCCCAGGTGACCTTCCGTTAGCTCCATCAACTCCGTGATCGTCTGATAAACATTGTAATTACAAATAGTTATGACATTTATGGTGTTGCCTCTCGGCTGGCCTTTTGCTGGCCCTTTTCCGGACGCACCTTGAACTCGCTCCCGACGCAACATGAACTCGGTTTCGAGCCTGTCGAGAAAGATTCGGACGGTCTTTTCTGACCAATTCCAACGTGCTGCAAGCCACGATCGAGCCGCCATGAGCTGGCCGCGATCAAGCGTGACGATCTTGCCTTTGTTGTTGGCTTCGCAGGCCTTGAACTTGGCTTCCATGAGCAAGTCCTGCCATGCTTCATAGCGCGAATAAGAGCCGCGCTTGGGATCGGCCGGAGTAACTGGATGTCCCATGCCGACGACAGGATGGTCCCGCATTTCCCGGCTGACGGCGATCCAGTTGCCCATCATCCGGCTATTGTGGCCGCGCATATCCGACATCAGCGGACTCCCGTGCGAATACGGCAAATCTTCCGTGAATTAGTAAGATGCCGAAAATTTTTATCTTGCGGGGTGTTTACGTCGGTGGTAGACATAAGACGTTGCTCCACGGCATTGGAGTTGACATGACAAGGCCCGGCACCGCGAGGGCGGCTGATTAGGGCCTCTGGCAATCTGGACGCCACAAACGACACACGCTTAAGGGATCTTGACTTTCTCACCTGCTGAACGGGATATTCACAGGATGAGCACTCAGAACCGGATTTTGAAGAAAGAGGCCACCGGGAGAGTGGCCTTTTCTGTCTGGAGCCTCAGTCTGCCGCACGTGGCCGGGCGACGTCAATATGGCCGAGCAGCAACAGTCGCCGCGATTGAACGAAAAGCCGGACGATTCAAGGAATACTGCAGAATATTTTTTTATTCTGTGGGTGACTGGTCGATAATTACCGCCGCGCCGCGCCGTGAATTGCGCTGGCCCTTGACGGAATTCCCCGGTTTACCCAGCGAATCAGCAACCTGTGGACGTAGACGGCAGCCGACATAGACCGCCCGTCCCTCGCGAATCGCGCGATGACCGCCACGCCACGCCAGAATTGCCTGGATCGCCTGGGAAAAAGCCTCCTCATCGACCGCATTGAAGCGCTGGTCGCGCGCCCAGATCGTGAAGGCGCGATCGATTCGGCTGGCGCGGGTGATCACCCGGTCAAACTCCAGACATTCCAGCGCAAATTTTTCCGCTTGCTGCAGCGCAAGAAGATAGGCCAGATGGCGATCGGGACTGCGCTGAGCGGCACGGCCCCGGCCGTGAGCGGTGATGGCCCGAAGGGCGGATTCAATCTCGGTTTCCGAGACGGGCGGCTCTTCTTCGGCCAGGGCCTGATCGGCCGCTGCGATGGCGGGCAACGGTTCGCGCCGTAGGCGAATAGCCGGTGGCCAAACGGCATCCACGATTTTCCGGAACATTAACGACTCCAGCTCCAAACCCTATGCTGGAGCGAAAATACGACACGAGTGCGGCCGATGTCTATTGCTGCGCGATGATCTGCAAGGCTTCGAGCGCTTTCTTGAAGCGTTTGATTGCCATATTTCGCCGCTCTTTCATCGCAAAATACAGCTCAGCGTCTGCGCGGGACCGTTCAACGCGATAGCGCGCCTCCCGATATTGCTCGGCAATAGGATGCTTTTCTTCGAAAAAATCATCAAGCCAGGGAATAACATCCTGCGCCGATTCTGCCAGCTCCCGATATTCAGCGGGGACTTCCTGCGTTGGCATATCCAATTTGATACCGGGCTGGTGTTCGATACGCTTAACCATTCTTCACCTCGAAATTGACCGCGCTCAACAGCCGGTCAAAATTCTTCTCGAAATAGCGGCAGGCTTCATCGGACTCCCAATTGCCATAAGAGCCCAAGACGAAGTCCGGCACCGCGATCGTGTCGGCACGCCAGGGATGTTGGCTGGGGGCGAACAGCTTGCGCTCGGCCGCCAAAGCGATCATGTCGGCCTCATGAACGGCATGTATATCGACCGGTTCCGGCAATGGGACGCCACAGGCTTTGTAAATGCTCTCCTGAATTTCGTTCTCTAGGCCCCGGATATTGACGTTATAACGCTCGTTTAAATAGGCCTTGAGCGGCGCGATGATGTCGCCCGTATAGGCTTCATGGGCATCGTGCATCAGACCATAGAACTGCCGGCGCGCATTGCCGCCTTGTGCCTGGATGATCTCGGAAACCACCACGCTATGCTCAGCGATCGTCACCGGCATACCGGTATGTCCGAGGAACCGGAGCTGGCGCGAGAGCGAACGGGCGATGTCGGGGATGTAGATGTCGTTGGGCGTGTCGGCAGCGAAGGGGCCGAAGAAAAACTGGCGTCCACTGTAGGTTTGCATCCAGCGATCGTGCATTGAAAAATTCTCCTGTTACCCCTTGCGGTGTAACGGCAGATGTTCTATGTGTCAATGCGTTGACAGCCGGGACCTGCGAAGGAGAGCGCCATGAGGTAAAACATCAACGGATGAGGTTACCTTATGGCGCACTTCAAGCGCGGTAAATGCCGCTATACGGGCAAAACACGCCAGTATTCCCAGACCTTTTACCGCAAGCGGCATGGGCTTACGCCTATTCGAATTCCGGCGTCCGCCGAGGCCATGCGAATCTTGCGTATCATCGGCTTCCGTTCTGATTTAATCAGAGCGATCCTTGATCAGTTTCGAGAGCATTACTGGCCAGATCAGTTCAGAGGCCGTGGCACCGCGCCGCGTGCGCACGACATCATGCACCATAACCGTCCGAGGCGGCATGCCGAGAGGGAACTAGCCGGAAAGGTAGTACGTGGTGATGTCGAGATGGATGTCGCATTATGGCCGCTGTCGAAACGGCCAAAGATCTACTGGGATTAATCTTTTGAGGCCGACTCTGCTTCCCAGCGTATCCGCTGCAGCAGGGCCGGTCCCTCATGGTCGCGTTGCCAGACGAACCATGCGAATGCCATGGCGCTGGACGCCTTTGGACCATCCCAGCCGTCCCGATGCATCATCGGCAGCCGGTTGGCGAAGGGATAGATCCGCGCCAGTGTGCCGTCATCCAGGATATCAGAGCGCCCCATGCTCTCGATGAAGGCCAGCCGCATCAACATGATGACCAGCGGACACAGCGTCAACCCTTGTCGCACAAACTCGGCCGCCAGACTATAGGGCGGGTTGGTGACGATCGCGTCGATCAGCGGCGGGGCCTGCATTTGCCGCAAGAAGTTCGCGCCAGCAAGGCTATTCGGGCAGCCCCAATCAATCAGATCGGTCGCGTGAACCGTGCGGCCGGTGTTCCGGAGTACCTGGACGATTGAGCCCGGCCCGCAGGCCGGTTCCCAAATCGTATGAGGAAGCGTTTCAACCTTCAGCAGGGCATGGACTGCCTGCGGTGGCGTTTCGTACAGATCCGCGCCGCGCTCGGCCTGTTTGTGCTTTTTGTTCCCGGTCGAGAGGCTGATGGTCATCGGGCTGTCGATCGATTTCCAGAGGTTCGGCTGCGGCCGTTTTCGCTCGCTCCTGCGCGTACTCTGCGGCGTGCCCCGAATTGATCAATTTTAGATATGTCCGCATAAATACGTAGATTCGGTCGGCCTTATCAAGACTAATGCCATATTTTGCATTTTTAATCCGCCAGAGTAACTTGTCGTCGCGCGCGGCCATCAAGCCGAACGGCGTCGGCGACATCTGGGTTTCTTGCAAGAACAGTTCGATATCCGTGGCGAGCTTCTGGCGGCTTGATTGGCCCTTGGCGGTAAAAAGCTTCGGTCGCATGGTCGTCATTCCTTTGGGTCTGATGTAGAAAAAAACGCTAACAAGCCTCTTGTCGAGATAGAAGACTTGCCGTATATACTCCCCATCATCCCTGCAGTGCCCATGGACTTTTCCTCCCTCGGTCTGTGGATGCAGCGGTCCTATCCGTACAGGTCGAAAGGATGATTCTGGCCGGACGATCCGTTTACTGCCCCTGTTGGCGGATCGTCCGGCATCTTTTATTTCGGAGAGGCTAAGTGACACAAGATTTGCCCGCATTCGATTGGCAGCATTCCGATGTCATCGCCGCAACCGCCGGCCGGCTGATGAAGCGGATCGAAGGGTGGCGCAGAGAGAAGCGCCGCGATGCGCGCTATGACCAGCGCGACCAGCAGGATGTGATCCAGGCCATCCTATGGGCTGGTGCCCAACTAGATGGGTATGTGATGGCACGCTTTCTAGAGGATACAAGCCGATGGCCCTCTGATTCTGCACTGGTTTCCCATCTCCAGACCGGCGGTATCTACCGCGACCTGGAGATCAAAAGGTTGCAGGAAAACCTTCTACCAAAATCGGACAAAAATCAAGAGCTGCAGATCGGCTTCCGCTTCGTCGGCATGGACGGACGGGTTTATGAAATCACTGATTTCACCGGTCCTGAGTTATGCATTGTTACCGATATTCAGATCCGCACTTATTCTGGCGCCGTCCCCCGCACCGCTATTTTGGATCGCCTCCGAACGATCCCTCAAGATAAGGCGAGACAATCATGATGCAATTTCTTTTGATGAGTGCCGCAATTGCCTTGCTGTTGGCCGGTTGTAACAAGCCCCCTTCTCCGGAGCAGAAATGGCTCCTGGCACAGCGGAACTACTGCGATGCGATGCGCTCGAACTTAACATATGATCAGGACGCGAAGACTGTTTATTGTTATCGCACGCCCCTGATGCGTATGCCGAAGTTAATGTTTTCGGCGACCTATAAGGTGGCGCAATGACGCCACTCGAAGCTCTGGCCGCCGCCTATGAAGCTGAACGCTTTCGCTGGGATTGGCGGCGCGATCTGGTATCTGGCCATTATCAGGTGCTTCGCGAAAAGGACGATCACACCATCGAGACGCCATCCTACGAGATCCTGTTTGATCTCGATGATCTCCATGCGGCTGGGAATATGGCTGACAAGATGGGCCAGGATGCCGGTGCGCGGGCGATGCTGATGGCGCTGGCCGAGGTTATGCTCAACGACGCATATCCAGAAATCGACAGCATCCTGAAAGAGGTTTGCCGTCGATTAGCCAAGGAGGATTGAATGACCGAAATTGATTACGTCGAACTTATCGCCGAACTGAACAGGGCAGTTGTAACCCTTGAAGGCATCATGGAACAACTGCGCTGGCGGCCGATGAAAGATGCCCCGCGTGACTGCAGCAAAATTGTGGCTTGGCATTGGCGCTGGAAATGTCAAGTGACGATATCCTATAATCCAAATATTTCGGAAAAAGAAGACTTTCCGTGGATTGATGGACAGAGGACCGCTTGCTGGCCAGAGGAATCGTTTAAGGTCTGGCGACCTGAAATTCTGCTTCCTGACGAGGACATCAATGGGGCAACCTCATGACCCTGAGACCGGTGAAGTCACCGAAGAGGCCGAAGAGGCCGAAGATGAGACGGAATTCGCTACCGCTGAAATAGGCCCAACATTATCGCAGCGCGCAACAGCCACAATCACGCGGCCCGACTATTGGCGGCGGGTCGAAGCCATTCAAGGCGACGGCGGCCCCGATTATGAAGAAGCCTTCTTTCATGCGCAATCCGAAATCGATTCGATCATCGAAGCCGATAAGGATAATCCACATTTCAAGAGCAAGTACGCCTCGCTGGCGGGCAATCTGGCCAGAGTAAGACCGGTGTTGACGAAATATAAGCTGACGATCAAGCAGTTTCCCGGCCGTATCCATCGACTTGGCGTCGACGGCAACAAGCAGATGTTTCTGCCCATCGTCACGAGCCTTACACATTACCCCAGCGGCCAGGGCGAGGCCTTCATCTGGGAGATGCCGATTGAAAAAATCACGCCGATCGCCATCGGCAGCTTATTTACCTTCGCCCGCCGCTATGCGGTTGCCGGCATTTTCGGCATCGCAACAGTCGACGATGATGCTGCCGCTACTTCGATCCGGAACAAGATCGATGGCCAGCGAGCTGATGAAATTTTAGAGACCATCACCGAGCAGATCAAGGCCACGACGAGTTTAGCCGATCTCAAAAAATGGCTAAAGGCCAACAATGATGGTTTCGAAGATTTCCCGGATGATCGGATGGAAAAGATTAAGAAAATCTATGAAGATCACCGATCGAAACTGATCGATGCAGAAGAGACACAGGACCCCGTTAAGCTTGTCAAGCGCGACAAGAAATCGAGTGGTGGCAAATCGGACGAAAAGACTTAAATCACGGAGACGACAGATGGATGTCAACGGATTCATTCGTGGCCGTAAGGACGACTTTGTTCTGGAACTAACTGACCGCATCAATAAAAGCACAAGGCCGCGCGAGCGCTTGTTCCTGGAGCTTATCCGCGATGTCGGCGTACGCTGGCGCGAAATCTTGGATGATGGCCTCAATGCAACGCCAGACATTGGACAAAAACAACAGACCTTTGTCGCCGAATACATCCTTCTTTCTGAGGCGCTGATTGCGTGGTTTGTCTGTCAGATTTGGAAGGATTTTATTCCCCCAGAACACGTTGAACTCGCGTTCGATCAGTTCATCGATGAGACCAAGACGCGCATCTTGACGACATGGCGCGAGCTGCAAGAGGCTCTAAAAACCCAGGAGACGGAAAACCATGCGGCTCCTACGCAACCCGGGTCTGATCTTGCTCGCGCCACTTTGCGCAGCCTTTCTGATTGGGCGACTCATAATAATGATTCCAGCTCTTGACGCTTTCAACCGCACGGCATATGTTCTAGAAGAACAAATTGTCAAGCAGTGTTATGGCCAAGGAAGAGATCGCCAGACGCGCGCCGACCAAGATGGAAACTCTGTTGATCCTGATGTGTCAGGGCACCAAGATTCCAACGCTCTGGCGATTCAAGGGATCGTCTCAAAAAGACATTTTCGCTGCTGTCGTGGCCAAATGCGGTGGTATTCCCTGTGGCAATTTCGCACAATGCGGAACGTTAATCCTTGCGAGGAATGAATGCGTACGCGATCATAAGATCGCACTTCGGCAGGTCCCGGCGCACATGCGTGCGGACTATGACACGCCAAGCAATCAGTGGTATTTGTGTCACGACTGTAACCGTCGTAAGACCTATCAACGCGGTCTTGGCCGGCTATATGGCTCGGATGCGATGCTGAATGCAAAGCTCCGTCGCCTTGATAAGCGCCAGTTGCCGCAGCCGGAGGACTCACTGTGTCGGAACAGCCGAAAGATCCCGTCGCGGCCCCTGCCAAAAGGGTCAAGGCCACTCAGAAGCGCGACCAAGATCCCGTCACGCCCGTTCCGGCAAAAGCCAAGGCCACAAGTACCAAGCGGATAAAACTGCCTCCTGGCCTTCCTGAAGAGGCGGCAAAGATCATTTACGAGTTTTGGGCACGCTATGACGCTGACAAACGTAAGGGGCAATTCGTGCCGTGGGAAAGGGTTCCACCGCCCTTTCAAAGAATGTGGGTGCAGATCACCCAATTGATCTTGGAAATGGCGGTCACGGTGATCCTTTCCGACGCCAACCGCTTCCTCGAAAATTCCAATGGTGACATGGGAGTCGCCTTTGGAAAAGCGCTCCGCCGATATGCGAGCGAAATCTTGGAGCTGACAATCTCCGATGACTGAACCAAGGAAGATGGACATGAAAAAAAGCGTTACCGAAAAATCCCCGCCTCCCGTTGCAAGCGGCGGGGATTTCCATCCCGTTATGGAACTGATCGACCCGACGATTGCCGAGGCCTACCTCCAGCGGAATATTGCCCATAACCGCAATCTGATTCCCATTTACGTCAACAAATATGCGGCCGATATGAATGCCGGGCGGTGGCGGCCGATTGGCGATCCACTGCGCTTCGACAAGGACGGCAATCTGATCGACGGCCAGCACCGACTCCACGCCGTGATCGTCTCAGGCGTTTCAGTTCGATTCCCAGTCATTCGCGGCCTGGACCCGGCCGACGTCCATGTCGTCGATACCGGCAAGGCGCGGACCCCGGGCGACATGCTGCGGCTTTCTGGCTTCAACAACACACCCCTGCGGGCCGCTGCCTTGCGGGTTCTCCTGCATATCAAGGCCGGACCGCTGACGTCTCGGTCGATGTCCAGCTATACCTTTGCCGAAATTTTGGAGGCCGCCTATCGGCACCCACAACTCGGCGAAAGCTGCAAGGTGGTCAAGGCCGTTCGTGGCATTCGGCCATCAACGATTGTCGCCGTGCACTATATTGGCGGCACCCTTCTCGGTCGCCACGAGGATGCTGACGCCTTCGTCAAAGTCATGAACACCGGAATCCCCGCTTATGAGCACGATGCAGCCCATCGTTTTCGCGAGAAAATGATCATGGATCGGTTGCAGGGTCACGCCAGAAAGACAGAACCCTTTACCATTCGTGCCGCCGTGCATGTCTGGAATCTGTTCTCTCGGCGGACCCCTATGCGGGCCTTCACTATCCCACCAACGGTCGCGGTCGAGGGTCTGGATCTGGATCTCCTCTGATCCAGATTTACCTTACGCGCAAAATAGGAAAAATCCATGGCATCAGAAACCATGACTGAGCCCAACGACGATCAAGTCGAGCGAACAGTCGCGTGGGATACACGCTTCAAATCCGCCGATCTTCGGGCTGTGGAGCCGGTTGATCTGCTTCAGATCATCCCGAGTTCCATCCAGAACGACGCCCCCACCACCCTCATGTTGCGTCCGACCGAGCTTTGGATCGACGGACGCTATCAGCGTGATATTAGCCGCGCCGGTAAGAAGCTGATCCTGGACATTGTCGAGAATTTTTCTTGGCACAAGTTCCGGGCTCCCGTAGTGACGCGGGATGAAGAAGGGCGCTATGTGGTGATCGATGGGCAACACACCGCGATCGGCGCGGCCAGCCACCCCGGCATCAAGAAGATCCCGGTTTCCTTCATTCCCATGAAGGATCTGCGTGAACAGGCGCTGGCCTTTATCTCGCATAACACAGCAAAGGTCAACGTCCCCTCGATTGACCTGTTCTTCTCCAAAGTCACAGCGAATGATCCGACTGCGGTTGAGGTGCTGGAGGTGCTGCAGAAGTACGGCGTCGCGATGTTCGAGGGATCGAGCGCGATGCCGAGCAGCCCCATCAAGCCCATCGCCCACACGACGGCCATGAGCGCCGTCACGAGTGGCAGG
>Ga0137403_10005438_pt1 | contig 14771 bp, 15 predicted proteins | sample CZOMad2_1_16fung_FD_122057 | JGI IMG/M metagenome (GOLD analysis project Ga0137403, IMG submission 122057) | Vadose zone soil fungal communities from Angelo Coast Range Reserve, California, USA - CZOMad2_1_16fungal (Hybrid Assembly) | ecosystem: Environmental > Terrestrial > Soil > Vadose zone... | reverse complement strand
AAGACGCGCGGATCGAAGAAAGCGGAAAGTTCAGCGGATGGAAGGACGACCAACGCGGAATCGAGGACGGCCCGGCGGCCTCTCGATATTGTTTACTATCCAACGAGACCGAGTTCAGTCACTGCTAACGGGAGCGAGCTCTGCTATGAGTTTCAATGCTGAAGTCGTCATGTGCAGTTATCGCGCCGGTCAGTGGTTGGCTGCAGCGATTTGTTAGATGGTTGGTTCACAGCCGTGTGCGATAAAATACAATATAGCCATCTGTAACGACGAAGTCTTTCTGGGTGAGCAATAGAATTGTGTATTGGCTGTTCGTGGGTGGATTTGTCGCAACCGTCTCAATGGATTGATCGCCTTCGATGCGCCATAAACCGTGAGTCGAATCGACACCGTCGATCTGCTCCGGCAACATTGTCCAAGTGCCGTCAGGGCGGTAAAGGTAATCGTGGCGAGGCGACCGCCATTTGCCGACGAGGAGCTTAGAAAACTGCCTTGGTTCGGAGATCGGTGCAGGGTGACGGCGGATTTCGGCATCGATCGACTGCCAATCGTCCGTCTTGAGGGAAGCGTATTTCTCGCGCATTCGGACGAGTCGGGTCATGTAGCGTGTGCGAGCAGCTTCGCTGTGATCGGAGCCTTGCTCATAATGTTGTCGTGCGTTCTGCAGTTCCTTTGGCTCTGCGGCATGTAACGAGCAAACGAGGAGCACTCCAACGAGACATATTGAAAGGTGGAGGGATAGCATCTAACAAGAATTAGACGGCATTTTGCGGTCTATTTCTGGCTTTCCTCGTATCTGCGCTTTCAAATTAGTCCGCGCTTGCGGAAGTCGCCGAGGTTTCCACCAGCGGAACGTTCGATCATGTCGATAGTGAACTTGAGCAAGCAAACCTCCCAGGCGTCGTCCACGCCCTGAATGACGGCGCTGAGTGGTTCTTCCGCGTCTTCCACGCGCCGCTTTGTCCGCGTGATGACGGCGTCAACTGAATCGCGGATCGTCTCTTCTGTGACATTCGTTTTGCGAAATTGAAATCCGTAACGCAGTACCGCGATGTTGCGTGCGTATTCGCGCAATTGATCGGCATAACGCTGCGCTTTCTCGCCGAATCCTTCGAGCAGCAAACGACTGAAATGCTCCGGAGTGAGAATTTGAGGCCGCTCGGCGTGGATTTTTCCGTTCCGAATCCGGACCTGATCGACGCGGTCCATCAACTCGGAGATGAGATAGAAGTGAAAGCTCGTGGTGCCGAAGGTTGCGATCTGCTGCTCGGGCGCGAGAATCACCTGGGTGTTTTCAATCGCGTAATCAAAATCGTCTTTTCTCATCATCGAAGCGACAATGTAAGGTAGCGCTCGCTTCTGGCAAAACGAAACGCCGTGGTTCGGTTTCTGAGGTCAATTGCCCTTACTGTGCGATCGGCAGTGCCATCCCTGGCACCGATCGTCTGCGCCATTGCATAACGGCTTCGCTGGTAAAGATCGCGAGAGCGATCCAGATCAATGCGAAGGTGATGAAATGATTGCGCGTGAATGGTTCGTGGTAAGCAAACACGCCGAGGAAAAATGTGCCGGTCGGCGCGAGGTACTGTAAAAAGCCGAGGGTGGTAAGGCGCAAATGCTGGGCAGCGTGCCCGAACCAAACCTGCGGCAAGGCGGTGACAATGCCGGTGCTCACCAACAAGATCGACAGTGAAATATCCGCCGATCCGAACATTAATTGGCCGTTCGTCTTTAGGAAGATGAGATAGGCGATGGCCAGCGGAACGAGCAAAACCGTTTCGATAAACAAACCAGGAATTGCCGCCGTGCCGGATTTTTTTCGAAGCAATCCATAAAGTCCAAATGTCATGCACAATGACAACGCCACCCACGGAAAACGTCCATAACCAAAGGTCAGATTAAAAACGCCTATTGTTCCGAGCAGAACGGAAACCAATTGCCATCGCCTCAGCCGCTCCCGCAGAAAAATCGCGCCAAGCAAAACGTTCATAAGCGGCGTCATGAAATAACCGAGACTCGTCTCGATGACGCGTCCTATGTTCACGGCCCAGATGTACAAAAACCACGTGATCGCGATCATCGCGCCGCTGGCCAGACAATAGAGTCTCGCACGCCGCGACCGAACATTGGTTTCCACTTCGGTCCAGCGCCGTTGCCAGGTGAGCAGCGCGATTAAAAAGATCGACGTCCAGACAAATCGATGGGCGAGAATTTCACTGGCTGGCACCGCTTTGAGAAGTTTCCAATAGATCGGAACAAGTCCCCACGTCGTGAACGCCGCGATTCCGGCGATAAGCGCCGAAATCTCGTGCGATTTGCTCGATTGTTTCGACATATTGGCGATTCGATATCGATTGTAGAGGCGCTCGCCGCGGCAGGCGCCTTTTTTCCCGATTCGGCGACGGACAACGTCGCCGCTACAACGCCCAGATTACGCCCAGGTGACGTTTGAAAATCAATCCCGTCTCGACCGGATAATACGTCTCTATGGCTCCGACTTCGAGAAACGGAGTCGCCACACAAGTCTAGCGAACTTCGGGTTGTCGCTTACGGCTGATTATTCTGGGATTCCCCTTGTTTGAAGAGCGCCAGATATCCGCCGTAACCTTCTTCTTTCAATTTCTCCACCGGAATGAAACGCAACGCGGCGGAGTTCACACAGTAACGTTGCCCCGTTGGCGCGGGGCCATCCTCAAACACGTGACCGAGGTGCGAATCGCTCTTGCTCGAACGAACCTCGGTGCGCTCCATTCCATGAGAAGAATCCCTTTTTTCCACCACTTTGTCTTTCGAAATCGGCTTGGTGAAACTGGGCCAGCCCGTGCCGCTGTCGAATTTATCGAGCGAGCTGAAGAGCGGCTCGCCAGTGATAAGATCGACATAAATTCCGGCCTGGTGATTGTCCCAATAGGCGTTTTGAAATGGAGTCTCGGTGCCACATTCCCGCGTCACGCGGTACTGGTCTTTGGTAAGCTTAGTTCGCAGCTCGGCGTCATTGGGAACTGCTTTATTGGGATTCATCTTCTCGGTTTCCTTTTTCTGCCCTTGAGCATACCCGAACAAAATCGAGCCGACAATCACAACAATGGCCCCCAGCAAACCGAACCACAGGGTTTTGTGCGACGTTCGCTTGTGTATCACTCGCGTGCTTTTCATTCCCAATCTCCAGGGTTTAGAATTAGACCGGTTCCGGCGCTCGGTCGTTCATTTCGTGCAACCTTCCCGGCAGGTGAGCCGGAGCGAGGTCGATCTCCTTTAATTGAATTCGTAAGCAAGCCGAGAAATGGCCGGGCGTAACTTCCTTCAACGCAATTTTCGATGTTGTGCATTTTTCCTGCGCGTATTCGCAGCGTAGTGCGAATGGACAACCTGGAATCGGCTCTGAGAGATCAGGCGGAGAACCCGGGATCGTATGAAGTGTCTCCCCTTTTTCGTGGAGCGCAGGTATGGATTTTTGCAGCGCCTGGTTGTAAGGATGTTTTGGTTCGTAAAAAATCTGCGCGGTGGACGCGCTCTCCACGATTCGACCTGCATACATAACGAGCACGCGATCGCAAAAACCGGACACGATCCCGATATCGTGAGTAACGAAAATCACGGCGGTTCCAAGTTCACGTTGCATTTTGCGAATTAATTCTAGAATTTGCGCCTGCACTGTGACGTCGAGCGCAGTCGTTGGCTCATCAGCGATTAGCAGTGCCGGCTTCGTAATCAGCGCTGTCGCAATCATAACGCGCTGCCGCATACCCCCGGAAAATTCATGCGGATACGTGCGCATGCGCCTCTCCGCATCTTGGATGCCGACAGCGCGTAACGCCTCAATCCCGCGCTGCCATGCTTGTTCCCGGGAAGTTTTCCTATGAATAATCAGCGGCTCGATCACCTGGTCGCCCACGCGCATGTAAGGGTTGAGCGAAGTCATCGGGTCTTGAAAGATCATCGCGATCCGGTCGCCACGAATCCGTCGCAGGTCGTCTTCGTCGCGCTTTAGAAGATCGACATCGCCAAATTGCGCGTGCCCGCTCTCGATCCGTCCGGGAGGCGAGGGGATTAACCGCAGCAACGAAAGACAGGCAACCGACTTGCCCGAGCCGGACTCGCCCACGATACCGAGGGTTTCGCCCGGGTCGATCGAAAACGAAACATCATCAACCGCGCGGACAACCCCGGCGCGGGTATGGAAATACGTGCGCAGATTTTCAACGCGAAGCAACGGGGCCACGGAAATGAATAGTGATCGGTGATTGATGATTGGTAAATGCAATCCGTGTGAATTCTATTCACCGGTAATCAGTCACTATTCACTCTTTTGAGGCGCGCGGGTCGAGGGCGTCGCGCAATCCGTCACCGAGGAAATTTAGAGAGAAAAGCGTGACCGCGAGGACGAGCCCAGGGGAAATCAGCAACCACGGGAACTCTTCCATCACTTCAGCGCCTTCTTTGATCAGCACGCCCCACGAGCTCATCGGCGGTTGGACACCGAGACCGAGAAAACTCAGGAAAGCTTCAAGCAACATCACAGCAGGCACCGTAAGCGTGGCATAAACGACGATCGGACCGAGCGCGTTCGGAATCATGTGTCGAATGATGATTCGTGGCTTGGAAAGGCCCAGGGCTTCCGCGGCCTCAATAAATTCCTGGCGCCGCAATGAGAGCACCTGGCCGCGAACGATCCGGGCAGTTGTCAACCATTGCACTGCCCCGATGGCCACAAAGAGGAGCACAAATTTTCGACCAAAAAAAACCATCAGCAGGATAACAAAAACGGTAAAAGGCAGAGCGAAAATGATATCGACAATACGCATCATCAAAATATCGATCTTGCCGCCGAAGAATCCCGAGATCGCTCCGTAAAAGACACCGATGGTCAAAGCCACTGCCGTCGCGCAAAATCCGACCGACATCGAAACTCGGCCGCCATACAAAATCCTCACAAACAGATCGCGGCCGAGCGTGTCCGTTCCGAGCCAATGTCGTGCGCCTGGTGAAACAGCGCCGAGTTGTAGATTTTGAGTCTCGTACGACTGCTTCAAAAAAAATGGCCCGATAAATGAGGCGAGCGCGATCAGTATGAGAATGATTGCGCTGATCACGGCCATTCTATTTTTTCCGAGACGCTGCCATGCGTCGCGCCAGAGCGATGTCCCGCGCTCGGCCTGTTCGAGCGCCTGCTCGGTTCCGGTGGTTTCATCGACGGCATTCATTCGAATTTCTGTTTCGGATCCATCCAAACGAGCACAACATCGACAATCAAATTGAAGAGGACGATGAAGCCCGCATAAAAAAGCACCGCGCCCAGCACCATCGTGTAATCGCGATTGAAAGCGGCGTTTACGAAATTACGCCCGAGGCCGGGAATTTGGAAAATTGTTTCCACGGCAAATGAGCCCGTTACGAGCGCGGCAGCCGTTGGACCCAAATAGTTCACCACTGGAAGCAATCCGCCGCGCAAGGCATGCTTTAGAATTACGCGTAAGTTGGACGCGCCTTTTGCGCGGGCCGTGCGAATGAAATCCTGCGAAAGAATCTCAAGCATTCCGCCACGGGTCAGCCGGGCAATATAAGCCGCGTACAAAGCTCCAAGTGTGAGTGAAGGCAGGATGCGATCGATCGGATTTTCCCAACCGGAGACGTGTAACCAGTTGAGTTTGAGCGCAAAGATCAAAACGAGAAGCGGACCGAGCACGAAATTGGGCACGGAGATCCCCACCATGGCAAACGAGCTGGCAATGTAATCGGTCGCACTGTTTGGCCGGAGCGAAGCGATGATTCCGGCAGTGAGCCCGAGCGCCAAAGCGATCAGCAACGACCAAAAAGCTAGCTCGGCCGAAATCGGAAACGATTCCGCGATCAACTCGTTGACGGTGCGATTCGCGTAGCGATACGACGGCCCTAAGTCGCCGTGCAATGCGTTGCCCAACCAGCGCAAATACTGCCGGTAAATTGGCAGATTAAAGCCGTAGTATCGATCGAGGCTTTTTTGGATTTCTGGGGTCGTATTCCTTTCCGTATCGAACGGCCCGCCCGGCGCGACGCGGATCATGAAGAAAGTAATCGTCGCAATGATGAACAGCACGGGGACCATTTGCAGGAGGCGACGCGCGATAAAGCCAAGCATGGGAGGTGTTGAAGAGTTAAAGGGTTAAAGCAGGAATCACAAATTGCGTTAGCGCTTTAACGCATCCTTACGCTATAGCAGATTGTCGATGTAGGCGCGGCGATCAAACGGCGCGAAATCGTCGATCTTTTCTCCCGTGCCAACAAAGCGCGTTGGAATTCGAAGTTCTTCCTGAATTGCGACGACGATTCCGCCTTTACCGCTGCCGTCGAGTTTAGTAACAATCAGACCGGTGAGTCCGATTGCGCTTTGGAATTCGCGGGCCTGACTAAGTGCATTGCCCCCAGTCGTTGCATCGACCACCAACAGCGTCTCGTGCGGTGCGTCCCGATCTTGTTTGCCAAGCGTCCGTTTCACTTTTTCCAGTTCCGCCATGAGATTCGTTTTTGTGTGCATTCGGCCGGCTGTATCGCAGACCAGAAATTGGATCTCGCGCTTCACCGCCATTTGATACGCTTCGTAGCAAAGCGCGGCCGGATCTGCGTTGTATTGTCCGCGAATCATTTCAACGTCGAGCCGTTCGGCCCAAATGCCGAGCTGTTCGATGGCCGCCGCGCGAAATGTGTCGGCTGCCGCCAGCAAAACACTATGTCGATCTTGCTGAAGATAATGCGCGAGTTTCGCCGTTGATGTTGTTTTTCCGGTGCCGTTTACGCCCAGAAGCAAGATTACTTTTGGTTTGGCGGTTTGCGGCCGGATCGGCATCAGATTACTCGGCAAAATTCGCCCGATTTCCTCCCGCGCGACTTTTACAACATCATTGATCCCGATAATCGACCAGGCTTCGCGCTCTTGCAGGGCCTTAATGATTCGAGTTGTCATCTGCACACCGAGATCTGCGCGGATGAGCGACTCTTCCAGCTCATCCCAATCGATCGGTTTGTTCGCGAAAGTTTGAGCGAGGGATTTAAGGAAGTTCATGCACTGATTTCTCGCGTTCCATCATCTCCAGCGAAGGTGAGACATCTCTTATTGTTTTCAAAAGCACGCGCGATTCGGATCGGTTCTCCCAAGAGGAGATTCCGCGACTTTGCTCAGAATGGCGAACCACAGCGCGCGCCCTACTCTCGTTTACTTGCCTTGCGCGTCCTTGGGAGTAGCGGGTACCGCCTCGCGCAACGGTCGTGTCAAATCGTTCTTCACCCGATCGAGAATGCCGTTGACGAAGCGGCTAGATTCCCCGCCGCCGAAAGTTTTTGCCAGTTCGATCGCCTCATTGATGGAGACGACCGGCGGGATGTCGTCGCGATAAAGCATTTCGTAAATTGCGAGCCGCAGGACATTGCGATCGACCGCCGAGATACGATGAAATTCGTAATTCTCGCAGTAGCGCCGAATGCGTTCGTCGATCTCCGGAAGATGCGCGACCATGCCTTCGATGAGCGGCTGCGCAAAGTCGCGCACCCGCGGCGTGGCCGGGCAAAAATCCCAGAAGTCAGCGATTTGATCCGGCCCTTCACCATGCTGGAGATCGCGCCAGAAATGATATTGGATGGCCGCTTCGCGCGCTCTTCGACGTTTTCCCATAAAATCTATTTTCTACGAAGTTCCGACATGACGCTGGCGATTTCCACGGCGGCCCGCGCGGCCTCCCTGCCGCGGTTGATTTTATTTTCGAGGCAGCGCTCGCGCGCTTGCGTTTCGTTATCGAAACTGAGCACGACATTGATGACGGGCACGCCATGATCAACCGCGATGCGTTGGAGCGCTTCAGTGACGGACCAGCTCAAATTCTGCGCGTGGCCGGTTTTTCCCTGCAGAATTACTCCAATGGCAATGATTGCATCCGCTTTTCTTTGCGACGCCAACTCGTGGACAACGACAGGGATTTCGAATGCCCCAGGCACTCGCTCGAGAGAAATCGTCGCGCTCGGTACAAGGGCACACAATTCTTTCTTGGCGTGATCGATCAGCCCCTGCACGTAGCGCGCATTAAATTGACTCGCGACGATGATGAACGTGCGTTCCCCGTCAACAACTCTGGGTCGAGGCGGGACGATCTTCGACATTTTAAGAATGACGAAGCACGAATGACGAAGCACGAATCAATGGCGAAGTTCGAATAATGAAAGGTCGCAGTTTTGATTTCGACATTTCTTCCGCTCCTTCGACATTCGTCATTCGCCGGAAGACAATTTCGTGGGATTGTGCTGCGAAGTGCAAAATCGACATAGCCGGCTAGCGTGTTACAGCAGGTGTCCCATCTTCACTCTCTTGGTCTCGAGATACTTGACGTTGTGCGGATTGGCTTCGCTCCGAATTGGCACCTGTTCTACCATCTCAAGGCCGTAACCCTCAAGGCCGACAACTTTCTTGGGGTTATTCGTTAGAAAACGGAACTGGCGGACACCGAGGTCGAAGAGGATTTGCGCGCCGAGGCCGTAATCGCGCAAGTCGCTTGGGTAACCAAGCCTGGTGTTCGCCTCTACCGTATCGAGCCCTTCCTCCTGCAATTTGTAAGCGTGAATTTTTGCCGCGAGTCCGATGCCGCGGCCTTCCTGCCGCATGTAAACCAAGACGCCATTGCCTTCCTCCTGGATTTGGTGGAGCGCCGCGTGCAATTGATTTCCACAATCACATCGGCGTGAGCCGAAAACATCGCCGGTAAGACATTGACTGTGCACGCGGACCAGCGTCGGTTTGCTCTTGTCGATCTTGCCTTTGACCAGCGCCAGATGGTGCCCACCGTCGAGCTTTGCCCGATACAAGTGTAAATCAAAATCACCATAGTCGGTCGGCATTTTTACGATCTGTTCCAACTCCACGAGCTTTTCCCGAACGCGTCGATGCGCGATCAAGCTCTGGATTGTACAAATGCGCAGCCCGTGCCTTTTCCGGAATTCCATTAGCTCCGGTAAACGGGCCATCGTGCCATCGTCGTGCAAGATTTCGCAAAGCACGCCCGCCGGTTGCAATCCGGCCATACGAGCAAGATCGACCGCCGCCTCGGTGTGACCGGCGCGCCGTAACACCCCACCATCCTTGGCGCGTAATGGGAAAACATGCCCCGGCTGCACGAGATCATCGGGCGCTGACTTTGGATTCGCGATTGCCAGGATGGTCGTCGCGCGATCGTGTGCGCTGATTCCGGTGGTCACGCCGCGTGCCGCATCCACCGACACTGTGAAATCGGTGCGGTGCATTTCCCGGTTCTGCGCCACCATTCGTTGCAAGCCTAGTTGTTCCGCGCGCTCATTCGAAATGGGCACACAAATCAAGCCCCGGCCATAAGTTGCCATGAAATTGACCGCGTGCGGCGTCGCTTTTTCCGCCGCCATAACGAGATCGCCTTCGTTTTCGCGGTCGGCATCGTCAGTTACGATTACAATACGGCCCCTCGCGACATCGCTGATGACGTCGTCAATCGTATCGAACTGCAATGCTTGCTCCGCCTCGATAATCATTGCCGATACCATTACGTCCGCTGCCGCTCTCAGCAACTCTCGTTCGCGATCGGCCGCGTCTTCTTCCAAGTCGCCCCCGTTTAGGCGAGTAAGGTTAATCCTTCCCGGCGCAAATCAATCCGGCTTCTTCGCGCTTGTCGCCACAATCGCCTCCGGCCGATACATATCGCGATTGCTACCCTGAAACTCTGCTTTCACTTTCACTTTAAATTGCGAAAGATCGACTAGATCCCAGCGGGTAAAGTTCCAACGGCTATCTTTTCGGGGTTCGTGCTCGAACCCGGCAATCAAATGAACGGCGTCATCGCGCACTTTGTTCGTCGCGATCTTCGGTTCGAAATAGAAGGTCCGAAAACTGCTGTCCCGGCTGCCAACTGCATAGAGTTTTGGATCGAGATAAAAGGCGCGCGTGCTTGCAAGATCGACAATCCGAAGGTCAGGATAACCGGAGCGCTGGGCTTTCCCGTCTGCCGTCCGCGGGAAATCGCAGCTCAATCCAGGTGTTGTGTTTAGCAATGCCCGCACGCTCTCTTCGAAATGACCGCTTACTTCGTTGATCCGCGCTATGCCGTGGATCGGATTTTCTGGCGCGTTCATTCGTTTCATCGTCTGGTCCAAGGCCGTAGTTATTTGTTTAATTACGCGTTGATCGACGTCGCTTTTTAGATCGGCAGCCACAACGTGCTTGCCCGTCGTGGCAAAGATCACTTCGCCGAACGGAATGCCGCGTAGTTGCTGATTTTCATCGAGCAGCCAGGGAATCAGTTGGTCGACCGGCGCTTTGGCCTGGGCTGTCGCCGGGATCGTTGACCCCGGCTCGGCTGCCTTACAAATTGCAATCGTCGCAAAGAAAAAAAGTGTAAAAGCGCGAAGCATTTCCGGATTGAAAATCCATGCGCGGTTTTCAGCAAGCGCAAACAAATTACGTACATAATCGTTCCGTGCTGTTATTTCCCGGTCGATCGCGGGGCTGTAAATTCGTCGGCTCGTCAGTCTCTCGTCCTGCCGGCTATGTTCCGAAAATCCTTGATTAGGGCGGTGCCATTTGCTGCTATAGAGCTATGCCTAAGTATTGGATGATCAGTGATCGCAATGCCGGCGGTGCGGGCACCGAACGAAACGCAAACGGGCCGGCTTATTTTGTCAGCGATAGCAAAAGAAGTCTTCACGATATCGGCAACTGGGACCGGATCCCCTTTTCACAGTTTCGAAAGGCGATTACGGAGGCGTGCGAAACCTTCCCCGACCTTCCGCAAGATCAACAGGAAGAGGAAAAACATCTCGCGTTGTGCGTCCATGGGTACAACAACGGTTTTGCGAGTTCGGTTGATTTCTATACCCGTGTGTGCAACGGCCTCTTTTCCGGCCCAAGCAGCCTTGGCATCTGTGTCCTCTTTACCTGGCCATCGAAAGGTCAGGTTTACGATTATCTTGCAGATCGGGCCGGAGCGCGCATGTGCGCCAACGATCTAGCCGATGTCCTTAGCAATCTCTACGACGTGCTGGCTCGCAACCAGGCTGCGACCGCGGCCGATCCCGGCAAAGCTTGCAAAGCAAAAGTATCCATTATTGCCCATAGCATGGGGAATTTCGTAACGCAGATGGCGTTGTTCAATGCCTGGAAGCGTAACAATCGCCCACTCGCCACCAGTCTTGTTAACCAGCTTCTCATGGTCGCTGCCGATGTGGACAACGATATCTTCGATAGCGGCGAACAAATCGGCGATGGGGACGGGGAAGGCATTGCCAATCTCACTTATCGGGTTACAGCCTTTTATAGCGGGCGGGATCCGGTCCTTGGCGTGTCCGCTGGGCTAAAGCATTTCTTCAAACGTCGCCTCGGTCGCAGTGGCTTGGATCGTGCCGCGGGAAACGGTCATGCCGCCACGCCGGACAACGTCTGGGACACGGATTGCTCCGAGTTCTTTGCCAACAACGAAGGCGATATCCATGGCGCTTATTTCAAGCTTGATCAATATCCCGCAGTAAAAAAACTCATGCATGAAGTGATGCGTGGAGTCGATCGCGGCGTGTTGGTCCATGGGCAACTTGCTTCCGCTAAGTCATGGTGGCCGAACAAGCTCTAGGCAATGGGCCACTCGGTGTCTTTTCTATTGTGAATGGCGACCGTCACCCTTCTAAAGGGTTCGATACAGGCCGCTAGGTCTCAGCTGCCTCGCGGTGCAGGCTAATCGGTCCAAGCATCTTCCTTGTCAGTTGCTCGGCCCTCCTCGGTCGAGCCGCACGATGGAGCGACTGACCGCGCCTGTTGACTGATTTGTCGGTGCGAGCAGAGATCGCTCTTGCCCAGGCTGACGCCGGACAGTTTCCGAAAAAGATCGAGAGCAGTTTTTCGACAATGCCATCGGCACCGTGCACGTTTTGAAAACGCGCTGCTGAACCCGGAGGCGCGATTTCGCGCTTGTTCACGAGAGGAGGATTGCGCAAAGGCGCAAAAAGGAAAATGCTAAACGGCAGCTGGGCAGCTCATCATGGATAAATCAGAGAAAATCTTTGTCGCCGGTCACCGTGGTCTGGTGGGCAGTGCTTTGATCCGGCGGCTCGAAACGGAGGGTTTTACCAATTTGCTTAAGCGTGACCGTTCGCAACTCGATCTTTCGGATGAACCGGCGGTACGGAATTTCTTTGCTCTGGAAGAACCTGCGGTCGTGATCCTTGCTGCCGGGAAGGTCGGCGGCATCAAGGCGAACAATGATTTTCCAGTCGAGTTTCTCCTCGAGAATTTACGGATTCAGAACAACATCATTTACTCGGCCCGCGAAGCCGGCGTGCGCAAACTTCTCTTTCTCGGCAGCTCCTGCATTTACCCCAAACTCGCGCCGCAACCGATTCCAGAAACAGCCTTACTGGGGGGTCCGCTTGAGCCAACCAATGAAGCGTACGCAATCGCGAAGATCGCGGGCATTAAACTTTGTCAGGCATTTTCTCGCGAATATCGCGCGAATTTCATTTCCGCAATGCCGACAAATCTTTACGGGCCGAACGACAATTTCGACTTGGAGACATCACATGTGCTGGCTGCGCTGTTGCGGAAGACGCACGAAGCGAAAATGCGCAAGACGCATGAGCTGGTCGTATGGGGCTCCGGAAAGCCGCGCCGTGAATTTTTGCATGTGGATGATCTTGCTTCGGCCTGTCTTTTTCTACTCGAGAAATATGATTCCCCGGAAATCATCAACGTCGGCTGCGGCGAAGAGATCTCCATCCGTGAACTGGCGGAGTTGATTTGTGACGTGATTGGTTTCGATGGTGAACTCGCCTGGGACACAACCAAGCCGGACGGCACACCACGAAAACTTCTCGACGTTACCCGGCTGCATAATCTGGGATGGCAGGCGTCGATCCCGCTCCGGGAGGGTATCGCGCAAACTTACGATTGGTTTTTGAAAAATTTGGCGCGCTAGGGATCAGATATATCGATGAAAAAATTACGCGTTGGTGTCGTCGGAGTCGGCCATATTGGAAGCAACCACGCTCGTCTCTATGCCGAAATTCCATCGGCCGATTTTACCGCGGTCTACGATCTCGATCTTTCCAGAGGGTACGAAATCGGCGAAAGATTTAACGTAGCGACGGCGCAATCGCTCGACGAGTTTATTGAAATGGTTGATGCGTCTTCGGTTGCGACGCCGACGAATACGCATTACGAGGTCGCGCGGTCTCTGCTTGAGCGAGGCAAACATTTACTTGTTGAAAAACCGATTACCGACAACACCGCGCACGCGGCCGAATTGGTAGAGCTGGCGGCGCAGAAAGGACTCATCCTGCAAGTTGGCCACGTCGAGCGGTTCAATCCCATTTTAAACGCACTCGAAAAACATCTGACCCATCCGCGTTTCATCGAAGCGCATCGGCTTTCCCCTTATCCGGAGCGCAGCACCGATATCGGTGTGGTTCTCGATCTTATGATCCATGATTTGGAAGTTATTCTGCATTTCGTGCGTTCGCCCGTGCGAAGCATCGATGCCATCGGAGTGCCCGTTCTAAGCCGTGGCGAAGACATCGCCAATGCGCGGCTGCGTTTCGAGAACGGATGCGTGGCAAATGTCACCTCGAGTCGCATCAGTCCCGAACGGATGCGTAAGATTCGGGTCTTTCAGGAGGACGCTTATCTTTCGCTCGATTATCAAAACCAGAGTGGCGAGATCTATCGCCGTATCGGAGGGCGGATTGCGCGCGAGAAAGTCGAGATCGGACACGAAGAACCGCTCAAGCGCCAACTCATGTCGTTCATCGAATGCGCGAGCACGGGACGCGAGCCGCGCGTTTCCGGGTTTCAAGCGACGGCGGCCTTGGAACTGGCGGTCGAAATCACCAAGCGGATCGCCCCGAGTGCCTAACACAATCTATTTTGTCGCGGGCGAGGCCAGCGGCGACAATCACGGGGCGGCCTTGATGCGTTCCCTGCGCGAATTGGATGTCGATCTTAATTTCGTCGGGCGCGGCGGTCCGCAAATGCGAATGATCGCCGGCGAGAAATTCAAGAATTGGATTGGCGATGCGGCTGTCGTCGGGTTGTGGGAAGTGATCAAGAAGTACGGTTATTTTCGCCAAAAGTTCCGCGAAACGCTTAACGAAATTGAGAAGAACAAAGCCGACGCAGTCGTATTGATCGATTACCCAGGCTTCAACCTGCGCCTCGCCCGAGCATTGCGAAGGCGATCGACAAAGCGGAAAATAATTTACTATATCAGTCCGCAAGTTTGGGCCTGGAATCGCGGCCGAATTAAAAAGATGGCGCGTTTTCTCGATCTGATGCTCTGCATCTTCCCTTTCGAGGCCGAGCTCTATAACAAATCTGGGCTGCGCACGGTATTTGTCGGCCATCCAATGGTAGAGAGATTGCGGGCTCGCAAACTTGGTATCGAACGCGATCCAAATTTAATCGGACTTTTCCCGGGCAGCCGCCGCCGCGAAGTGCGCAAGATTTTTCCGATCCTGATTGAAACCGCGCACGAGCTACACAAACAAAGAGCAAACTTGCGTTTTGAAGTAGCGGCGGCGTCGGAGGCGCTTGCGAATGAGATTTCGGATACCCTGGCGGACGCTTACGTGAGAGAAGGACTCTTTCGCGTCGTTACGGATGAAACAGCTGCGACCATGCAACGTGCTTCTCTCGGGATCGTTGCTTCGGGGAGCGCGACGCTCGAGGCGGCGTATTTTCGGCTGCCATATGCGTTGATTTACAAGGTTGCGTGGCCGACCTATCTGGCGGCGCGACTCGTTGT
>Ga0137403_10005437_pt1 | contig 14772 bp, 14 predicted proteins | sample CZOMad2_1_16fung_FD_122057 | JGI IMG/M metagenome (GOLD analysis project Ga0137403, IMG submission 122057) | Vadose zone soil fungal communities from Angelo Coast Range Reserve, California, USA - CZOMad2_1_16fungal (Hybrid Assembly) | ecosystem: Environmental > Terrestrial > Soil > Vadose zone... | reverse complement strand
CCATAGGATCCTGCTGACGCTGATATAGGCTGTAGTCGTATTATTTACGGTAAATGCTCCCCCGGTAGAATCCAGATGCGCTCCATTGGGAGTATAAAAAAGCTGGGTGTAAAAAGTAGTGTCGACAATCCCGGAACTGCTTAACGCAGAGTTGTTTAAATAGCTATATTTATTTTGCTCGAAGACATAGGAAGAATACCCTCCGGTAGGATAATGAATTTTGCTGATCAGGCCGTATCGGGAATAACTCGAATCGGGAGCTATCCCGTTGGGAACCGGGTAAACCGTCGTCAGTTTTGTCCCCTGTCCATAGGTTGGAAAGGATGTATTGGGCACGAGCGAGGCATCGCCTACAAGGTATCCAGGATTGTTAGCATATCCCCACTGGTCCACCGAGACGGTCGTCTTGGCGGGGAAGCTGCTGAATTCATTCTGGTACTCGAAGCTGTAACTATTGAGGGTATCGCCGACAGCGCTCAGCTCATAGAGCCCTGCTAGTTTCAGACGGGCGAACACCGGCGATGTCGAATCGCCGAAATATCCATACTGGAAAGACAACCGTTTGATCACCGTATCCGGGTGGCCGCTCTGCCCATAAACCACCACCTGTTTCAGGGCATTTTGGGTGCTGCCCAGGTCTTTCCGCGCAGAAGGGATTTGGTTAAAGGCAATAGTCTGTTGCTCCGAAGTGGTGACGGAACTCAGGCTTTGTCCGAAGATATAGTTACCGATAGGCGTATTAGTGATTAACAGTACAGATGGTTCTACAGGACTACAAGTGGACGTATTATTAAGGGCCCTTTCTCCATAACCTATTTTATAGGTCTGGCTGGCTACCGTGTTCAGCTCGGTATAGGTATACGGGGTGTAATAGAAGTTCATCCAATGCCGCTGATCGGCGGCGATCACCCGGGTCAGTTGCCAGCAGGAGGTCCATCCCGACGGATCGAAAGGGTCTTCCTTGGCCGGGTCTTTCGCCTGAGTGCGTTCCGTCGTGGTGAACTGGTACTGCGTCCCGTTCTCATCCTTGATAAAGAAGCCCTGGTCGTCGCTGTATTTATATACGGTCCAACGTTCATGCTCGATGAAGTAAGCCTTGCCGTTGACGAATAAAAATTTTCCCGTATGCCCGAAGAAGTTAAAAATATAAATATCCGGCTCCGTATCGTAGTACTGGGTGAAGAAAGTGTTGAACAGGAAGGTCTGGAAAGGATAAGGGTTATTCACCGGGTCGCTGTTCGTGGTGTTGGTGGCCATGGCATAGGGATCGATGTCCCCATAATTTCTCCCGCTGGGTCTCGTCCCGTCAACGGCTCCCCGCTTCATACGTGTGATGCATCCCCCCACATTCAGATTCCAGCCCAGACCCGCCCAACTGGCTTCCTCCTTTGGCTTCAGCCCATTATAATGATAGCTCAGGGTGATCGGCATGGACAGGTCACCAGCCTTTACTTCGTAAACGGGAATGTTGATATTGGGTACCCCCGTATTAAAAGAAACGGGCGTCAGGCCGTATTTCTGGAAACTTGCCGCATTAGGGCTTGGGGGGATCAGGGAAACATTTGTATTCGTCGCATAGATACTTTGCCATCCGCTCTGCGCACGTACACGATTAGCAGTTAGAAGCAAGCTTCCCACAGCCAATACGACCGCTGCATATAAATATAGGTTTCTAAAGTTGGTCATCGTAAATATATTATCCTAAGAATTTCAATATCCTCATTTTCGAATATGCCGAATGTTGTTTTCTCTTTTCCTTTTTTGTTGCTGCGCTATTTCAATTTTTCTATTTTGCTCCTGCAAGGCCTCTATCTGCTTTTGCTGTTCGATAATGTACAGCGTCAGCTCCTCGATCTTTGCCAGCATGCGGGTCTGGTTGTCCCCAAGATCCACTCCCTTTTTCTGCATTTCTTCTGCGGGGGCGATACCGGGGAGATGATGATGCTCGTTTATATATTTATCAACCATTTTCAGAGACGGCAATGCATAGTCGGCGCCAAATACGTAGTCGGCGCCGGTCGTATTAACGACTATCGAAGTAGCCCTGGCGTTACCGTTCACGTCGAAAACATAGCTGGTATTGGTTTGGGAAGTCTTGCCGACCAGGATATTGCCATTCACGTCGACGCGCATTCTTTCTGCGTTATTGGTACGGAAGGCCACAGGCGTATTATCTGTAGTGCCCAGGAAAGTAGTTGCCGGGTTGACCGTGGTGTTGCCTGTCAGCGCCCACCCGGAACTGCCGCTGCCCAGGGTGGAGGCAGCGCGGTAGAACAAATTGCCATTGGCATCTCCCACTACCACGCGGGTCTGTGTATTATCTGTCCCCAGTCCTGCAAACCGGACGGCTGCTTTCATTCTTGCCGATCCATTCAGGTCCAGGCGGAAGCCACTGTCGATATTATTGGTTCCGATCCCGACGTTTCCCGTCGCGAAGACATCCATCATATCCGTGGGGCCAATAAGAAGCCGGTAAGGAGTTACATAACTTCTTGTAGTCAAATTAATACCAACCACGCTATTTCCAATCACGGCATAATTATTTCCATTACTTCCCCCGGCCGCATAAATGCCGATTGTATTATCCGTGCTGCCACCGGTTGTGATATTAAAATTGACTTGGTCGGCACTGTTTATATTTAAGCCTGTATTTGTTGTCGTTGTAGAACCAATATTAAGCAGACTACTAAAATGACCCGTTCCGGTCACATCCAGGGGAAAAGCAGGCGCAGTGGTGCCGATGCCTACATAACCATTTGCAGCCACCCGCATCCTTTCTAAGGTGGAGGTATAAATCGCTAATGTGGAAGCTACCGGAGCGAATATACCTGCTCCGCTGGTAGGTGTCGATAAATTATTTAACCTGAACTTATCCGCCAGGGCATTACCGTTAATAGTTAGTTTTTCAACAGGAGTGGTCGTATTAATGGATACGCTACCTGTAGTGTAATAGATATCCGACCCCGATGTTGTCCATTGAGCCTGCACGGAATGACAGAAAAGGTAAACGCAAAAGAACATGGATAGTTTTTTCATTATTTGTGGAATTTATTATTAGATCAACGATGGAGTCTCTTCTTGCCAAGCCGACGTTGCAGCTGACGATTTTGCTCTTGCAAGGCTTTTACTTCTTCCGTCAGCTTTTCCTGTTGTTTGGATTGTTCGATCATGTAAAGGGTCAGTTCCTCGATCTTCGCCAGCATGCGAACCTGATTATCCCCAAGATTCAAACCTTTCTTCTGCATCTCTTCCGCGGGAGCAATATCAGGTAGATGGTGATGTTCGTTTATATATTTTTCAATTTTTTTCAAAGAGGGCAATGAATAATCGTTGCCAAATACATAGTCGGCGCCGGTCGTATTAACGACGATCGAAGTAGCCCTGGCGTTACCGTTCACGTCGAAAACATAGCCAGTATTGGTTTGGGAGGTCTTGCCGATCAGGACATTGCCGTTGGCCAGGACACGCAAACGTTCTGCATTATTGGTCCCCAGCACCAAGGGTTGCGCAGTGAGCGTGCCAACTCCCAGTCCCTGGCTTGACGCACCGTCTGCAATCATAAATCCACGATCGACTCTTGTAAGGCCAAATAATGTACCGAGTGAATTTGTACTGCCGCCTGATAAAAATCCGCAATACGAGGCAAAAGACCCCCGGTCATTGTCGGCATAAACTGTGGATTGTGCAGTGGCATTCGTTGATTGGACATAAATGCCGTTCCTGTTCGTTCCATTGCCACTGACTGCTAAAACATCCCCGGTGCCATTAACCTGTAAAGGATAGGCCGGATTGGTAGTACCGATGCCTACATTGCCGTTTGCGGCAACACGCATTCTTTCGAGGGAGGAGGAGTAAACGGCAACGGTAGCAGCCGCGGGTGCGAAAATACCGCAACCGGAACCAGGAGTGCTCACGTTATTCAAGCGGAATTTGTCCGCCAGGGCATTGCCGGCAATAGTCAGTTTCTCAACTCCCGTAGTAGTCCCGATACATACATTGCCACCATTCGTAAATCTCGCGATCTCACTTCCTCCGTACATCACGATATCGCCTCCACCCGCGTCCTGTAGGATAGTGGTGTTTGACAGGAAACTATAGCTGTTCACATTCGAAGTCCGTAACAAGTACGAACTACCATTCTGGGAAGTCATCTGGATACCTGCTCCTGCAGTTGACCCCGCAGTGGTGTTCGTCATGCGCAATTGGATATACGAATTGAGAGCGCTCGCCATATCCAGGTTAAATCCGGGCGAAGTAACGCCAATCCCCACATTACCGGTATTATAGTAAATATTCGGGGCAGATGTCGTCCACTGGGCCCTGGCGAAATGGCAAGAAACGAACAGACAAACAGATAGAAAAAACTTTTTCATTATAACTAAGTTGATTTGAGAAAAATGCAAGGACGAACGATAAAATAATGATGATGCAATGCAGGGAGCGATTGGGCACAGGCATGCCCATACTCTGTAGAAGGATCTGTAGAATAAGTTTAAGGTTAAGAATCTGGTTAAATGGCAGGGTAGAATTGAAAGGCAGGATTGATGAAGTGAATATAAAATAATGCGTTTGTTCTTTCCTATACCACGAACTGGTAAGTCGACTAAATCCGGGTATGAAAGCTTATGTTTCCCTATGACAAAATGGCTAGAATAAGTTGTAAAAAGCTTGATGCAACTGAAGGCAAATGTCCATGTCAAAAAAGCATTTCTTGTTTTTTTAGTTTTTAGAAAAAATAAAATATATAGGAAAACTACTTCCCTTTTTTGTGGTTTTCCACATGATGTTCGTTATGAAAAATCTGTATATGATAATCCGCTGTAAAGAGATGAAATAGAATCATAATGGTAAACATACATATGAAAGCTGGCCTGTACCTGAACAGATCCTTATCCATGTAAAAGAAATCCAGTAGCCTGGAATTTCGTTGCCAAAAAACTATAAAATACTGATAATCAATTTAATTGACTGCCCGCAAATTGGGGGCATTTCAATCATTTACCCTATTTTCAATAAATTTTACGAAACTTTAAAATATACGCCGCCCTCATCCGTCTATCTAGTAGCATGGATGAGCTATTGACGATAACCACGGGAATGACCCAATCGACCAGAAGAAATATCACCACGGTGATCAGCCAGTTTGGTAAGCGGCTGATGGGCTTCATCCGCCAGCGTGTGAACAATGAGGCCGATGCCGAAGACGTACTGCAGGATGTCTGGTACCAGCTCACTACGACGGTAGACACTCAACCCATTGAACAATTGAGCAACTGGCTGTTCACGGTCGCCAGGAACAAGATCACCGACCGCTACCGGAAAAAGAAACCCGAATCCCTGGAAGGACTGCTGGGCACCGATGAGGGGGAGGAAGATGGGTTCAGCTTTGCGAAGATCCTTTCCGACACCAACCCCGGACCAGAAATGGAATATCTCCATACCCTCTTCTGGAAGACCCTGGAGGACGCCTTGCAGGAATTACCCGAAGAGCAGCGGACGGTATTCGTATGGAATGAGCTGGAAGGATTGTCTTTTAAAGCCATCGCCGAACGTACCGGCGAGAACGTCAATACGCTCATATCGCGCAAAAGATATGCTGTACTCTACCTGCGGCAAAAGCTGCAGGATCTGTACAACGAAATTATAAATCATTAAAATACTAAATCATGAAACGTTTTTGGTTTCGCAAGATCGCCGGCTTTATCGTCTTAGCCATTGCCGGCACATTTATTTTCGGAGAGGTCGTCATGCTGTTATGGAACGCTTTATTGCCGGTCCTCTTTCATTTCCCCATCATCAGCTTCTGGCAGGCGCTAGGCTTATTGCTGTTGACCAAGATATTATTCGGCGGATTTCGCGGAGGCGGCCCCAGGGGACGCTGGAAAGAGAAGATGCAGGATAAAATGAAGCAAAAGTGGATGAACATGACCCCGGAGCAAAAAGAAAAATTCAAACAGGAATGGGGAAGGCGCTGCGGGAAAACGCCTTTCGACCGGGAGGGTACGGAGTCCCATCCTGAGAACATATAATTATCTACAACACAAAAGCCGCGCCGATGACAGCCAATCTATTGCATGAGACATTTCGTCAACCTGCCGGTAATATCGGAAAGCTGGCAGGTTGCCTGATGTCTGCGAAAAGTAAACAAAGAAGCGAATGGACGGTCGAACAACTGAACATTCAACCTTATCAGCATATACTGGAAGTCGGCTATGGGCCCGGCAATACCTTACAGGAAGTTGCCCGGAAATTGAAAGTGGGCTTTCTGGCCGGCATCGACCATTCACTGGAGATGTACCGGCAGGCCTATAAAAGAAACAAACGGTTCGTCCAGCAGCAATTATTGCAGCTGCATATCGGGGACCTGAATGAATTATCTTATCCCTCCCATTATTTCCACACTATCTATGGATCGAACGTTCATTTTTTCTGGAAAGACCCTCAGCTGGAATTCATCCGTCTCGCTAATATGCTGAGGAGCGGAGGCAAGCTACTCATGGTATTTCAGCCCCGCTGGGCCGATAAGGAAGAAGCCGTCCACCAGGCCGCCGATAAAATAAAGAATGATTATATCGCAGCAGGTCTCCGCAATGTGAGCATCGAATACCGCGACATGCATCCCGTTACCTGTATCTCCGCTACCGGGTTCAAGGCTTGATTTCCCGCCACGTTTCGTCATAACACACTGTATTACATACAGATGCGTCTGTTTATCACAACTTTAACAGCTCCCCGTTAAATTATCCATTCCATTATCCTTCTTATATACAAGGCTGAAGGCCGAATGAAAAACATCAAGTAACAAAAAATCTACAGTCATGAAAACGACAAAAATTTTACTCGCCGCCGCCCTGGTCATCACAGGGAGCATGATCGCCACCACCGGTTACTCACAGGTATATGTCAACGCCCATTTCGGCTTCGGCGTTCGTGCGCCCAGGGTCATTATCACCAGGCCCGCACCGATAGTTTACCAGGATCAATATGCAGCGCCCGCGCCGGTATACCAGGATGAATATGCCACTCCAGCACCAGTCTGCCAGGATGGATACAGTACTCCTGCAACCGTAGTGTACGAAAACGAATTCCCCGGTTATGCTTATTATAGTTACCCGGCCTGGAACGGACATTACAGGGACCGTTTCTACTTCGCGCACTACCGCCCGTATTTTGAAAGAGAGCATGTTGGATACTTCAACCGCGGACGCTTTGACCACGAACGTTTCGAACATGAACGTTTCAACGGAAGGTATGCAGATCGCGGGCATAATGACCGTGGCGGATGGGATCATCACAGGCATTAAAAAATAGCCTATTTATCAGGAAGAACGGCGCAGGAAATGATCCTGCGCCGTTTATAATTATATGGACGGGCAACTTTAGTCATCGTCGTCCTTCCCGCTCTTGCTCACCTTCACAAAGGCGGCCCTTCTGGGCGCCGGGGGCAGGGAGTCCATTCCCCTGATCCCCTTCCATAAGATCTCATTGAATTCCTTGTCGGGCACCCGATCCTCGCGGGTGAAATCGAGGCTCGCAGATCTCTTTGACATCTCATTCCAGGCAATATTCTTATCGGTGAGGTCGATATTCGCAGGAAGCGCGTGAAAGGGGCTCAGATCCGGCTGGTCGGAAAAGCATCTCCACATGGCCGTGGCGGCGGCATCATACTGGGTCATGGGCGGCATACCCAGGATCAGCTCGATCGTCCGCAGCATGGAGGTGGTGGAATACATCGTATGATCCACAAAATGACGCTTTATATACCCGCCGGCGATATAGGCCGGGCTGCGGTGTGCGTCCACATGGTCGGGGCCATTCTGCGCATCGTCTTCCAGAATGAAGACCACACTCTCTTTCCATACCGGGCTTTTGCTGAGGTATTCGATGAATTCCCCTACGGCCAGATCATTGTCCGCGACATGCGCGAAAGGCGTGGGCTTTCCCTTTTTCAGCCCTTCGGTATGGTCGTTCCCAAAGCGCAACGTATTCAAATGCGGTAAAGTCCCGGCTGCCAGCAAGGAATCAAAATCCCTCTTCCATTGACTGACCCTTACCGTGTCTCTCACGCCCAGATCCCAGCCGGTGTAATAAGGGCAATAATGCCCCTTCAATACCGGAATATTCGGCTTGGATTCATCGGCGAATTCCCCATAGGTCCTGTAGCTGACCTTTGATCTGCGGCAATGATCCCAGATAAAGCCCGCTTTATTATTCGCTATTTCCCGGTTGCCTTCCCCGTCGTATACACCTCCCCGTCCCCCATAGCTCGTAGGCCAGGTCTTCTCCAGGTAATCCGTCGCATAACCGCCCATACTCCAGTTATGTCCATCGGCGCTGACCTCTGCGTCACAATAAAAATTATCCAGCAATACGAATTCATTTACCAGTGAATGCAGGTTCGGCGTAATCCTTTTTCCGAATAAGACCAGGCTGCTGTCGCCATTTCCTTCTTTTACATCCCCCAGCACCTGGTCATAGGTGCGGTTCTCCTTGATAATGTAAAAAACATATTTAACAGGAGAGGGATCGCCCACCTTCATCGGAACGGGATTCCCAGGTTCGCCTTTTGCCAGCAGCTCCCCTGCCTTCGTATAAGGGACATTCTGATAGACCAGCTCGGAATAGACGCCCAGCTCCTTTTCGCCTGGTTCATCGATAATGCTCATGGTCCCCTTGAACAGGCCTCCGATATACTGGACAGGAAGCGCTCTCTTAACGGTATCGCCTTTCTGATAGATCACTTCTGACCTTCTGTTCACCGGGTTCGGGCCGAACGGGTTGGCCATCGAAGAAAGCCCTTTCCCATTGGCCACCCAGATCTTCCTGCCGATCACCTTCACGGCATCGGGATACCAGCCCACCGGGATAAAGCCTCTCGACGTGCCGGACCCGGGCTTGCTCACATCGAATACGGCCAGGCAATTATTATCCGCATTGGCTACATACAATGTTTTTTCATCCGTGCTTAAAGCCAGCGCATTCGTGGTAGAGCCGGAAGGCGCATCGGCATATAAAGCCGCATTGAGCGTCTCCAGCACTTTCCTGCCCTGCACATCGATCACCGAAACGGAATTATCATTGGCATTCGCGACGAAAAGAAAACGGCCGTTCTTCGTCAGGCAAAGATCGTTCGGATTGTCCCCGACGGAGATCTCGCTGGTAAAAGAGCGGCTGCCCGTATTAAAGATGAGCACCTTGTCACAGCCCCAGCAAGTAATATAGAGCTCCTTCCTGTCAGGGGAGAGCAGACAGGTATAGGCCTCCCCTCCCAGCCCGATACGCTGTAGCACTGATCTTTTTACAAGATCCAGGATATACAGGGAATTATCTTCCTTGGTAACGACATACAGCAGCTGCCGCTTATCATCGATGTCCAAGCCGGCGGGTGAAATTTTCTCCGGCCATTTTTTTCCAAGGATCAGGCTGTCCGACAAGACCAGCTTCCGGTCTCTGACCGAATATTTTAAAATGCAGTTGTCATTCCCGCCCGAGGCATATAAGAATTTCTCATCCCCGCTGAACTTCAGTCCCAGCCAGGATTTAGGGATGATGACACTGTCAAGCACCTGCTCCTTTACCCGATCGATCAGCTGGAGCGTCTGGGTGCTTTGGCCATTATTGGTAACAGCCACGAGGGTTCCCGAGGAAGAGACCGCCATATTCAAGGGAAGATCGCCGAGGGGCAGGCTATGACCTGCAGGCGTCAGGGACCAGCCATTCGGCAGGCCGACCTTTTTGTGGATCAGCTCATCGTGCAACTGACCGAGATCGCCAGGCGATATGGTTTGCGAATGAACGGGCAAGCCCATGCCCGTCATCAAAAAAATTATCAGAACTTTGTTCATGCTCATGCGAAACATATTATCCATCAAAGATATTTTTAATAACCTCGTTGCGCCCGAAAAATTGAAATTTAATGACAAAATAATTCAGGGGAATAATTGTTCGGCCTTGCTTACCGACTCTAGCTTGCCGACATCGATAAACCTGGAATTACTATGGTCAAAGCCTCTTATCGTATGCTTCACGGCAAGGTCAAGGTAAACATCCACCATGGAGAATTTGCCTTCCCTCTGCATCAGCGGAAAGATCCCGGGGGAAATAACATGTATGCCGCTGAAGGCCTTTTGGGTCAAGGGGGGATGGGCTGCTGGGCTAGCGGGGGCGCCGGACCGGGCAATTCTTTCCTCTCCGGTCGTCGTATTTCTCCAGCCGCATAGCTCCAGCCGGTCGTCGAATAAGAAATAACGGGAAGTAGAACGGCCTGTGACGGCCAGCGTAGCCAGGGGTCGGTGGAGAAGATGATCCCCGATCAGCGCAGACAGATCCAGGTCCGGCAGAATATCCACATTCATCACGAGGAAGGGCGCATCCTTAAGCCACCAGCCGGCCTTCTTTAATCCTCCCCCAGTCTCCAACAACTCTCCAGTTTCATCGCTGATCGTAACCTTACTCCCCCAGCCATCTGAGGATGCCAGTGCATCCCTGACCTGCCCGGCGAAATGATGCACGTTCACCATTATTTCCCTGATCCCATGCCGTTGGAGGTATTCGATATTACGTTGAAGCAGGCTCTTCCCGTTCACGACTGCGAGCGCTTTCGGATGCTCATCGGTCCAGGGTTTGAAGCGGGTCCCGAGCCCTGCGGCCAAGAGCATGGCCCTGGTTATTCCGGTGGCTTGGTTAGTATTCATAAAGCAAATATATATTCACCGGCAAGATCATCCAGGCTGGATCAACCCGATCCCGATGAAGGTCCATTCCATCTTCTCTGTCAGCTTATAGACCCCTTGCTTACCGCTCTTCCGGATCTCTGCGGGCAAGCTCATATTTGGGTCATTCGCATCCAGGAAAGGAACCTTGTAGTATTTGCCGACCATATCCGAACTGGGCCGAGGTAAGGAAACCCGGGTCATTTGTTCGACTTCTTTTGAGGAAAGTTCTGTGTTTGTCATTAATGTAAAGCTAATCAACTTAATCTACAGCACAATATTTTGCACGAGCGGGCTCTTATCGGGATAATCCGTATTAAAATGCAGGCCGCGGCTTTCCCTGCGGAACTGCGCTTCTTTAACGATGAGGTAGCCGACAGTGATGAGGTTGCGCACTTCACAGAGCTGGGGGGATAGCGCCGAGGCCTCGTACAAAGCTTCTATTTCTTCATGAAGGAGATCCAGCCTTTTCATGGCCCTTTGCAAACGAGTATGGGTACGGACGATGCCGACATAGTCACTCATCAGGAGCTGCAACTCTTTCAGGCTCTGCGTGATCAGTATCATTTCGGAAGGCGCCGTCGTTCCTTCCGCATTCCAGCCCGGGATATCCTCCCTGAACGAGACCTTTTCCACCTGCTCCACGCTGTCCAGGTAACAACGGTGGCTAAATACCAGGGCTTCCAGCAGCGAATTACTGGCCAGCCGGTTGGCCCCATGCAAGCCCGTAGAAGCACATTCCCCGCAGGAATACAAGTTCCTGATGGAGGTGCGGCCCCATTCGTCCGTCTTGATGCCTCCACAGCTATAATGGGCTGCAGGGGCTACGGGGATCATGTGCTGGGTGATATCGATGCCGATCGACAGGCATTTCTCATAAATATTCGGGAAATGCTCGATAAATCTCTCTTTTCCCATATGGCGGCAATCCAGGAATATGTGCTCGGTACCCGCCTTTTTCATCTCACTGTCGATCGCCCGCGCAACGATGTCACGGGGGGCCAGGTCCTTTCTTTCGTCATACCTTTCCATAAAAGCCTCGTCCTTGTTATTGCGCAGGATGCCTCCATCGCCACGAACCGCCTCCGTAATTAAAAAAGAAGGGCTGATGCCCGGCTCGTATAAGGCGGTAGGATGGAACTGGATGAACTCCATATTTTCGATCCTTCCCTTGGCGCGGTAGGCCATGGCCACCCCATCGCCGGTGGCGATCCTGGGATTCGTGGTCGTCCGGTAGGCCTGTCCATTACCCCCTGTCGCAAGCAGGGTAATACGGGAGAGCACAGTCTCGATCCTGTTGGTATGCTGGTCCAGCGCATACACCCCATAACATTCCACATCAGGGGTCGATTTGGTGACCAGGTAGCCGAGGTGGTGCTGCGTGATGAGGTCGAGGACGAACCAATGCTTGATGATCTGTATATTCTTCTGGACGCCTACTGCCGCCAGCAAGGCGCGTTCTATTTCTTTGCCCGTTACGTCCTTATGGTGCAGGATGCGGAATTCGGAATGCCCTCCCTCCTTACCCAGCTTGAAATCCCCGTCAGGGTCCTTGTCGAAGCGGGTGCCCCAGCCGATCATTTCCTGGATCCGTTCGGGACCTTCCTTTACGACGATCTCCACCGTCCGCGGATTGCAAAGGCCATCGCCAGCAATAAGGGTGTCCCGGATATGCTTCTCATAGCTGTCATGCTCAAAATCCGTTACGCCTGCGATGCCGCCCTGCGCATATTTCGTATTGGTCTCATCCACCTTTGTCTTGGTAATGACCAGCACTTTTTTTTCAGGATGGCGCTGGGCTACTTTCAGGGCGTAGCTCAGGCCAGCAATGCCGGAGCCGATAACCAGGAAATCTGTTTGTACCATAAGCGTGAAATAGACGCGAAGTTAGCTCAGGTTTCCCATTTCCCCAGTAACAAAAATTGTATATCTTGGGGTATAATACCCCATCATGAAACCGTTAACTTTCCTGTCCCTGGCCTCTTCTTTTTTTCTCCTGTCACAACGGCCATAATGGACCCGGCTCGTCCGTACTTACAAAAACTTCTATGTATTCCATCGATACGGTCCGGATGGTCATGGCCGACGGGGACGGTAATGCTGCCGGTAAAGAATTGCAGGAAGCCACCGAACTGTACAGAAAAGGTTCGGATACGGCAAAAAGTATCGAACTCTTCAAGCGCTCCATCCTTCTCAGGCCTACTGCGAAAGCCTATTTCGAGCTGGCCGGCGCCCTGCTGAGTTCGCGCCAGTACAAGGAGGGGCTCGACGCTCTTACCATCGCTGAAAAATTGGGCTATACCCCGCTGGCGAACCTGATGTTCCGCTATGCCTATGCGTATGCAAACATCCCTGACGATGCAACCGCCACAACCAATTCCGATGCGGCTGTAACCTATATGGAGCTGGCCATCCAGATGGGCTATGCGCATCCCCTGCAGTTCTTGAAAAAAGACATCTTCCCAAATCTCTCCGTGAATCGCCAATTCGATGCGACGTATACCGCTGCCCTCAGCGGAGGAGCCGGTAATGATCCTGAAAAAAGTCTCTGGAATACGTATCAGGTCCAGTTCCCGGAGATCCAACTGCCGCTGGTCATCGACAATGCCTGGATCAATGCGCACAAACCACAGGCAGAAATTTCTTACCAGTATGAAAGGTTCATTCCCGAGATCCGGAAAGCCCGGTTCTCCCGTGAAGGAGGAGATACTTATTATTATATCGCCCTGATAAAAAAGGACGCCCGATATGTTGCGGTATTATATTGCACGGTACCCGAAGAGGTCGATGGCCCCAATGAAGTAACTCAATTCTATCTCATTAGCTATTCCCGGGAGGGTAAGATCATCGACAAGATGGATGTTGCGGGTCTGGCCAGATCCCGCGATCCTTTCCGCGTATTCAGCATCCAGCCCAATTTTCAATTCCGCGTTCAGGAATTCAAAACAATATTCAAAAATGATCCGGATTCCGCCGGTTATGACAGCAGCAACATCAGCCGGGAGGACCCGCAACCGCCGGTGGAATATCGCATCGCGGCTAACGGGCATGTCTATTTGAGCGGCCTCGATCAGTTCGAATTTCGCGCGCGGTCCGCTTCGGAACATGCCGCGCAAGCCGTCGTGCTGATGCGGAAATATCAAGCCCTGGCGCCGGGGATACGCCCGCGGACCGATCTGGTTCGGGTTCTGACCGAATCGGCGATGTCGGCGGTCACAGCGGGAAATCTGGAGCAGGGCTTGACTCAACTCGAGGAAGCCACCGCGACCCGGGAAGCCATTCTAAGAGAGAACCCCACCGACGTGGAGAACCGGCGCGAACTGGCTCTGTCGAATGTCTTCATCAGCGGTATCCAGTTTACGCCGGAGGGGATCGGACTCGGACACGAAAGCGAGGCGCGCACTCATATGACGGAGGCCGTGCGTCGATATCGCGACCTGGTGGAGGAGGACCCGCGCAACGTATCGGCGCGGAGGGGCAGAAGGGCGTGGTTGTGACCGAAGTCGAGCCGGCCAGTTTCGCCGATGAGGTGATGAAGAGATCGGCCGGGACGGACTGATCGATCCACCGCTCGGAGCTGCGCTGGAACGAGCCAACGAAGCCCGCGATGCAGACCGTCATCGCGGTTGTTATTGCATTGACCATCTTCACAACCTTGGCGCATCGAGATTGGTGGGGGGTCATTACAAAGGGTCTCAAGTTCACCCCGCGGACCGGACTCTTCGTGGCTGATTCCCTACTGCCAATCTATTCCATCACCAACTGCCTCGGTCTGGCATTCTGTCTGTACGTGACCGGAGGCGCTTATCAGAGTCCATATACTGCATTTCTTCTGATCATCGTACCGGTGACCATAAGTCTTGGAGAGCGCCGAGGATATGTGGCGTGCTACTCTGTGCTAACCATCGCGATCTTCTGTGCGACATTGAAATGGCATGACCTAGCTTTCCAACCACACCCCGGCAATAGCGGCGTCCTTTGGTGGTATGCCGTGATCGGAGCCGTATGCGCTGCATTCCCAGCATTTCTGTACTACTTTCAGGATAATAAGACAGCGTGA
>Ga0137403_10005436_pt1 | contig 14772 bp, 9 predicted proteins | sample CZOMad2_1_16fung_FD_122057 | JGI IMG/M metagenome (GOLD analysis project Ga0137403, IMG submission 122057) | Vadose zone soil fungal communities from Angelo Coast Range Reserve, California, USA - CZOMad2_1_16fungal (Hybrid Assembly) | ecosystem: Environmental > Terrestrial > Soil > Vadose zone... | reverse complement strand
CGCATTCTGGAGGAGATCGGGAAACGGGACGCTTCCACTTCGGTGTTTGTTAATGCTCATCACTCGATCGGAATCCGGGCGTTGCTGTTATTCGGCACCCGTGAACAGAAAGCGCAATGGTTGCCTTCCTTGGTGGCGGGAGAAAAACTAGCGGCGTTCGCTTTAACCGAACGCGAGGCTGGTTCGGATGCCGCAAATGTGCGGATGACAGCCACGCCGAGCGACGACGGCTCGCATTACGTTTTGAATGGCGAAAAACGTTATATCACCAACGCTGGCATCGCGCAGGTCTGGACGGTGATGGCGCGAACGCCGGTTCCGAACAAGCCGGGTAAAGACGCGATTACCGCGTTTCTCGTCACTCCCGACACGCCGGGCGTGGAAATGATCGAAGGACGAATGCCAAAGCTCGGGATTCGCGGCACTGCCACGGGGCGCTTCCGTTTAAACAATGTGCGTGTGCCGAAAGAAAATATTCTCGGCCCGCTCGGCAAAGGTTTGCGCGTCGCGCTGACCGTTCTGGATTTCGGGCGCACCACTTTCGGAGCTTGTTGCGCCGGCGCGGCCAAACATTGCCTGCAGCTGGCGATCGAACACGCCAATTCGCGTCAGCAATTCAAAAAAACCCTGGGCAATTTCGATCTGGTAAAAAAGAAAATCGCGCGCATGGCGGCCGACGTTTACGCGATGGAAGCAATGACCAACGTAACCGCATCGCTGATCGATCGCGGTCTCGAGGATTACATGATTGAGACTGCGATGCTGAAAGTTTTCACGACTGATCGGCTATGGGAAGCGGTCAACGACGCCTTCCAAATTCACGGCGGCTCCGCTTACTTCGATGATAATCCGTTGGGTCGAATGTTGCGCGACGCGCGGATCAATCAGATCGGCGAAGGGTCGAACGAAGTATTGACCTCGTTTATCGCGCTGGTCGGAATGCGTGGGCCAGGAATGGAGTTCAAGGAAATTTACGACACCATGACTTCGTTCGCGTTCAACCGCATGAGTAAAGCTTGGAGCGCGGGCTTGCATCGCCTTGGCGCAGCGGTCCGAACGCCGAATGTGCCGGTGCAAAGCGCTGAGCTGCGTGGTTTCGCCGGGCAATTGGGGAGATTAATCTGGCGGTTCAACGTCGCGGTTAATCGGTGCCTCGTCGTTTATCGCGAACCGGTGCTGGACATGCAGTTGATCCAGGAGCGGATTGCGGGCGCGGCGATGGAATTGTTCGCCTCGACCTGCGCCCTTAGTCGCTGGGACTCGGAGTTACAGGCGCGCGGCCGAAATGGCGGAGCGCCCCCACCCGATTTTAGCACGCCCGCTTATTTCCTGCGCAAATCGATTCGGCACGCCAAGAAATTGTTGGCGGAGTTGAACGATAACGACGATCACGCGTTGCTCGATACGGCAAACGCCGCGTTGCGGGCGACGAAATAGCGGTCGCGGCGTGGCTGCTGGCACGCTGTTTCCTCATTTGCGACCGCGGGAATAGGCGGTACGAATCAGGCTCCCTGCAACGCGTGACCGAAGGTTCCGGAAATCACGACGCAACAGCCGCGGCTAATCAAGCCGCTTCCACGACTGAGCTACGAGGAGGCACTACCGCGGCGAAAATTGAATTCGGCGTTGTCGCCGCGATCGCTCTTGTCCTTGCTGGCCACGTTTTTGGCGGCGTTCCAACTGCCGACTTCGCGGATGGATCAGGGAACGCTGCTGGTTTATCTCCGAGCAGGTTTTGAAGGGAAAACTGCCCTACCGTGATTTCGAGACCTTTTATGGCCCGCCGAATCCGTTCCTGCTCGCTGTGGTCTATCATATAGGAGGCATCGGGCTCACCCCGGAACGGGCGACCGGATTCGCCTACCGGCTCATCTTTCTCGGCGCCATGTTTTGTCTTGCCCGGCGCTGGAACTCCACCGTCGCTTCCGGGTGCACGCTTTTTGCCGCGCTCTTTCTGGTGAGTCTGGGCGTCGCGGCTTATGCGTGGACGGGGCGGCTGGCCTGCGCCCTGTGCTCAATCTATCTCTTGGCGCAGGCTGAGAGTCGACAATGCGGCCGGGGTCCGCTGCCAATGGCGCGCTTCTCTTCCGTGCGGATTTTGGTCTCGCCGCAATGTTGTCAGCATTACCGGTTTTTTGGCGATCCCTCGTCGGGAAAAGCTTTGGTATCTCTTCGGTGCGGCTGCGGGCCTGTTCCCTCTCGGATGCCTCGTTCTCGTGATCGGTCCACGCCGGTACTGGAAAACTTATTCGTCTTTCCTGTTCTGCAATCCAGCGCCAGCCGTCATATCCGTTCGCAGCTGTGGAAAAGCCGGCTCTCATTCTTTTCTTCGCACATCTGACCGCGTGCTTGATCAACCTGGTGGCGGGATGGCGAGCAATACGGGTTGATCCTCGCAATGTTGGAGCGCGAATGTTGTTGGCCGCGGCACTGCTTGGGCTGGGTCTAACCCATCAGGCGGCACAGCGGTTGGATACGACTCACGTTCTTTTCGCCGCTGTCGTTTCTCTTGGACTTGCTCCGCTTTCCCTTTTCATCCTGCTGCCGCAGAGTTCGATCGGCCTGGCGGGCGGGGGCGCGCCGTCTATGCGCTTGCCGCTACCATTGCCGTCGTTGTCCTTGCAGTTCCCGAAGTTTTTTAGGTCTCCACGAACAACCGCGCCGCACCTTTTCCACGACGGAAAAATCGTTTCTCGTGTTGCAGCGTGAGCGCAGTTTTCCGCTCAAATCGATCGGACAGGCTCGCGCCACTCGCAAGATGCTGGATCAATTGGAAAAATCGTCGTCCCCGGAACAACGCCTCTTTGTCGGGCCACTCGATCTTCGTCGTACCAACTACAACGATACCTTTATCTATCATCTCATGCTCCAACTGCGTCCGGCCACTTATTTCAGCCAATCGACCCGGTTCACGTCTCCCCGCCGATATCGGTCGGGCGGATTGGCTCGTTCTCGACCGGAGCTTCGCATGTCTGGAACGAACCAAATGCGTCCAGCGAGTTCGGCGCGGATGCATCAAACCAAATGGTGCGATCTCGATTTAAGATTTGCGGCGAGGACGGAGCCCACTTGCTCTGCCGTCGCAGGAAAGATGGAAGCGAAGGTGACGGCGAGCGGCGCCGGCCTCGTGGCCTGCTTCTAGCTGCTCCGGAGGCATGGCCTCCTCCCCACTGGTGGATTCCGCGCCGTTCGATTTTCACGGCAAACGCGTGCTCATTTTCATCGTTGCCTACAACGCCGCGCGCACGATTGAAGAAGTGCTCAACCGCATTCCGTCTTCGCTGCATTCGAGCGCGGTCGAAGTGCTGATTATCGATGATTCGTCGGCGGACGATACTTTCGTCGAAGGGTTGCGCTTTCAACATCAACGTCCGCCTTTCCAAATCACCGTGCTCCGGACGCCGGAGAACCAGGGTTACGGCGGTAACCAGAAGCTCGGTTATCGCTACGCCATCGATCACGGATTCGATATCGTCGCCCTCCTGCACGGCGACGGCCAGTATGCGCCGGAAAAACTGCCGGAGTTGCTTGCTCCGCTGGTTCGGGACGAAGCCGATGCCGTCTTCGGTTCGCGCATGATCGACAAGAAAGCGGCGCGAACGGGCGGGATGCCGTACTACAAATGGATCGGCAACCAGATCCTGACCACTTTCCAAAACTGGATGCTGCAAACGAACCTGTCGGAGTTTCACTCCGGCTATCGCCTGTATGCCACCCACGCGCTCGCGCAACTGCCGTTCGAATGCAATAGCGGGGCCTTTCACTTCGACACCGAGATTATCATTCAGCTGGTTCTGAAAAAATTCCGCATTCTCGAGCTGCCGATTCCAACCTTTTACGGCGACGAAATCTGTCACGTCAACGGACTGCAATACGCCCTCAATGTTTGTAAAGCGATGGTGCGGGCACGGCTGCATCAAATGAATTTGTTTTTCGATCGCAAGTTCGATGTCGCGCCGCCGGAAGAAACCTACGACCTCAAGCTCGGGTTCACCTCTTCCCACACCATGGCGATCGATGCCGCGCGCAGCGGCGCTCACGTGCTGGATGTCGGCTGCGGACGCGGGTATGTCGGGGCCGAGTTGGTGAAAAAGGGGTGCGCGGTCACGGGGATGGACCGTCTGGTTCCGGCTGAAGGCCAGGAGAAAATGCAGTTCATTCACTGGGATCTCGATCGCAAGGAATTTCCCGTCAACGTTTCCCAGTTCGATCAAATCTTCATGCTCGACATCATCGAGCATTTGAAGCGGCCGGAGGATTTCATGGACGAATTGCGTTTCGCGACTGGTTGCAAGCGCCCCGAAGTGATTATCACCACCGCTAATATCGGATTTTTCGCGACCCGCCTGATGCTACTCCTGGGCCAGTTCAATTACGGGAAGAAAGGTATCTTGGACGCCACCCATACCCGCCTCTTTACTTTTCGTTCGCTGCGCGAATTGCTCCGGCAATCCGGTTACAAGATTCTCGAAGTGCGCGGCATTCCCGCGCCCTATCCCAAGGCGCTCGGAACCAATTTCATCAGCCGGCTCCTGGTCTGGGCTAACGAGAAGTTGATTTCACTTAGTCGGTCTTTCTTCTCCTATCAAATTTTTGTGCGCGCCCAGGCCCTGCCGACGGTAAACAATCTGTTGTGCGAGACTATCAACACCAGCCAGGAATTGCGGCAGAATGCGCTGCCCAATTTACTTCAAGATCTGGAGCGCCCGCAGCAAACCTTCGGGCACAAGCTCGTATAATCCGAATTTGACGAATAGAATCTGGTACTGCCGCAGATCGAACGCGCACAGCGCCATGATGGAAAGAGCGAGCCAAAGATCGGCTCGGCGGAAGCGGGCAAACAGGGCCACCAAATAGCTCGCGGCCAGGAAGCACAACGGCAGATCCCACATGTTGGCATAGCGCAGGTTCATTCCGTAGCGGACATTGCACATCACGAGGAAGCTCGCGGCCAGGAAGGCCGTCAGAAAGATCACGGCGGAGTTGCTTCGTTTGAGCGTGAAAATGGCGCCGAATGCGAGCAAGAGGACAATCGGACTAACTAACGATAAATCGACAAGGTAGCGATACCAGGGTCCGTCCCCGGTTTTGAGGGCAAAGGGCAGAACGGCGGCCTTGCTTACGAGCAATTGATAGATGTGGGTCGCGGTGCCTAGCGACCCGCAGAGATTCACCAGGATGGCAACTCCGAGGAGTGGGCCGACCAGGGTCGTCGCCAGGAGAAAACGCGTGAGTATGCCGATTCGAAACCAATAGCTCGCGGCCAAAACTGCGAGCAGGCCGAAATAGGCGAAGAGTGCATTTTCCTTGGTCAGGACGAGAAGGGCGAGCGCGATCCCATAGCCGGCGAGCCAGCGCCAGTCGTTCGGCCGTTGTAAATTTTCCCAGAGCAACCAGAGACAGGCCAGGGCAACGCAGGCAAAAACACCATCAATCAGGGCGTGCTGCGACATGTGGATTTGAGTTGGCGCGAACGCCATCAGCGCGCTGGTGGCGAGGCACAATCGGACGCCGCCCAGGTGGATGGAAAAAATCGCGGTCAGCACGAGAGTAAGAATGCTGAACAGGCTGGAGATATTTTTCAGGGCGGCGAGGGCGTCGGCCCCCGTGGTTTGGTGCCAAAGATAAGCGCAAAAAATGTAGAGAAAGCGGGTCGGTGGCAGGATTGCGCTCGGAAGTCGGGTTTGCAGATTAACGTATCCTTCCGCCAGGTCCGGATACGAGGAGAGTCCCGCCTGGGAAAGGGTTTTGACGTATTCGCGATAGAGATTTTCGTCGAAACCGACGCCGGTAAAGCCAGGTTGGGGATGCAGGATTTCCAGGAAATGTAAGGGAGCGCGCTCAACGAAAAGAGCCGGTGGCAAACGCAAGAAGATCCCCACTGCGAGGACGGCGCATATTCCGATCAGGGGAAGGGCGCTGGGACGAGGTCGGGCCGGCTCGGTCACGAATCAGGTTCCGGCCACTGGCGCCGGAGAGAGAAGTTTAAGGGCTGAGCTTTGTTGAGGCACGTTGTTTCGCCAGATGAGGACGGAACCGATGAGCAGGGTCAACCAGGGAAGAAGATTCCAGGGAGCCCAGACCGCGCTGAGGGCATTAGTCGAAACACCAAAATACCAGACCCAGGAATGCGAGATGGTGCTGTAAAAAACAAAGAGGAAAATGGAGGCCGCAACGGTGAAACAGACAAAGAAAGTGGGCGAAAGGAACAATAGGAATGGCGTTAACCAGACAAAGTATTGCGGGGCGACGCCTGGGGCGAAGATGAAGAAGCTCAGCCAGCTCATGGCCAGCGTAACGACAAGGCCGTGAGCATCGCTGCCACGTCTGCGCCACGCCAGGAAGAGAACAAAGGAAACGACTACGACCTTAAGTAGGTTGCTGATAATGGTGGCGGTCGGCGCCAGCCCGAAAAAGCTGATCCGGCTTAGATGCTGAAAATCACTGATGCGGATGAGATACGTGATTCCCCAAAGACCCCAATAGCTTCCGTAGCTCAAAACATTCTTGGCGTAAGCGGTGGGGGAGAAAATAAGCGGTTCCAAGGCGAGGAGCACAGTAGTGACGAGAAAGGCCGCGATAAAAGGGCGAAGCTGACGACGATTATGCCAGAACAGAGCGAACACTGGAATGAACAGGAGCGGCACAATTTTCACCTGCCAGCTCAAGCCCAGGAATAGACCGCAAAGAATCGGTTGCTGCCGCGCCGTCATCAGGCAGGCGATAACAAGGAACATCACCATGACCGAATCGGTGTTGCCATGAAATCCGCTGATCATGAGCGAAATTGGATTAAGCGCAAAAAGAAGGAGCGCCCAGAACGGAGGGCGACGATCGCCCATTGCGTCGGCCAATTTCCAAACGACCAGGCTCGAGACGAGGTCAGCGATAACTCCCGGCAATCGGAGAAGAAACGCAAAAGTAATGTTGTTATGGGTGAAGAAATAGAGATTTGAGAGGTCGTAGATCGCACGCAGATAATAGGCAACCAGCGGCGGATGATTGAAAAGAATGACCCGGCGATACGTTTCGGCGAGACCGTGGATGCTCAGTTCCCGGCCGAACAGGAAAAAAACGACGGTGTCATTGGTGCCGATGGTGTTCCAAGCAATGAGAAGCTTGGCCCCGGTCGCGGCCAGGGCAGCAAGCAAGAACCAAAAGCCCGGCGATAAATGGGTGGTTTGGTCGCTGTTCGCAGGCCGATCGACCTCGGTTATCTCCCCGATTTTCATTGGCGGTGGATTTCTTCGCGCAACTGACGGAACTCGGGTTGCTGTGGACTTAGGGCAACAGCGGAATCGATTTCGGCGCAGGCATCGGCGCGGTCGCCCCTGGCGGCATAGGTCTTGGCCAAAAGAAAATGAGTCTTGGCGCTGCGTGTGTTGAGATCGAGCGCGCGCCGGAACCAATGTTCGGCCAGTTCGAATTGCTTGTGGTCCAGGGCGATTACGCCAAGATTATTGAGCGCGCCGCGGTGACGATCATCGAGCTGTAGAGTGGTAAGATAATAGGTGGAAGCGGCCGCAGAATTTCCCTCCGCCAGCCGCAGGTTTCCGAGAGCGAAATTGGTTTCCGGATTCGTTGGGACATAAGCGCGGGCGAGCTGCAATTTTCTTTCCGCCAGGGGAAGATTGCCGGATTCGAGCGCCTGCCAACCGCTGTTGTAGGCATCCAACGCCCAAAGTGATGGATCGCGTTGCGGCCAGGAAATAAAATAGGAAGAGACAATTAGAAACGCGGCGTAGGCAACGGCCCAGCGAAATTTGCCCGCTACGACATGATTAAAAAACGCAACCAGGCCGAAGGCGGCGAAAATAAGTAGGCCCGGAACAATTGGCAGACGATAGCGTTCGGTGGTGAATACCGGCAACAAGGCGAGGACATGCAGGGCGATGGCGACGGCGATCCAACGTGAGAGCGGCGCTGTTTTCCAAACCAGAAAGATCGCTGGCAACGCCAGGGCCGCGACCAGGCCGAAATAAATTCCGGGCAAGGTGACGTTTTGCTCACGCAAGATGGTGATGATGCTGAGATCGTCGTATTGAAATGCGCTCCAAAGATTGCGGAGTTTGAGCGCAAGCAGACGAAGCCATGCTACCGGATGACTCGTTATGTAATTGCGCGCCTTCGCAGCCCAATACTGTGAGACCTGACCGCGTGGGAGAGCGTGTCCAGCGGCGGACTCAGCCGCGTCTATAGAATCCTGTAACATCGCGGCCTGCCCAGCGTGGAGACCGGGCGGAAAACGCGGATAACCAATCGCGCCCGGATTATTTCCAATCCAGAAATTAATACCACTGTGAGCGGACAGAAATACGCGGTCGTGGGCAATGAAACAATTGTGCACCCAACAGGGCGAAGTACCGGCAGCAGCGCCAAGGAAAAGCAGAACGAGGGCGTTGATGCGCGGGCGGAATTGGGAATGAGTGGAAATCGCCGGTTTGAGAAGGATTGCGCCGATTACCAACGGGATGAGGAAGAGAATCGTCGCGATCGCCGTCGCGGCGAGGCCAACCAGCAGACCGAGAATTAATGCCCCCCATTTTGTCGGCGCGTTCTTCCGGCTGACAATGCCCCAAAGGATGAGCCAAAAGATAAAGACAAACCAAGCGGTAGGCATGAGAACGACGGCGTAGGTTTGCGCCGGGACAAAAAAGGCCCAGCCCACCGCCGCGAGCACACCAGCGATTTGGGCACGGCGCAGGCCGGTTCCCGAAAAAATGCCGGCCGAAACCTTATAGATTAGCACCGCCGTCCCGGCATCGAGTAATGCCTGCAAGAGGGCAGGAATAAATGGACCGTAGCCGACAATCTTATAGAGGGCCGCGAGCAAGTAAGCGTACCCCGGCAGACCGTAAAAGGCTAGGTGATCAGTAAGCTGGCCGTTAAGAATCCGCTGTGCCCAATCATCGTAAAAATGCATGTCCCCACGCGTCGGCAAGAGGTATGGCGAAGCGGTTAGTCTAGCGAGGACAACGACACGGATAAGCAGAACACCGCCGAAAACGTAGTGTGCCGGACGCAAGTGAAATTGGCTGAGGAGTTTACGCGAAGTCACGATGTCGGATCAATCGGCAAGTGGCGGCTGCCGTAGTGTTTGCACAGCGAGAATCACGCCGGAGCCGGGCATCTAAGCCCAAATGAGGGGGCCCCTTTTCTAGAAATTCTAAAACGACCGCCGCTTGGCATCGCGAGTGCTCATTAAGACGGGTATTCCGAGGCGGGTGCTTCGGAACGCAATCAAACAAACAATAGAGAAACAGAAAGCAGTTAGCAATGTTGAACAAACTTAACAAACGCCGCGGGGGCTTCACCCTCGTGGAAATTATGATCGTCGTTGCGATCATCGCGCTCTTGGCGGCGATCGCAGTGCCCGGATTCCTCCGTGCTCGTAAACGTTCCCAAGCCAGCCGAATCCTTAATGACCTGCGTATGATCGACGCCGCCGTCGACCAATACGCCATTGAAACCAACCGCAGCACGGGTAATCCCGTAGCTATCACCGATTGGACGAACTACCTGAAGAAGGGTTCGTCGCTCTACCTAGGCGGCAAGAGCATCCTGGGGAGTACCTACGGTTCTCAGACCGTCGATACCATCCCACAGGTGCCTGCCTCGGATCTAGCGGTGTTATCCGACGTCGCCGGCGCCGGTTTTTGGTCGCCCTACGGGCCGTAATCGAATCTGACGATTCATTCGCCTGCCATTCCCCAGAACAGGAGTGGCAGGGAATGAGTTGTGAGGTCGCAGCCGAAAGAAGCCGCGCTATCGCAACCCAAACACAAACAAACAGTAAACCAACGCAATAAGAAGAATAATGTTAAGCAAACTGAATCGAAAACATGCCGGCTTCACGCTGGTGGAAATCATGATCGTGGTCGCAATCATCGCATTGCTGGCTGCGATAGCCGTTCCTGGATTCCTGCGCGCGCGCAAGCGTTCTCAGGCTTCCAAGATCCTTAACGACCTGCGTATGATCGACGCTGCTGTCGACCAATACGCAATTGAAACCAATCGCACTACCGGTAACACGGTTGCGATCACGGATTGGACCAATTACGTCAAGAAGGGTAGCATCCTGTATAATACAGGTACGAACCTCTTCGGCACCTCTTACGGTCAGCAGACGGTTGATACCATTCCTCAGGTCAACGCGTCTGACTACGCTATATTGTCGGACGTTGCCGGCCCGGGCTTCTGGTCGCCTTACGGTCCCTAGTTAGCCGATAGGAGTTCTGAAAAACTTCGGGCGTCCTCTCGTGCAAACCGGGAGGACGCTCGTTTGTTTAACGATGCAGCTTCTCTCTCGCAACCCTGCTCATGGATCAGACTTCGACCAAGGCGCCGTCTGACCCCAGTTTTCGCGCGCGCTTCATCGCGTTTTGCGGCAAGCAATGGCCGCGGTATTTTTTTCTCGGAGCCATCGGCTTCATCATTCGATTACCCGCGATCCAGGGACAGCTCATCTGGGATGACATTCACCTCGCCCGAGACAATCCATTCATAAAGAGCCCGATCCTCGCGCTAGAAGCGTTCCGGCACTATCTCTTTCTCGACTCGTTCTCGGGTCACTACCGGCCGGTCCAGAATCTGTCCTACATGTTGGATTACTTTTTCTGGAATACGGACCCAGCCGGGTTCCATCTCAGCAATATTCTCCTGCACGTAGCCGCCGGCCTGCTGCTTTATCGCCTACTTACCCACCTGTTTGGCAAACAAGCCGGCCTTTGGGAGAGTGATGACCCGGGGTCGGCGCGCGTGGGAGCCCTTGCCGCTTTCGTTATTTCCGGCATCTGGATGGTGCATCCGGTTCATTCCGCTGCGATCGATTACATTTCCGGACGGGCCGACAGCCTGGCCTTTGTTTTTTCAGCGGGCGCATGGTTGCTGGTATTGCGCGCTCGAATAGCTAAAGCGCGATGGCTAAAAGGCATCACCTATCTTCTGGCGGCGCTGAGCGGCGTCCTGGCGCTCTGCTCCCGTGAGATCGCTTGTATATGGATACTCATTTTTCTGGTCCACACCCTTGCCTTTGCCAGGGACATTGGTAAAAAAGCGAAGATCACGACGATCTTGTGCTGTGCGCTGGTGCTTGGCACATATGCCGAATTACGCCGGCTTCCAGCTGCGCGAGCGGAACCGGGATTTACCGAGAACTGGTCGGCCCCGGTTCGAGGCACCCTTATGCTCCGTGCGCTGGGTGACTACGGGCGGTTGATGGTTTTTCCGGGGAACCTGCACATGGAGCGCAGCATTTTTGATCCGGGCAATTATCTAAGCCGCGCAAGCTGGCGCAAAACAGCTGCAACTGAATATCTCTCGATTCTCGGTCTGGCTGTCTTGACGGCATTTATCTATGGCTGCGCGAGACGCGGCATAGGTCAGCGAATGCGCATCATGGGCACGGTCTGGTTTTTTGCCGCCTATCTGCCGATCTCGAATATTGTGCAGCTTAACGCGACCGTGGCGGAGCATTGGCTTTACCTGCCAAGCGTCGGCTTCCTGCTTTTCCTCGGCGGTTGCGCATTGGACTTGCCACGGAGATTCGCGGCCACTCTAACTGCCGTTACAGCGATCGCAATCCTCGCTTTGAGCGTTCGCAGCACGATTCGGAGCAGTGACTGGAGTAACGAAGAGAAATTCTACAAGCGTACGCTGGCCGCGGGCGGTACAAGCTGCCGCGTCGGCGTAAACCTGGGGCAGATTTACGCGAACCGTGGCGAATATGCGATAGCAGAGAAAATGTTCCGCCACGTTCTCGAAACCAACCCAGACTATCCGATTGCGCGCAATAATCTCGCTAATGTTCTAGTGCACGAGGGAAAAGTTGCCGAAGGCGAAGCCTTATTTGCGCGGGATGCCCAACATGCCAAGGAAGCGAGAGTTCAATATCCTCGTACCTGGATCGCTGCGTTAAATCTCGCGCACATGCGCTCGCGAGCGAACGACGATGCCGGAGCCATTGCGATCCTCGAGCGGGCACGCGCGGACTATCCCGAGATATGGGAGCTGATCAGTCTTGAATCAGAACTGCTGCGCCGAACACAAGGCCCGCTTCCGGCGCTTCGTCTAATCGAAAATTACACCCGTCAAAACTGGTGGCACCACGCTGCCTGGCTGGCAGAAGGCCGGCTATATGCGGAGAACAATGACGTTGATCAATCGACCCGTGCTCTCCGCTACGCTGCTTTACTCGACGTGCACGACGTCCAGGCGTTGAATTTGCTCGCCGCAATTTCGGTTGGCCAAAACCAGCTCGAACAAGCATGCGCTACCCAACGCCGCGCCATCGCACGCGAACCAAATCAGCCCCGGCAATATCTCATGCTCGCGGAGATCCTGGACAAAATGGGACGCACGTCGGAGGCACAGACCGCGCGCGATGACGCCACGCGATTGAAGGCGATTGTGACTTCGCCGCGGATAGCGGCCAATTAAATTGAATTTGGCGTCGGGGGCCGCTTCAGCCACTCTTCTCCGGCGATGCCGGTGCGAATTTATCGCGACAAGCAGATCAAACTCGAGCCACTGCGCGGCAAAATTTGCGGCGTGATCGGGTTTGGCTCGCAAGGCCATGCCCACGCCCTAAATCTTCGGGACAGCGGGTTCGAAGTCGTCGTTGGATTGCACCGCGGTAGTAAGTCCCGCCCGGCGGCGCGAGCGCACAAACTTGCGGTTCTGGAAACATCGGAGGCGGTTCGGCAAAGCGACATCGTTTTTCTCGCGCTGCCGGACACAAAGATGCCGAAGATTTTCGTCAAACAAATCGCGCCGTATTTACGGCGTGGACAAACGCTTCTCTTCGCTCACGGGTTCACCGTGGTTTACCGGACTGTCATCCCTCCGCGCAATGTGGATGTGGTAATGGTAGCACCGAAAGGATTAGGGCAAATGGTGCGGCGCGAGTTTAAAGCTGGCCGCGGCGTGCCGGCCTTGCTCGCAGTCGAAAATGATTTTAGCGGGCAGGCACGCGCGCTGGCATTCGCATGGGCCAAAGCAATCGGGTGCGCCCGGGCCGGCGTCATCGAAACAACTTTTCGGGAAGAAACGGAGACCGATCTTTTCGGGGAGCAGGCGGTATTGTGTGGCGGAACAACCGCGCTAATTCGAACCGCGTTCGAGACTTTGGTTCGCGCCGGTTACGCGCCGGAGCTGGCCTACTTCGAATGCCTGCACGAACTGAAATTCATCGTCGATATGATCCACGAAGCAGGAATCGCAGGGATGCGCGACTTGATTTCCGACACCGCAAAGTGGGGCGATCTCACCGTTGGACCAAAAATTGTGGATAAGCACGTCCACAAAAAGATGGCGATGGCACTGGGACAAATCCGCACCGGAAAATTTGCGCGCGAATTTATTCGGGAGATGAGAACTGGAGCGAAACGCTATCGTGCGTTACTGCAAGAGGGGCGACGTCACCCACTAGAAAAAACCGGACGTCGATTGCGTGTCTTGATGGATTGGCGAAAAAAATAAACTTTCCCGACGCGCTTTTTCAAGCGCGTTGCCGCGGCGAAAAATTCTACTGCCGCTTACTCGCCACTGAAATTCCCGAACACTAGCATCGGGGACGCAGTGGTTGGAATTGGCCCGCTCACGCGGTCGATTGGCTGGGGAATTGCCGACCCGCCGGTAAATACGAAGTAAAGCTTTTTGGCGACAACACTGCTAGGTGCTGTTTGGATTTTGCTTACCTGTGCCTTGGGCTCTACTACGTTCTTGCTTGGATCAGCAAGTGCCGATGCGCAAAACGCCAGCGCGACAAGCGCGACGCCGCATCGTCCCATCCAACCAACCAGGCCGGACAGCCTGAATGGTGTTTTCATATCTGGATTATGCGGCATTTCTCGGAACAACACAATGACAATCGCAATTAATCTCCTGCCGTTATTGCCAGAGAAAATGCTCCAGACGCAATTGCCCCAGGCGTGCGCTCGCTTCCTCACTGCGCGGCCCATTGGCCGCCACCAATTTTTCGTAAATCGCCGCGGCCGCTTCCCATTTTTGCTGCTCCTCCAGTAATCGCGCCGCATTAAATCCGGCTTTGTAAAACCAAAAAAACTCCGGCGGCCGGTCGGGTGAAGGATTAAATTCAAGAATGCGATAGAAGGTCGCGAGCGCGCCGTCGCGATCCGATTCCTTCTCCAGGCAAACACCTTTTTTGAACAGAGCCTGATTGCGCCAATGCGGCTGGTTCGCCGCTTCATTAGCAAGCTGATCATAGATCCCGACTGCGCGATCGAGGTTGGCGACATTGGCATTGGCTTGCTCAAAAAAAATGTCGGCTTTCCCGCACAAAGCTTCGCGCTTTTCCACCCCACGCGCGTCTCCTTTGAGCACTTCATCATAGAGCGCTTGAGCGTCCTGTGATTTTCCCAACCGGCGTTCGATTGCCGCCTGTTCATTGCGCGCCGCCCATCGAAATTCGCCGTTCATTGCTACAACCTGCGTCAGCAATTCCAAGGCGTGGTCCAGCGATTGGCTGGCCATGCTTGCCATCGCCGATTGCGCGGCCAGAAAGAGTGCTTGCTCGGTCAGCGCCGATTTCGGGTTCTCTTGTGCCAGGGTTTCGAATTCTGTTTGCGCGCTGGCGAAATCCTGCCGGCGAAAATGCGATTCGGCCAGTTTCAAACGTACTTCCGCCACCAGTGGCGAGTTGGGATGTGCACGAAGAAAATCGCGGGCCGATGCGATGACCCGATCGCTGTCCGCACCGCGAGCATCCGCCAGCCAGATCGCGAGATAATCGGCATGCTCGACGGCAAGCTC
>Ga0137403_10002722_pt2 | contig 14775 bp, 15 predicted proteins | sample CZOMad2_1_16fung_FD_122057 | JGI IMG/M metagenome (GOLD analysis project Ga0137403, IMG submission 122057) | Vadose zone soil fungal communities from Angelo Coast Range Reserve, California, USA - CZOMad2_1_16fungal (Hybrid Assembly) | ecosystem: Environmental > Terrestrial > Soil > Vadose zone... | reverse complement strand
CCGCTACACTTATAGTATAATGCGCACTTCGTGCTATTATGCATCGGCTATAGCTTTCATCGATACAATGTACATTGCTACGCGAGTCACAAATTCTACAAATACAACTTGTATTCCTGTATGGACATCATGCCCTATTTCGCGTTCCGCTCAATCATAACTTTTCGTTATAGATTGCGCATCCTATGCCCATTCGTAACATGTACGCATGAGTATACCACTATCCTAGAATAAGCCCAGGTATTGCCCGCTCTCAACTTGTCCATACAACAACATCACTTACCCCAGTTCCCTTACATCCCTAGCCCAGTTTTCAGGGCTCGCGGGCTAGAATTGCCCAGTATTCGCTCTCTCGTGGCAATCTGGGCGCTTGCGGTTTTACCCTTCCCAACTATCCGCCCAGTCTGCCCAGGGCTCGCTATCACCCGCTCAGGAGACGGCCACCCTTGCCAGGATTGCGGGCAACAAAAAGGTTGAAATGAAAAGGTTGAAATTTCTAAGAAAAGGTTGAAACCCTTTTATTGCAAAAATGGGTACAAATTGTTCTTTTTTTGTTACTCCATAAACCCGCTTGTGTGGCCGTCTCATGGGCATAATTGCCCAGTATTCACAAAAAAAATTATTTTTCGATGCACATTGCATATCTATATAGTATTTTCGCTTCAACCTTTTCAACCTTTTCAACGCACCCATAAACGAGCCTGGGGAGCCAGTTTAAGCTCTAGAAAAAAGGTTGAAGCGGTTTCAACCTTTTCAACCTTTTTTTGTTGGCACTTATCGCCCAGGAGCTGCTACCCTCGCGCCCAGTTTGCAACCCTCGCGGCCACCGTCGCCCGCCCAGGCATAGCTCGCGGATTGCGCCCAGGCGTTGCTCGCGGCCATCCTCGCGGATCGCGCCCAGGGCTCGCGGCTATTCCCAGTTTGCGGGCAACCCTCGCGCCCAGTTCCCAGGATCTTTTTATATCGCGCCCGTTCATGCGTCTTATCTGCTAGACACGTCCCCAGGAGCTGCCCGCCTACTTACTGGCATTAAGTACCGAATTAAGTACTTTTTGCGCTCAATTTCCTACACACGAAATTGCCAAGTAAAGAGCCCAGGGCCATCTCGCGAGCGGCCACCGTTCCCAACTAGCGCGAGCGCCCAAACTGCCCAGGAGCTGCTACCCCAGGGCCACCCTCGCGGCCATCGCCCAGGCGTGCCTACATTCTGCCCAGTTCCCAGGGCCACCCTCGCGCGGATCTACAAGCCCAGACTCGCGGGCAACCCACACGAGCGCCCAGGCGTGGCTCGCGGATCGCTCAGGAGTTACAAGCCCAGGCGTGCCTATCTCGCGGCCACCCTTGCGGCCATCATAGCGAGCCCAGGAGCTGCTACCCACATAGCCCGCCCTGGGTACACTTTTGCGGACAGATCCGGTTACAAATGAGGAGAGAACACAATGGAGAGTAGAAAATCAAGCTCAAATCTCCACTTCTCCAACCTCTCCACAGAAAAAAAGTGTACCCTCAACTTCCGGTTGCAATCATCGCCCAGGATCGCGGATTGTACCCAGGCGTTGCCAACGTATCCCCAGGGCTCGCGGCCATCGTTGCCCAGGAGACGGCTACCCACACGCCCAGATTTTACGCGCCAGGTGCATTGTAAATTGCTCGCGCCAGGTGCAAGTATCCGCGCCAGGCGTCCGCCAATTTCTCGCTGCCCGCCGTCTTTTATCTCCAGTAGAATAGCCCTTCCATTCCCGTTCGTTTTCTCGCGCCAGGCGTCCGCAACATGCGAATTGCGGGCAGACCTCGCGGCCATCTCACAAGCCCAATTTGCCCAGGCAACCCGCGCGAGCTGCTAGCCAAGTTTGCCCAGGGCTACCCTCGCGAGCCCAGGCAATGCTCGCGGATCGCCCGCCCTTGATAATCGCCCAGGATCGCGGGCAACGTTCCCAGGGCCACCACACGAGCGCCCAGGGCTATCACATGCGGCCATCATGGGCAACCTGCAATTTTTGCTTTTTCGTTGGCATTTATAGGGGAGATCTCGCGCAAGAGTTACCAACGCAAGGGCAAAAAAGCGCCCAGGGCCACCCTCGCAAGCGGCCATCATGCGAGACTTGCGCCCAGGAGCTGCTAGCCCAGGTATCCCTCGCGAGCGGCCATCGTTGCCAGGATCGCGCCCAGACATTGCGGGCAACCCTCGCGGCCATCTTGCCCGCGCGAGGATCGCGCCCAGTTCCCAGGGCCACCCTCGCGCGGCCACCACTGCCCAGGCGTTGCCTAGTTCCCAGGGCTTGCGCGGCCACCACTGCCCAGGCGTTGCTCGCGGATCTGCCCACACGTCGCCCAGGCGTTGCTACCCACGAGAGAACGCGCCCAGACTTGAAGTTTATTGTCTTGTTCCATAACATTACCTTTCTCATGAAAAAGCGGGTACGCTGCTAGCGTACCCGCTTATAAATCTGTCCGCCCTGGGGCAACCTATGACGCAATATCGAGAGGGTCTTTATACCCTTCACGATCAAGGATGTATTTTAGCTTTTTTGCTTCTGTTGGATGACTTCTAAGGGTTGCTATTGTTTCTCTCTGACTTGTGACTAAATCTTCTTTTTCTATCCCTATCAGGGCGATGGTACGCTCTACTTGCCGTGTTGCAGCTATTAATTTCTCACTGCTTGCCTGAGAAAACAACCATAGAAGCCCTAACAGTATAACAAGAAGAAAAAGCCCATTAAACGGGTCAGATACCTCTTCCTCTTCATTGCTATCTTGTTTTTCACCTGCTAGGGCAGAGCGAAAAGACACGCTACCCTGGGCGGTATCCGCTTGTAAGCTCAGGTTATGTTCACGCATATACATAACTGCACTCCTATCTAGTAAAGCGAATGGCGGGGAAGACTGGGCAGATACTGTAGAGGCTATTGTGTTCTGGGAATATTGGTATTGAGATACAAATGCACTTATCTCTTTTGATCTTTGCAGTTCCTCAAATGAGAGAGAACCGTCTACAATGCGCTTTTTTCCCATGAACAGCTCAATTTGTTCTTTTGAAACATGTTGAATAAGGCTTGTTCCAGGTATACGAACAAGCGCCCCTCTATCAATCGCGTTTCGCACCGTTCGTATGGTTACGCCCAACATTTGAGCCGCTTCTTTTTCCGGTATAGGCGTCAATTTCATTAGCGATTGTCCCTCTTGCTTGATTTTATCTTCTTACTATGGTAACATTCGTTCAAACGTAGGAAACGTTCAAACGTAGGAAATATCGTTTCTTACTTTAACAAGATTGTACACTCTTAAACTTGTACAGTCAAGAGCGCATTAATTGGAGCCTACTTTTATGGCAACAAAAAAGACGACGAAGCTTGTACCCCAGGCGGTAGAAGCATCACTACAAGAAAACCCTACAACGAGACGGACTGCCCAGGATGCCCAGGCAGAAACTGAACGTTTTTATATATTGTTATCACCACGTGTACATATTCAGTATGGTAGCATCTCTATAGAGTTGCCTACTACCCCAGGCAAGACAGGATTGTACCCTCTTTCTCCTAAGCAAAGTAAAAATGATCAGGTGCAAGACTGGGCAATGGGTGAATATGGGAAGCTGTACCCTGATGAACGCGAGCCCCTTATTCGCAATTATAAAGCCGCTCGCTCGCAAGTTGAACGTACTACCGATATCCCAGACGACGCCCAGATAGAACCCCAGGCGGAACAACCCCAGGAAAGCGCCCAGGATCGCCCCGCGAGCCAAAGAAGTAAACGCAACGCGGCCATTGTGCAAGCTGTACAGAAGCTAAAAGACTTCTCAGTACCTGCCCGCGAGGTAGGGGTACACTATGCTCGTGTCCCCTATACGGAAATGAGCGCGGGCTTTACTGGCATATGGCGGCTAGATCCTGTAAAGCCTAGCAGGTTACTGGATTGTGCCATCTATTTTACGGATATCAACCGCCCCCATGCCGAAAGTAAAAGCCTTGAATATTCCGGTACGCTTGTGGCTATCAATGCCCAGGGTGAAGAGAAAAAAATACCGTTTTCTCGCGATGCTTTGGAGGATAAAGGGCTTGATGCAAAGCTATTAGGGTTTGCCGATTGGCCTACACTGCCTACTGATAAGTACCGATTGCAGGAAGCTTTAAAGCATCTCATGAGAGAGAAAAATGTAAAAATACATGATGAATATCCCTCTTTGGGGTTTGCCTCTCATAGCGAGCTAGGGCTTGTTTGGATCGCCAATAATGGCATAGAAACTGCCCAGGGCTTTCTCTCTTCTAAAGAAGCGCCTTTTACCGCGCCTGTGTTGTTTTCTCCTGGCAACGGATACCGCGCCCTTGCGGATCTGCCCGCATTTGCAGAGCTCAAAGAGGATCTATGGTCCCTACTTCTCGACAAACTCAATTCTGACAACTGGGCGCGGATGTATGGCAAACTGGGCGCGGTTATGCGGGTACTCTTCCCAGAAGAGACGGTACAACAGGCGGGCAAACTGGACTTTGTGATAGAGACGGTGGGAGATGGAAGCGGGCAAGGCAAGAGCGCGGAAGATAATTTTGTACTCTCTCTTTTTGGCGCGGACTTTACATGGAACCGTCCCCCGCTTCTGACTACAGATGATACCTCACCCTCGCGCCCGCGCACTATGGAAGCTATGCGCTATCTGCCCTTTATGACTGAAGACCGGAAAGCCCGTGAGAATAACCCGCAATTTGCCAAACAACACGAGACACGAAAAAAGCTCATAGAGCAGTATGCAGATAATACCGGTGGTGGCTCAAAAATGGGCAATTATGGCCGTAACGTCGTATCTCGTGGCAATCCCCAGGGTGTACCCTTTATGACTGGCAATGTAGATCACGGCGCGTATGGGCTGAGAAGTGACGCGGGCGAAGAAGAGGCGACAGAGTGGCGCGTGTGTACGTTCCTGCTTACCCCAGATGAAAAAGCGGACTATAAAACAAGTACCCTGATTGATGCGAGACGGCGCGAGCTGACCGCCTGGGGAACCTACGAACGACGGTGGATCATGCAACAATATAATGCGGATAGGTCCGCTTTCATGCTTCGTGTACAAGGGTGGCGAGCCCAGGCAGAAGAGAGAGTACAAGCTATTTGTGCAGAATGGCCGCATACCCGCCCTATGAACGTGTGCATAGATATTGTTTGGGGAATGATCGCGCGTCAAGCGTTCATAGAGGATATGTTACCCCAAACCTACACAACACATTTTCTATGGAACTGGATAGAGCTTGTGACTATACCCTTTATCGAAAATAGACTTGCCCGCGCCCAGTTCCTGCAAGCCATTATTGCCAGTCGTCAAAGTGGCTTAAACCTGGGTGACTTTGTACTTGATACCTTGCGTTATGCCCTGGGTACATCTCAGTACTGCATTGCTTCCCAACAAGAAAAATTGTTACAACCGGAAGATGTCCCCCTCTCTTTGACCAAATTTGGTATGAAGCTTGATCAAACCTTAGAGGGTAATGAAATCTATCGCCCTGGGCAACATGGAATACTGGGCTACTATCTCGCGCGGAAAGATGCAATAGCGTTCAACTTCTCCATCCTCTATCCCCTCTTAGAAGTAGCTGCACAAAAACCGAAATACCCTCTTCCCACAAAGAAAGATTTTAAGCGGGCATTTGCAGAAACGGGCTTGCCTTTTGTGAAGCGCGATGAATACGGGGAAATTGTACGCCCATATACAACCGAAAAGATCAACGGGAAGCCGGATCAGTATATCACTTTGCCCTTGCGGGCGCTTTATCCGGTAGGGGTTGCCCAGGAGGGAGACGACGAAGAAGAGGAACTTTTACAGGAAGTTGAAACTAATATTGTCCCATTCAAGCGGGCGGAACCTGAGCGGGTAACGCCTGAGCGATCCGCGAGCAAAGAGCGGCCACCGTCGCCCAGTCTCGCGGGTAACGCCTGGGCAGAGCAAAGAGCGGCCACCGTCGCCCAGGGCTCGCGAGGTGTCATGGTAGCAGATCCGCCCAGGGTGCAAGAAAACAATGACCCTTTTAGCGTTTTAGACGAGGATATACCAGAAATCTAAAACCAGTCACAAAGCGCGAGCCTCTTAACCCTCACGCTCTATGAAAGGAAGTTTGAACAATGACCATTCTACCCGTTTCAATGCCTAGCGGGCAAACGGTATCTAGCCCATTGCAACTAGAGGAAAGCGTACCACACATTGACATAAAAGACCTGGGTACAATCATGAACGCGCTAGCAGATCCGCATGTTGCCTGTAACGTGTACCCTAATCCCTTTTGGAATACCATTTCTTACAACTGGAATGAGTCTTACCCATCATGTAGCCCTGAATGGTTCGCCCAACAAACGGCAAAAAATATGCTTGTCATGGGCGCTCAGTACGCAAAATATCAAGATCGATATGGGCGTCCATTGAAAGAACCCCAGGCGTTGCCCGCTCAGTCTGCCCAGGGCGAACGGATCGCGGCCACCACTGCCCAGGAGCTGCCCGCCCATGACTTGCAAACTGTCCCCAGTACCCAGGAGCTGAAGTATAGCAATGGGGTACTAACAGACACGCATCTCTATATGATACGCGAGGGTACGCTGGTCAAAAAGCGGCTGCCCGCCCAGGAGAGGCTCAACCTGGCAACCTTGTTACAGATCTGTCTTGAGAGCGGGTTACAAGCACTCTGGATACTTGCGGGTACGAACCTCTCTGACTGGGCAACCCAGGAGTACATAGAAGCGGGTAACGCCTGGGATGTAAAGAACGCTCAGTACACGCCTGATACTGAATATGAGGATGGAAAGAAACGGTGTACCTACTTGAAGGCATGGAAGCGCAAAGAAGCGCGAACCCCAGGCGAAAGCGGGCGCGAGGTACACCTGGGCTATGCGGAACATAACACCGCCTGGGGACTTTACGAGGTTGCAAGCCCTGTACTCTTGCTCGCGATCCTGAGCTACTTAGAGGACACGCTAGGACGGCCAATACAGTACAAGCCTAACACCCTGGGTAAGCATCTTATGCAGGATCTGAACAAGGGTGAACGTGCAAACTGGATACGTCCTATTGATCTTTCTGATTTTGAAATGGTACGCATAACAAAAGTGGTGGATGTCAGATGGAAGCGCCCGTTAACTGAGCAAGAAATGCAGCTTCTTACACACCTGATAGGAGCTGACAAAAATAGCCAATATCCAGCAGGATGTACAAGCGTGCTGCTAGGTTCTGGGCAACCTGAGCATGTAAAGCGTCCAGTCTTTGACCTGAAAAAGCCGCTCGCAGGTGTTTATAATTGCCGTGTATCCGGTACTTCTGACTTTAACGGGATAGGCTTACCTCATCCTTTGCAAAACCTCATGTACACAGAGAAAAATGGAGAGATACGCGGGCAGTTCTGGACGTATACCGTTAAATTGCTGCTTGAACTGGGGTACTCAGTTGAGATAGAAGAGGCGGACGTGTGGGCGGAGTCACATACTATACTACGACCCTGGGCAGAACATTTATGGAATGCTCGCGCGGTTCTGGATGAAAAGAACCCGCTATGCAACCGCGAACGGTACAAGTCAAAAGAAGCGCGGGCGCTCGCTTATCAGGCAGTGAAACCAGTCTTAAATACAAGCCTGGGCTTGCTAGATACGACCCTGAAATTTACCAGTTATGAGGGTGCAACTGATCTTTATCGCCCTGACTGGTACGCACTCATCAAAGATATCTCGCGCTATCACATGTTTTGGAGAATAAGATCATTCCTCAAAAAAGGCTCTATACCGGTGGGCGTCCATGCGGATTGTCTCTATTACCTCACGGCAACCGATGATCACGCGCGAGCATTGCCTGGGATGTTTGACCGCGAGACGGCCCTGGGTGGCTATAAACGCAAGTACAAGAAAACAATCACCGTCGCCCAGGTGGCCGCGCTTTTCAATGATCCTCGTTTGGATATTCAGCAAATTAATATGACCTTAAACCAGTATGACGACGGACGCATAGAGCTATTGGAGGTGCAAGCATGATTGTATGGTCATACGGTGGGGGAACCCAAACAGCAGCTATAGCAGCATTGATTGACGCGGGCGTACTTCCTAAACCTGATTTAACGGTTATTGCGGATACTGGGCTAGAAAGTACTGAAACCTGGGAATACTTAGAGCAAGTCATGCGGCCACTACTCGCGAAACATGGCATAGAGGTACAGATCGCCCCTCACTCGCTCGCTAATGTGGATCTGTACAGCCATAAAGGAAAGTTACTTGTACCTGCATTCACACAAACGGGCAAACTACCAACCTATTGTAGTTCAGAGTGGAAAACGCTTGTAGTACGTCGTCATTTGCGTAGCCTGGGTGTAGAAGAGTGCGATATGTGGATAGGGATATCTACCGATGAAATAGAGCGTTTAAAGCCCTCAGATAAGCAATGGGTGCATCATGTATGGCCCTTGTGCAATATGCCTGTAAGCATGGGATATGGGGTACAGATGAACCGCATTGAATGCTTACAGTACATCCGCAATCGTGGGATAGCAGATCCGCCTAAATCGTGTTGTGTGATCTGCCCGCATAGGCGTAACCCACAATGGCAACGTCAAAAAGCATTGTATCCCCAGGATCACAAGCGGGCGGTAGAGATAGGGAAAGTCATTCTAGAGCATGATTTACAATCCGGTCATTCTGGCGTGTGGTTACATGAGTCTCGTAAACCCTTAGATGAAATTGATTTTTCGCAAGCTGACACACCTGAATTATTCGGTTGTGATAGTGGCTTTTGTTGGACATAGAAGAGGTAAATTAATCATGGCACGACGAACGTATAAGCCAAATAACCCAGGAACTGAAGATACTACGACTATCACCGCGAGCTACACAAGCGCGATGAATGCGTATAAAGCTACATACGGCCCCGCGAAAGTGGGCGATCTGATACAGCAATTTGACGGCAATAAGGGCAACCTCGCGCGAGCCCTATCTGGGGTAGGATCTGGCAAGCTGCCCGCAAAAGGAACGGACAACAGAAAAGCCTATGATGCGGCCCAGAAAAGTATTAGCCGGTGGCTCGCGAGTGAGACGGGAAGCGGAAAGCAAGCCCGTAAGCCTGATAGCGCATCCCAGGAAAAACTAAATAAGCTTTTCCAGCCACCACCACCTAAAAACATGAGTATCACCATTTCAGGCTCTATAGGCTACGACGGCGGGGACTTCCGCGAGCGGACTATAAGCATGGGAGAAGGAACCATGTACCGGATCGATGCGGGCGCGTTTGTTTCTGCAATGCAGGCGGGCGATACCCATGCTGCCTACGGTGCTACGCTCGCAAACTATGCGCCCTTAGTTATCGCACGAGCGGACACCGTAGATATTCAGTTTTCAGGAGATGGATTTTCAGGAGATGAAGAGGAATGAAACGCACATTTAAGTACCGGATAAAATACCGGATACCCAGGCAAAAAAGCATGAGGGATACGCCCGCTATCATGTACGCCCAGGGCGGAAAGCTCGTGGTAGAACACATCACCCAGGAGCAAGCGGAAGAGTTCAAACAGGAATTTGAACGTAGAAAAGCACTTCATAGGAAGAGTACATCATGATGGTACAATGTACTCACAATGTGTATTGCAATGTATCCACAAATGGAGTACAAAGAACATGAATGATCCTGAGAAAAACCGTATGAAGGTAACAAAGTTTAGAACTCGTAAGGGCTTAAAAGAGGCGGGGTATGGGGACGATGAAATAAAAAGCATTTTCGCGGGTATTGCCTGGGCAGATGTAACGCCCGTAGATGTTCTTTCTCTGTATACGGCCACCGTCGCCCAGGAGCTGCCCAGGGCGAACGGATCGCGGCCACCTACTAGGAAGAACCCAACGACCCACGAGCCCAGGCAGACCTCGCAAGCGGCCACCCAGGAAGAACCGGAAGAGAGCGGGCTACCTGCCTGGGTAGGAAATACCATAGCTATAGGCGTGCTACTGTGTCTTGCTTTGTATATCTTCTCAACAATTCGCGCAACGCAATAACCAATAAAAACCCCAGGGCCGCCCTTGTGAGCCCTGGGGTTTTTACACCATTTATTTTCCAGTGAAAGTATATCATGCGAGACGGCCCTGGGCAATGATCGAACCGCCCAGGGCTTTTTATGTCTATTTCAGTTCTACATGTCTACTCAGTAAAGTATGTCTATCTTGCGACGTGTGTCATGATAGGTCAATATGTCCCTTGACATGCAATAAGACTATTGTGTATAATCCGTTCATTGAGTTAATTAAGTCTAAAAGAAATGAGGAAATATGTTAGTGTCTGATGAAATTATTCAAGATCAACAATCACAACCGGAATGGATACCTCTTACAGAAGCGGCAAAACGTATAGGCGTTTCACATGGAAAGCTTTCACGTATGGCGAAGCAAAGCCGTATTAGTTCCCAGAAAAACCCATTTGATGAGCGCGAGACACTGGTAAACATGGCCGAATTAAATCGGATTTTTAAGCGTCCAGAATAAAAGATAGGCTAAAATCTGACCTTTAGCCTATCGGTAACCTCACATGAGAAAGGTTTAACTCAGATCATGGAAGCAAGCAAGATTGTACAGTACCCTCTTTCAAAAGAGAAGATACTCGCATCACTCTATACATTCTTTTCCCTCAAATATAGCGCCCTGGTTCTGCTTATCGGAGCATTCCTCATTGTCCTACTTATGATTTTTACCCTCATCCTTGAGGCAATGGTAGAACTTTTTGGACATATCGCCCTGATTTATAGCGTATGTACCCCTATAGAGCGCCTGCTCATTTTTGTACTTGCCTGGGCGTTCTTTGCAAAAAGTACGCCCGCCCTTATCCGCCTTTATCGTGCATGGAAGGGTTTTTAGTATGCAGCAAGTACAAAGATCCACCCATGATGAGAAGTCAGGTAAGCATTATGTATACTCGCTCGCATATCCTGATGGGCGTGTGTTCTACGTTGGCAAGGGAACGGGAAAGAGGATACATAGACATGAAGCGGAAGCCAAATCAGGCAAGACACGTAACTCTTTTAAAGTGAGGATCATAAAAAAGATATGGGCGGCTGGACAAGAAGTTGATAAGAAAATCCTCTCATACTTTCCTACGCATGATGATGCGTTGCTGTATGAACAAGCATTAATCTTTTTTCTCCCTAACCTTAGCAATCTCACAATGGGCGGGGAAGGAACACAAGGGCTTGTACGCACACCTGAGTATCGACAAAAGTTGAGTGCTGCAAATAAAGGCAGGCTTAAGTCAGAAGAGACAAGACAAAAAATCAGTGCTGCTAAAAAGGGTATCCCTCTCTCTGAAGAACGATTGCAAGCATTGATAGCATCTCGCGTTGGTAAGCCCAGGTCAGAAGAGCATCGACAAAAAATCAGTGCTGCCCATAAAGGTAAGCCCAGGTCGGAAGAAACGAAGCAAAAAATCAGTGCTACTAAAAAAGCGGCCCGCGCATTAAAGCAAGAGGGGGTACTCTCATGAGAGAAGAGCAAGTAACCGTCTATGATAGCGACCCTGTAAGCGAAGTTCATCATATGGGAAAAGCTATAGGGATGTACGCTCTAGCTATAGCAACCCTTGCTTTTTTGTTGCTTACAGCTTATGCCGTCTATCTCGTTCGTGCGTATCTCCTGTACCTGGGCTATGTACTCCTGGGCGCTATTGGCTTGCTGATTGTGTGCGCTATTGGCGTTCCTGCTACGTTCCTTTTGCGGGCAGTCTTTACCCCCAAGTACCACACATCGGAGCAATACGGCGGCTACTTCAGTACTCTGTTTGGGCGGATCGTACCCGCGCCACCTCTTGCCAGTAGCGAGCCCAGGGCGGGCAATCTCGCGAGCAAGAAAAGCGTCAAGGTTGAAGTGTTACCGCCTGCTGTCCCTTCCCTTTTTGATCTGCTTTCATCTGGAGAAGTCGCCCAGGGTAAGCTAGAGATGGCAATGGGCTATGATAAAATCGCCCTGGCAAAAGGAAACCTCGTGTTAGTTGTCGGACCCTGGCCGGGGACTCATGCAGTAGCAGGAAAAGGGCGCTCAGGCAAAACACGGCGCGTGATAGCGGAAGTGTGTCAAGCCCTGATTGCGGGCGCAAAAATCACCATATGCGACCCTCACCCCATGAAAGCGGATAGCCTCGCGCGTACCCTTGAACCTCTTGAGCCCTGGCTTTTTCGCGTGGCTCGCGGGGAAAAAGAGATTGTAGCAGCTACCCAGGAATTTTTTACTGAGATGGAAGCCCGCGTAAGTGCCACCTCTTCAGAAGGGCTAGATGAAACCAACTATATCCCCCGCCTGATTGTCTATGATGAGTGGGCGCGTGAAATGACTACTGAACTTTTGACAGAAGAAGAACGCGATTTATTAAAAAAGACGGCCACAAGTTGCAGCTCAGAATATGCGGGTTATAACGGTTTCTGTTGTCTCATCTCCCAACGATGGACACAAGAAACATGTGGGGGAACCGATATCAGGCGATGCTTGCAAGTCGTGTTTTGTCACAATATTAGCGCGGAATTTGCCGCTTTCTTTTTCCGCAATCGCAAACATCAGAACCGCGCGGAAGAACTGAAACGACGCGAATGCTTGTACAAGGACTACGAAGGGCAAGTACACGAGATTATCACCCTGACTATCCCAGATGATACAGCTACCCGCGTAAGTGAATACCTGCTACAAATAGCCGCGCCTGAGCATCCACAAATAGCAGCTCCTGGGCGATCCGCGAGCCCTGGGCGGACTACCGACCCGTTAACCCCATTTCCTGAGCAAGAGGTCTATATTGAGGCGGCTATGCCACAATTGCCAGAACGCGCCCAGGCTATTCTCGCGGTTCCCAGTTCTCCCCGTTTTTCTGCCCAGGATCTGCACGAGCTGAAAAACTTGCTCGTGCAAGAGTTAGGGTTACAGGGTGAAAACGTGAAAGCGCCCCGCGAGCCGATGCAAGAGCGTGAATTAGTCGCTATACCCAGTGAACCCGCAAGCATTCAGGGCGATACATTCACCATGACCCAGACAGAACCCGCCCAGGCGGAAGAGAAATTTACTCACGAGCAAGAAACCATGATCTTAAATGCAGCTTTTCAGCTCGTGCGAGAAAACAATGGGCGTGTTACCCGTTCGGATATCATGGAACGCTTAGGATGGAATAAAAAACAATGGCCTATTATCAAGTCCGTTTGTGATAAAAACAGTATTGCAAAACAGTAGGAAGGGTACAGAGATGAGCATTCAAGCAACTACATCACCATCAATGCAGACAGCGAACGAAAAAAGCGAATGGTTCAAGCGCATAGCTCGCAATGTGGGCCATAGTCTCATTACCTGGGAATGGACGAAAAGGTTACTCTACTGGTTAATCATTAGCGCGGGGACCATGAGCGAGCTTGCTTTTCTGGTAGCATCGCTCTGGATATCCATTAATTCATCAGTTCATACATTCGTCTTGCTTTTCATGTCGGTGGGCATAAATGAGAATGTGACCTATCTTGCAACGACGGCCTATGTTGCCCTTCCTGAGTTGGTGCTAGGGCTCGCTTTTGTCACTGTGATAGGGCATGTCAAGATGTTTTTGTATAGCCGGAGAGCTGGGCAGAAAAATTATATTGCCCTTGTATGGGCTACGTTGTTTGGCTTGCCTACACTGGTTTTCCTCGTGCTTTCTGTCTTTACTCTGGGTAGTGCCGTTTCTTCTATTGACTTTGTAATGCCTACTCCTCTTCTCGTGATACGAGCGATTGCTGGCTATATGTTTGCCTTTTCCTCTCTGCTTTATACCCAACTGGGCAACCCACAAGAGGCAGAAAGATTGACAGTAAAAGATCATGTGATTGCATCATTGCGTGAGGAACACGCGCGGATAGTTGCAACCCTTACCAAAGCAAAAGATGATTTACTGGCAAAAGTTACCAGTGAAAAAGACGCGCTTATTGCAAGTTTGCAGCAAGAGAAAAACCACATAGCCCAGACGTTAACGGGCGATAAAGCAACCGCTATCTCTTCTTTACAGAGAGAGAAAGATGAAATGATCGCTTTCTTAAAGGGTGAAAACCAGAAGTTAAACGGGATTATTGAAGAGAAGAACACGCTTTTAGCTGAGAGTAAAAACGCACAAGCTAAATTATTAGAAGTGGTAAGTAAATCCTCTGAAGATGCCCTACAAGCCTATTCACAAGACTGTCAAAACTGGTTAAACAGTGGGGTAAAAAGTGTTTTAGTTGACGATGTTGTGAGATTTACAGGGCACTCGAAACGGAAATTGAACAATCTTATAGCTAGAAAGGTGCTGCACACGGCGGGGAGAAACGGCGAGTTAATTTTGGTTTCTTCTCTGGTTGAATGGCTCAAACAACACATGCCACCAACGAAAGAGGAACGTGAAAAAGACCGTGAGACAGAACCAAAATTACATATTGTTGGAACCGTAGCAGCTAATTAAGTCAGTTGAAGGGAAAGACAATGAGGAACGATGAAATCAAAACGATTGTTGTACCTGAGGATTGGAGTATGCCCTATGACAAAGAAACCGGACAGAGATATAACCCTTCAGAAGTTGAACAATGGGTAGAGAACGGGCAAGTTCTGAATACTGATGGTTCAATAATGACGTTGAACCAATATGAAGCGATTGCTTACAAACTTGACTGAATTTATGTGATTTGTTGAAAAAGCTGTACCCCCCCCCCCCCCCCTAGGAAATTAGGAAAAACGTTTTGGGGAAGGGGGAAAATTAAAGGCATTTTCTTTGTTTTTTTGGTTTTAAAAAAAAAAAAATTTTTGATAAACCCTTTCAAG
>Ga0137403_10005434_pt1 | contig 14776 bp, 9 predicted proteins | sample CZOMad2_1_16fung_FD_122057 | JGI IMG/M metagenome (GOLD analysis project Ga0137403, IMG submission 122057) | Vadose zone soil fungal communities from Angelo Coast Range Reserve, California, USA - CZOMad2_1_16fungal (Hybrid Assembly) | ecosystem: Environmental > Terrestrial > Soil > Vadose zone... | reverse complement strand
GTCTCCGGCGTCATGCGAGCCATTAGCGATAGGCCTCATAGTGCGGAATCGTCGTCAGATCGAGGGGCTCCTCCTCGACCTGGGGGCGTGGACGTGGGGGCGCCACGGGTGTGCCGCAAATCGCCGCGCGGATGGCGTGCCCTTCGAGATCCCGCTGGCGTTGCAACAGCACCTGCTCTTCGGCGGCAAGGTCTTCCAAAAATTGGGCCAGCAGCGGACCATTGACCCGGACCCGCTTCTCCCCGTGGTGCCGGCGCTGTTGCCGCCACTCCTCCAGGATCAACTGCCATTCCCGTTCCGAGCGGCCATGCACCTGGGCAAAGTCATCGGCGACACATTCCAGCCACTGGCCCTCGACAAAGGCATAGACCACACTCATATCAAACGGTTCATAGCGGACAGGGACCGCGCGGCCGGCGACCTGGGGCTGCCGCAAGGCCGGATGCCAGTAGTGCAGCCCGTTGACGGTCACGCCGCGGGACGGATCGACTTTGGCGTGCCCGGTCCGTGTCGTGGGGCGCGTCAGCATGAGGAATTCATCGCTGTAGGGGATGAGCCGGTGGAGCCGTCCCCCGGCGAGCTGCATGCCGTACGCGAAGGCGTCGCGCGGGCTTTGCCCCAAGGCCGGATGCTCCAGCTGGTCGTAGACGTCATAGGCCCAGGCGCTGAGCCGCGCCGCAAACCGCTCCAGGGTCCATACCGCGAGGCGTGTGGGATCGACCTCGCGCGTCATCTGGCGGGGCATTTTGGTCGCCTGGGTATTGCCCAGTAATTGGTTCAGGAAGGTCGTCGTGGTGGTCCCAAAGAGGCGCTCGACCACGGACCCGAAGCGTGGTTGCTGGGCGGGGCGTTCTTTCTTAGTCACAAAGTAGCGCGCGAGCAGCGTCTCAAAATAGACGCTCCCAAACTCCGGCCCCCGATCCACCACGAGTTCCTGGGGCAGGCGCTGATGCCGCTGCACACAGAGCCGCAAGGCCATCATCGCGGAGCGATAACTGGGGGCATCATAGGTGACATACACGGCCAGAATCCGGCGGCTGTAGGCATCGAGCAGCAGCGTGGCCCAGGGGCGCCCTAAGGGCTGGCCGGTCACCGACGAGACGAGCGTAATATCGAGCTCGGTGTGATCCAGATGGGCGAGCGCAAACGGCCGCGCGCCATGGCGCGGCGTCGTCTGATCCAGGTGCCAGAAGAAGGGCTGCATGGCATAGGCCGCGCGCCGCCCCAGGCGCCGTGCCGTCACCTCGGGTGTCATCAGGCGGGCGCGTGCCCGGTAAAAGGTGCGCTCACTCACGGGCGCCAGCCCCTGCCGCGTACAGGCTTCCCGGTAGAGCCGATACACGGCCGCGGCGCGCTTGGCCTGGGGGGTGGCATAGTGGTCTTTGAGATAGGTGTCCAGCAACTGCACGGAGGCTTCGGAGGCACGCGAGGTGCGATTGCCACGGGCCGCCACCCGATCCAGTAAGCCCAGATAGCCACACCCATACTGCGCCTCGGCGGCCTCATAGGCCGCGCGCCATCGTTGGATGCTCCGCGCCGCCGCCGTGGGCGCCTCCCCCTGCGCGACGGCGAGCAGGACCCCGAGCCGGCGGTTGGCAGCGTGCTGGGCCTTGGGACTCGCCTGCACGAGCACCTGGCGGATCGCCAGCGTCGTCGGCGAGGGCGCCGCGGCGGCAATCATCTGCATGGCGCCGCCCTCCAGCAAGCGCTGCACCTGCCCCGCAGGCAGGGTGAGTGTCTGGCCGACGTCGGGTTGCAAGGTCACGGTCTCGCCCACGGCCTCCACGAGCCAGAGCCGTCCATCCCAGGCGCACGGCGACGCCTGGGGCGGGCGCGGGGCCAGTTCGGCGGGGGCGAGCGTCTGGCGGGCCGTCGCCTCATCGCGGTACAGGCACACCTGCTCGTGGCGCATGAGGGGTGCACGAGTCAGATCCGCGAACACCTGCCGCGTGGCCAGCAGTGCCCATACGCTATCGACGGTCAGCGCGGGATAGGCCGCAAGCAGGTCCGTTAAGCGGATCCCGGGATGCGCCGCAATGTGGTCGAGGACGAGGACGGCATGCTCGGGCGGGATGACGACGGGATGCGCCCAAAAATCCTGCAAAAACTTCAGGTTCTGGATGTCCAGGGGGTGATACTCGGCGGAGGAGCGGACCCGATACGTCAGCCCCAAGGGCTCCGCATAGGCCTCCCCTGGAGGACAGCGCCACTGCCCCGCTGGCGTCTGGTGATAGCGGGCCGGCATCCGCACAGCCAGCACCTCGAGGGCGTGCAGCGGCTTCCATTCTTCCCAGCCGGCCGAGTCGTGGCGCAGGACGAAGAAATCCGGCGTGTGCCATTGCGTGGTATGGCGCCCCGAGACCGCGCGATAGCGCAAGGGCATCCGCCCGGGTTGATCGTAATATTCCACCACATCGTCATCGCGTTCCATCGCGTAGATGGCCCACAGCTCGACATGCTGGCTTTCAAATTGGATGGTGCGTTGCATTTTGGGACTGGGATACCGCCCCGCCACATTGCCGGCCCGTCCGGTCACCGTGCGCACCGGGGGCGAGGACCGTATAGCGGCAATACGATCTACCGTGTCCGGCGCGAGCTGGAGACGGCGGCACCACGCGTGAAAGGCGTCTGTTGTCAGCATAGGAGCTCTCCTGCCCCAGAAAAGACGGGCTACGGGGCGGCCATACGTGCGCACAAGTATAGACGATCTCCGCTGCAGATGCGCGCTGTTTGACGCATTTCTTGGCGTCTATGCCAGATATCTTGGCGGAAAGTGCAAAAAATAGCACTTTGTGGAGAGATACACATGAGGAAACCGCTCGCGAAAAGGTCGCGCCATATTATGTGGCACGGCTGGGGCATGGGAGGCCGGCAAACCCTTCCCATTTTGCTGTGGCAGACGAGCCTCTGTGCTCTGTCAAAGCACCCTCCTCAAAAGTCCTAACGTCCAGCAAGAGCACTCGTTAGCGTGTAACCCGGCATGAAACCAGGAGCGAGGGGAGTCGCGCCAGATTATCTGGCAGAAATCCGCCATGATTGGGTTCACGCCCTCTTTTGGTGACGTCTGGAGCGGCCTGGTATCGCCCGTACTTCTATACCAAGGAGACACGCACTGCTAGGCCGTGAGCGCCTCCCACGTGTGCACGTCTCCACTGCGCCCGCCGACCATAGATGTGCTGTGCACCGCACCCCATGCCGCGATGCTCCCCAGGGAGCCCCAAGATGGAGGCCACGCCGACCGCCTCTGTCTGGAGCGTGCGGCTACGCGGCCTCGGCTGCTGTGTCAGCCTGTGAGGGCTCATACTGGCCTGGCGTCTGGGCTTGCCCCTCGTCGGGAGCACGTAGGAAGCGGCGGCTGAGGAGATCGAGGCGCGCTCGGCCAAACATGTGGCGCTTGAGCATTTTCAGGCGATTGATATGGCCCTCCACAGGGCCGCTCGACCAGGGCAAGGTCACCCCGGCTTTGACCGCGGCATAGTCGTCGCGGAGCCCACTCGCAAAGCGTCGTACGGCCTCCAGCGCACTCGTGCTCGCCCGCTCCAGCCACGGATCCAAGGACTCGGGCTGGCGCTGGCGCACGAGGGTGGTAAAGTCCTGCGCGAGGTCGATCGCCTCGGCGACCTCGGCCGACTGCGCGTGGAGCTGGGCGAGTTGCTGAGCCTCGGCCTCTGTGCGTTGCTCTGCACGTCTCAGGACCAGCCACGTTGCCCGGCGAGGCGTTAAGGGCTCAGAGACAGGTTCCGCTACTACCGGCAGGCGCTGGCGCCGGGCCTGGCGGCGGGGTGGGATGCCCTGGGCCTGGCGGATGCGGCTGATATAGGCCGTGACGCGGCGATAGCTGCCTGCGTACCCGCGCGCTTGGATCTCCTGAAAGAGCTGGATGGCGGTGTGGCACCCGGCGTTCCAGCGCTCCAGGAGATACGCCTTATAGGGATTGACGATACTCCGCCCATAGTGGCGCCGATGCTGCCGGACGGGCCAGGTCGGCATCTGCAAATACCGCTCGATAGTGCGGCAGCTGCAACCGATCTGCGCGGCAATGGCCACGGTGCTCCAGCCCTGGCGGTGCAAGGCCCACACCGCGTCATAGCGTGCCTGCCGGCGCGCGGCGCGCGCGGCCGCCCGAGCCTCCTCGGCAGGGGGCGTGGGCGGTGGGGGCACCGAGACCGCGCTGGTCCCATCGGGCAGCGGCACGGGCTGCGGGTGCTCGGTCGCGTTGACGGCGTCAAGTGCCCGGCCATGCGTCGTGAACACGTGGGTGAGGGCTTCGGCAAGGTTCTGCAATAAATGAAAGCGGTCCGCCACCTGCGTGGCGCCAGGGGCACCGTGGCGGGCGCCTTCAGCATACGCACTCGCCCGATCCCGCGCGATCACCTCCACGCCAGGGTGCTCCCGCAGCCACTGCGCGACGGGCTCGGCGGTCCGCTCTGGCAGCAGGGCCACGGGCTGGCGGCGCTCCAGGTCCACGAGGATCGTGCCATAGGTGTGCCGTTTCCGCAGGGCGAAGTCATCCACACCAAGCACCCTGGGGATGGGCAAGATGGGCAGCGGCCGCCGACGCAGCCCGCGCAAGAGCGTGTTCCGACTCACGGCCACGTCCCACGCGTGACCGAGGCGCACCCCAGCCTTACCTCCCAGAGCGACGCCGAGGGCCACGAGGCGCTGCGCGAGCCGCAGCGTGCGCCGCGCCCAGGGGGCGGCCACGGTGGGCAAGCGTTCCGTGAAGATGCGGCGCGGACAGGCGCGATTGCGGCAAAACCACTTGCGGACGCGCAGCTGCAAGGACACCTGATACTGGGCCCAGGGCAGGTCCGCCAGGGTGCGCCCATAGTCACTATGGATGCGCCGCGCCGGGGTGGCGCACAACGGACAGGGGGCGTGGGTCTGCGTCGAGTGCACGCGCAGGGTGATCTGCGCCGTGATGTCGTCGACCTGACACGCCTCGAGGCGCAGGCACGTGGCATCAGGTAACAAGCGGGTCAGAACGGTGGTGGCCGATGTTGAGACGAAAGCGGGCTCCTTCTTCCATCAAGGATGTCTCTGGGGCAACAGAGAATATGTGTCCCCACAGTCTCAGGTTTGTCACGCATGGGTACGAAGATATATAAGGTATAACCAAGTAGGATGCCAAGATATTCCAGAGTGTCATATCACCAAAAGGGGACAAGAACCCATGATTTAAGACAAACCACAATCATGCCCGTGTTTTCGTAGCGATGCTATGCGGTTTGCCTGACGAGACGAAAGAAGTAAGGATTCTATCGAACGTGCTCGGCCCCAGGAATCCGGCCATGAGACAGACGCACAATGGCTGAGTATGTTTGATAGAATTTCTTGCACTGAATCGCAGGGGCTCTGGCGATTGATTGCTTCTCAGGGGGTTCGAGGAGCAAGGTCGTGGGGGAAAACATCTCCCAGGGCACGCCGACAAGTCACACTGCTGCCTCCCAGCACGCATAAAATTCCTCTTCAGCCCTCTGTTGTTTTTACAGGGCTGAAAATGTACGTCATCATCCTTAACTTCTGCGCTACACCAGCGGGAACGTACCGTCCTGTCCGGCTGTCCCGATGTGCCCACTGGGCGTCACCGCGCTGCGGCCGGGGGCTGGAGCCCCTCCCATGCCAGACGCTCGGCTTCACCACGTTGCACACCACCGTCTACCGTCATGATCGCTACCCGCTCTGCCCAGGCCTCGCGCACGTCCTCAGGCATGGCGAGCGTATCTCCTCGAGTCGATGCCGCTGCAGGCCCGGCGCTCACCGCCAGCACTCTGGCCACCCACGCCTCACTCACATCTTTACAGCCCCCGTACGCGGCCGGCTCCAGCACCGCCACCTGCTTCCCCCGCAGCGCGGCCTCACGGGCCAGCTGGCGCCACTGCTGCTGCCCAGCGGCATCGGTGTCGAGGGCGAACACCAACTCGCGCACCTGACGCATCCAGTCCCAACGCCAGCCGTGTACACCAAAGATCGCTACCACACGCGTGCAACCTGCAGCGAGCAGCGCCAGCGCATCAAAGGCGCCCTCGCACACCCACAACGGTCCCTCACTGGCTTGCAGCGCGGCGGCGTTGAAGTATCCCTTCACACCGGGTAGGTGATCATGGCGCTTCGCCTTCGGCACCTGCTCTGCAGTACCAACAGCGCGCCCGTACAGGTTGACCAGACACCCTTCCGGCGTGGTGTGGGGAAAGACCACACGACCTCCGCGCCAATCTCGGGCTTTGTGCAGCCACGTACCAGGCGCTGCATAGCCCACGCCCAGCTGCTGCGCGAGCGCCAGCGGAATGCCGCGTTGCTGCAGGTAGGTTTCGCCGCGGCTGCCCGGCAGTGCTGCCTGAAAGACCGCGAGCTGCTGGGCGAGGTCCGGCCGCGCTGGTGCAGGCGCACCCGGTGCCGCTGGACGTGTCACAGGTTTGCTCGCGACGGCTGGATGGCTAGCGCTCGTGTGTGGCGTTGGCTGCAGGCGTGGCTTCCGGTGCTGACGGGCTGAAGGCCTCCGGTCTACGGCCTGGTGCTGGCGCTCCTCCTGCCAGCGCTCGCGGGCCTCCGCCAAATAGCCCCAGGCGCCACACGCAAAGCACACGAAGCGGCCCGTGGCCATCGTGACCCGCAGGCTCCGCTGGTGGTCAGAGCCATGAAAAGGGCATAACGCGCGCAGCACCTGGCCGCCTTCGCCGGCAATGGGCTGACACGCGGCAAGCTCGGCACCGGTCATGGTGAGGTTCTCGGCACGAGGCGTCATCGCCGCTCCTCCTCGCGTAACGTGCCAAGGTCCGGCCGGAAGATGAGCGTGATCTTGCCGATGTCCCCTTGCCGGTTCTTGGCGACCACGAGATCGACCGCACGCGCTGGGGGAAGGACCTGGCGCTCCGGAGCGTCGATAAGGAACAGCACGGCATCGGCCGCATACTCCAGATCGCCGGATTCCTTGAGAGAATCCAAGGCCGCTGAGCCTTTGCCATTCCCGTAGTGCCCTGCACCCCGGTTCTGCGACGACAGCGCGAGCACCGGGCTGTGGAGGTGCATGGCGAGCTCGCGCAGCGCACCGCCCAGCAGCTCCACGCGCTCACGGACCTGAAAACTGCCCCGGAGGTCCTCAGCCACCTTGGCCCACAATTGCAAGTAGTCGACGACCACCAAGCAGCGTGTCGCCTGATGGCGATGCATGGCCTGGAGGGCGTGCGCCCGCAGCTGGGCGACGGTGAGCCGGCTGCTGCCTTCAATCAGGGCGAGATGCTGGGCGCTGGGTTGCCACGCGGTCGCCGCCCGCCGTAGCAGCGTGAGGTCGGCCTGGCCTCGCTGGACGTCCTGCGGATTCACCCCAGCACGGGCACAGAGGGCCTTCAGAAGCAAATTGGAAGGCGCATGCTCGAAGGTGACGAAGACCACGGGGGTGTCACGGGCGACATGGGTCGCGAGCTGCCACGCGAGTGTCGTCTTTCCCATACCAGGAGGCCCCGCCAGGAGATACAAGCCTTCATTCAGCCCATTGAGCAGATCGTCCAGGTGGGTAATCCCCGTGGAAAGCCCCTGGACGGGGATCCCGGTCTCTTCCCACTGCCGGCGTCGTTCGGCAGCCTCAGCGAGTACCTCGGGCAGGAGGTCACTGGCCCATTGCAGCCGGCTGAAGGCCGTGGCGCGGAGCGCCGCCTGGACGCGCAGCGCTTCTTCTTCCAGCAGGATAGCCAGCGTCGAGGCCGGGGTCGTGTCATCATAGAGGGCCTGCGCTAAACGCTCCTGAGTAGCAGCGAGTAGACGCCGCTGATACAGATCTGCTAAGCGCTGCGCTGTGGACTGGGGATCCGTCGCGGGTCTCCAGGGAGCGGAGAGTCGTGGCAGCTGGTCGGCTTCAATGGCAAGTGCCACCTCCCGCCACGTCGCAGCTTCGGTGGCAAAGACGTCTGGCGCGAGTATATCGAGGAACTCAAAGTAGAGGGTGGGCTTGTGTATGACGGCGGCAATAAGGGCTTGTTCTGCTGCTGGGTCGATAAACTCGTCTTGGAGATGGTAGCCGTGCATAGTCTCCTTCCACCTCGGTTGAGATGCGCTACATGCCTTGGCCAGGAAGATCGTAGCAGATGCCTGGTCGCCGAAAGGCGAGCGGGGCACAGTCTTCTTTTCCAAAGAAGATCTGTAGCAGGGTCGTTCCCAGAAGATATTGATTTACTTGGTTATATGTGATTTTCGGAGTTAAATTTTTCTCAAGTAGCGGAGGTTTTCTTCTCAAGTAGTGGAGGTTTTCTTCTCAAGTAGCGGAGGTGATTTTTTGTAAATATCTAACTGACTGTAAAAAAATAGGTTACCTCACACATAAGCCTGGCCACATGAGTGTACTTCTCTATGTTTCCTCATGGGAAATTTTTGCAAACCTCTTCTTGTCGGAGAGGACAGGGGTGCTACACCAAGTATGACATAGGGTTGGAGCCTGGCCTTGTCCGTGAATCCATCTCAAGTAGCGGAGGTGATTTTTTGCAAACCCCCCTTCGGGAAAACACACGGGCACTGTGCTAGGAACGGCCTAGGGTTCTCGTCTTGCCTCGCCCTCTGCGCTTTGTCACGTACGGGAGAGAAAATGTGCTCCTCCCAGATGAGGCGTTCCGTTGTTTCCTTGGCTGGCACATGGGCGGCTGTTAGGGGCTCTGGGGTGTATGGAGCCACGCGAGGATCTTCGCCATCAAGCTAGCCGATGGCGGCCGAGTCCCGTTTTCAAGTTGGGACAAATACGACACCGAAATGCCCAGATGTGTCGCAAGTGTCTTTTGTGACCAGTAGTGTTCCAAGCGTGTCTGCCGGATGGTTGCTCCATCGACCGGCGGGACGTGAGCGGAGAGGAGCGGAGGGCGGCCGCGCCGCGGGCGGGGGGAGGGGGCGGATATGTCTTGGAGCGACGGGGGTGGGAGGAGCGGGAGCGTTTCGGGCACGGTCAGTTGGATCTTGGTTTCCAGCCACTGGCGGTTGGGAATGGTACTGTAGCCCATGGGCCACCCCACCGCGAGCACACCGGCGTTCTGCAGCAGGTCTGTCCCCCCGTCGAAGCGCTGCCGGGTCCGGCCGATCCAGTTGTGATCACGCTTGGCGGGGGTCGGCAATTCGCCGATGTCTTCTAGGATGTGGTCGATACGCCGGGTGATAGGGGTGCCTACGGGAAGGACCTCCCCCAGCAGGACCATCCGTTGGCCAAGTTTTTTCGCCATGACTGCAGCGCCGCGCTGCTCCCGATGGTCAAAGTCTAACAGGATGCGGGCCATCCGCCCTACCCACACGCGTCCGTGAGCATTGAGCCACCAGTGGGCCCACTGGCCCGCCCGCACCAGCCAGGAAACCTCAATGCGCTCGCGGTCGCCGAAGAGGCTCTCCTGATAGCATTCCACCTTCACGATGTCGAAGAGCCGATCCCCTTGCCACGAGACCCCGCGGGGGTCCCACTTGCCCGTGGTGGGATGCCGTTCGGGGTATTTCTCGACATCAAAGTGCAGGCTCCGGAGGTGCTCCATTTCCGTAAAGACCCGTTCGTGCAAGAGCCGGCGCTCCAGGCCCCAGCGCCGGATGCCTTTGTACTGGAGGATGGCATCCGCGGTAATGCGCACGGGTTCCAGCAGCGGTGCCTGCGGCTTGCGCCCCATACTGGGTTCACAGAGCTGCGCCAAGACGGCAAGGGCCACGTCAGCCGTCAAGGGCGTGAGCTGCTCGACGAGGTTCCAGAGGGTTTCTGGAGGGAGGTGTGGGGCCGTCGCGCTCGGCGCGCCATGGGGGTAGACCAGAATACGTCCCCCTTTCCGCCCACGATGCTGGTAGACAGGCCGTCCGGTCTCGCTCGCCTGCCACCCCCCTTGGAGGTGGCGGGCCTTGGCGCCGCCTTTCCAGAGTGCGGCCATGCCTGCGGCAATGAGCGGGTTGGCAGGAATGGTGCCGCGTTCGTCTGGAAACGCCGTGGGGACGGCGGGCTGCTTCGGGAGCATGGCGGGCAACGGCTCGCGAGGGGTCCCATCACGGACGGTCTCTCGGAACGCCCAGGTACAGGTGACCAGAAAGCCATGCGGTGCTCCCTCGTCCGTAACGACGAGTGCGGCGAAGTGTGAGCGACTGGTCTCGGCAGGGTCGAGTCGGAGCATGGTGTCCGGCCCTGTCTGCAGGCGCGGGGGCGTCGGGGTACTCCACGGGGTCTCCCGCCAGAGGCGCTCGCCCGGCCTCGCGTCTGCGCATACCCCCGCGAGGCGTACTTCTTCCAGCCGGCCGTTGTGGTAGAAAAGCTGCCCCGCCTGCACGCACAGGGTCTCGGGTACGACGTAGCCCAGCGTCTCGGCAGCGTGACGGAACACGTCGAGTGTCGCCTGAGCTGGCCCCACCGGCGCCAGCGGCCACTGGGCGCTCCCAGAGGCCTCATCCTCGCTGAGGGCAGCGAGCAGATCGACGCGGGACGGTTCCTGGAGCACCATCGCCACCAAGGGGGGCAAGGAGGTCGTGGGCCATGAGGGGGTGTCCATAAGCATCTCCTTCCAGGATCAGCGTCCACACGTGAGACCGGCGCACAGAGAAGACGCTTTCCCTCTTTCCCAGGTATTGCTGTGACCTACGCTAGGGCGGAAACAGCCCTCGGGTTCCGCGACGGTATCAGTGAGCGACCGTAGAGCGTCACACAACGCGCAGCCGTTCTTCGGGCGGTGTGTCACGTCTCCGTGACTTCTCCAGCGTCCTCTCTGTCGCCATTGGCCCTTGTCAGGGCACCGGGACTTCGGGTGTGTCCATCGCTGTACAAGGGATGGCCTCTCGGTCGACAACATGCAGAGTACACTGGGGCACACAGCCCTCTCAACGTATGAGGGGGTGAGCCCTCCGAGCGGCCCAGCACGGCATACGTCCTACGGCATGCAGGAGGCGCCGTGCTTGTGGTCTCGCCCCTGTCTGCGGATCCTCTTCCCGTTGTGTGGGGGTCTCTCCAAGACCGGATGTCTTCAGTTATACTCTTTCTTTCTTGAAAGATTGAAATCTTCAAATCTTTATTTATTTCTTATCAAAGTAGTATTCGAAGATTTCCCGGATGAGATCCTGCTTCTTGATATCCCGGGCAGCGGCTTCCTGGTTGAACCGGAGCCGCAACCGGCGCGGGAGGACAAAATTCACCCGGTCGCAGGGTTCCTCGTCCGCGACCGTTGTGCCTCCCGCGACAAAGCGGTCGACGGCGGCCGGCGCGAGGGCCGTGGCGTCCGGCTCACGGGTCGTCCCCATGTCGAACTTGCGTTTGCGGTTCATACGAGTGCCTCCCTTACTTCGGCAAAGAGCGCCTGGGTTTCCTGGGCCGCTTTGGAATCCCTGGCATACTCCAGCACGGACATCCCTGCGGCCATGGCCTCCTGATAGACCACCCGCGCATAGACAATGGTATCAAAGACCGGATACCCGAGCGTGCGGATCTCCTCGAGAGCCATCCTCCCTACCACGGTCCCAGCCTGCATTTGGGTGATGAGTAAACCCCCAGCGACCGCGCGGATGGCGCGGACTTCCTCGATCACGGTGCGCAGAAACTCGGTGGTGCTCACCAGGTCTGGTTTGCTCGGCCGTGTGGGGATCAGAATGAAATCGGCCACGGCACACGCCGCACGCGCCGTGGCGGTAATCCGGCCCCCGCCATCAATCACGATCACCTCGTAATCAGCCTTAAAGGCCTCGATCTCTTTGTGCAGATTCGGAGCGGGTAAGCCCACCACTTGGATCTGGGGCAAGTCTGTGGGGCGATCCGCTTTCCAGCTCAGGGCGCTTTGCTGGGGGTCCGCGTCGATCAAGAGGGTCCGCTGGCCGGCCGTGGCAAAACACACGGCAAGGTGCACCGCGATGGTGCTTTTTCCCGTCCCACCTTTTTGATTACAGACCGCAATCACCATGCGTGTCCCTATCCTGTGTATAGAAAGAAATCTTGAAAGATTTTTATAAAGATTTCTTTGCGAGAGAAGTATACACCTTGTACCATGCGGGGTGTCAAGAGCGATTGCTTGTGGAGGTTGGAAATGCCCGTGTCTTCCTCCCACTTCGCACATGCGTGCGCATGCTGGACCTGCGGGAGGGAACGTGTGACGAGACCTCACTTGGTGGTTTCGTCGACAATCTGTTTTGCCGCTCCTGACTTTTGAACCGGAAATCCAGGCCGAAACTGGTCAAAAATGGCCGAAAAACCCTGAAAAACGCCTACGAAGCGCCGGTTCTGGTAGACAACGGCAATTGCTACTCACACGAACGAAGAACGATTGATGATACAGTAAAGGCTTTCTACTCAGTCGGATAGAGCAAATGAGGTCCTATCGCACGTTCCCTCTTGTGGGTCCCGTATGGTCAAAAAACTCATGCGGCTTCACGCACGTAGTATTTTAGGAGCCCCCCGAGCCGTTCTCGACCGTGAATGGCGCCTTTCCCCTCGCTGTTCTGGCTGGACGCAAGAAAGAGCAGCACGTTGCCCTTGCCCTGATGATTCCTCTCGTGATGAAAATGCGCCACATACTGCGTCAGCGCATGACGGAGCGATGCTTCCCCAAAGAGAATGATCCGCGACAGGCACTCCTCCTTCACGGAGCGCACCCACCGCTCCGCGTAGGCGTTGAGATTCGGCGACCGCGCCGGCAACGGGACCCGCTTGACCCCTGCGTCCTCAATGATCCGTTGAAACGCCGGGCAGTACTTGCCGTCTCTGTCGTGAATCAAATACTGCCCTGGAGACAGAAAACCCCACTCCTCCATGGTCACGTTGCGTGCCACCTGCATCCTCCACGCCTCAGTGGGATGCGGCGTGATGCCGGCCATATGGATCTTCCGACTGCCCAGATGGATGAAGAATAAGACGTAGTACGTCACCAGCCCCCCCAGCGTCCAGACCTCGGCCGTGAAGAAGTCGGTCGCCACGAGGACGTCCATGTGCGTGCGGATGAATGCTTTCCACGTGGTGGTGGTCTTCCGCTCGGGCGCTGGCGGGAGGCCCTGGCGCTTGAGAATGTTGCCCACGGTCTGATCACTGATCGTGTACCCGAGATTGGCCAGGGCCCCCACAATGCGATCCTAGCCCCACGAGCGGTTCTCTTGTGCCATACGCACCACCAAGGCCTCCAGCTCGTGGTCGATCGTGGGGCGGCCCAGAGCCTTGCGCTGCTTGGAGCCATCAAACTTCTGGGCCGCGCATTTGCGGTGCCAGCCGAGAATCGTATCGGGTGTGACAATCTTGGCGACTTCTTTCAAGGCCTGCTTACCCAGCTTCTGACCGATGTCTGCCAGGGCCTTGCGCTCGCCATCACGCAACCGGAGGCGCCCCTGCATGTGGTCGCGGAGGATACGATTCTCCGTGACCAGATATTCATTGCGCAGCAGCAGTTCCTGGTCGACAGTTCCCGTAATGTATGCCAGTAAGGTCTTCCAACTCATAGGCCTCTCCACCTCCACCTGTTCTACTCTCACTTGACGTTGAGTATGCGGGAGGGGATGGGCAGCATGCAAGCCGCAGCGTGGGTGATGGCGGGGTCGTAACCTCTGTTGTCAAGCCGGATTCGAGTTTTTTGACCATACGGCGTGGAAGACCCGGCCAGTTTTGCAGGCACCGAGGACGAACAGCGTCACAAGTTTCATGAGATAGCGCTGATCCTACGCCGCCGCATCGCCTTGTTGTTGCGCCTGCCACTGGCAACGCTCGATGCGATGACGCTCCAGGCAACGCTCAAAGATATCGGGCAAAGCTAACTATGTCACTGGAACGCCGTTTAGTGGCCGAATGTCTCGGCACGGCCTTTCTTTTGGCCGTGGTCATTGGCTCTGGCATCATGGGTGAGCGCTTATCTGGCGGCAATGTTGCTATCGCGCTTCTGGCCAATACGATTGCAACAGCGGCTGCCCTCGCCGCTTTGATTCTCACGCTCCGGCCGATTTCCGGAGCTCACTTCAATCCCGTAGTTTCCGTGACCGAGGCATTCGTAGGCGGGATGAGCTGGGGAGAAGCTAGTTTTTACGCGATCGCTCAAATTACCGGAGGCGTTCTCGGCGCGGCATGCGCCAACATCATGTTTGCTCTGCCTGTATTTTCCGTATCCCATCATGTACGAACCGGGACATCGCAATGGTTCAGCGAATTTGTCGCCACATTCGGATTGATCCTGATCATTCGCGGATGCTCTCGCTTTGAGCCCCAATGGGTTCCCGTTGCGGTTGCCGGTTACATTGCCGCAGCCTACTGGTTCACAGCCTCAACATCATTTGCGAACCCCGCCGTCACCATCGCACGTTCATTGAGTGACACTTTCGCGGGCATTCGCCCGGCGGACGTTCTCCCCTTTATCGCCGCGCAGGTGTGCGGAGGCTTTGCGGCAGTTCTAGTTTCCGAGTGGCTTGCTGCTAAATCGACCGATGCTTGAAGGTGCGGTGGCCCTTGCTGTAGCTGGCGACGGTCTGGCCTTCGCCAAAAAGTTTGTACTTGTACGTGGTGAGCCCTTCGAGGCCTACAGGACCGCGCGCGTGCAATTTTCCCGTGCTGACACCCAGTTCGGCGCCCAATCCGTACCGAAAACCATCGGAGAATCGCGTGGAAGCATTCTGAAAAACTCCGGCTGCGTCCACGAATTCCATAAAGCGCGCCGCGACGTCATGGCTTTCGGTCACGATGGATTCCGTGTGCCGTGAGCCGTATCGATTGATGTGCTCGATCGCTTCGTTGACGCCGTCCACGATCTTGATCGAAATAATCAGGTCGGAATATTCCTTTTTCCAATCCTCTTCCGTCGCGGGGAGAACCTGCTGTCCTCCCGCA
>Ga0137403_10005433_pt1 | contig 14780 bp, 19 predicted proteins | sample CZOMad2_1_16fung_FD_122057 | JGI IMG/M metagenome (GOLD analysis project Ga0137403, IMG submission 122057) | Vadose zone soil fungal communities from Angelo Coast Range Reserve, California, USA - CZOMad2_1_16fungal (Hybrid Assembly) | ecosystem: Environmental > Terrestrial > Soil > Vadose zone... | reverse complement strand
CCGAGTTCGTTCGCGGCTCGAAAGATGCGAATGGCGATTTCGCTGCGGTTGGCAGCGAAATCGCCATTCGCATCTTTCGAGCCGCGAACGAACTCGGGGTGCGGACCGTGGCCATCTATTCGCAGGAGGATCGGCTGGCGCTGCATCGTTTCAAAGCCGACGAAGCCTACCAGATCGGTGCTGGCAAAGGCCCCGTTGAGGCTTATTTGGACATACCGGGAATCATCACGCTTGCGAAAGAAACCGAGAACCCGCTCGCGCCGCGCCACAGCGTCCCACAGATAACTGCCGTACTCGGCCACGCCTCCAGTCAAAGAATAAGCCTGCAGTAGTCCTTTACTTCAGCAACCGAACGGGCCGTGTTCAGCCCCACGGAAAATCCATGGGCGCTGAGCAGCGAGAGGGCCTCTACACCTGCTGCCGTCGTACAAGGAAAACCGAACAGGCGGCGATCTAGGACGCCATCGATATCCAGCGCGACGAACGGCGAACTCCATCGCGGCTCTAGCAGCGGCCGGCAATAACTGCCGCAGAGCCGCGCGGCATGGACGGTGTAGGCTTCCGCGGCGACCAGGGGACCGCGCTTGGCGTTGATCTCAAGCACGGCATCGAAAGCCGGGATGTTGGGTCTGACGCGCGCCGCGGCAAAAGAACTTGGCGCGCACGGCATCACGGTTAATGCCGTCTGCCCTGGGCTATTTGATACTGAATTAACGCACGCCAACGCCACGCAGGAACGGCTTGACACCGTGAGCCAAAACTTCCCAATCGCTCGGCTGGGTAAGCCGGAAGAGGTCGCTGATTTGATCTGCTTTCTCGCTTCAGAGTCAGCCGGCTACATTACCGGAGCGTCGTTTGATATTAACGGTGGCAGTTTGATGATCTAGAGCTTTTGGAATAGAAGGTCCTTGCTAATCGTTACGCCGGTCAACTCCGACATTAGCAAATCATGAGTCGGCAAGAGGATGTGGCGGGAGGATCAAAACGAATTCGAAATTTGTCAAAACCAGTTAGTGTCTTGCCGGCATTAATACTTTTCGTTTGCGCTGGATTTGGCGGCCAAAAGAATTTATTGGATCAATCCATCAGACCATTTGATACCACAGAGAAATGGACGACGCCTTATGAAGCCGATGCAGAAAAGATCAAGAGAATTCACGATGGCATTCCAGCCATAAAACCACACGTGACTTATGCCGAGGCAACTGCGAAGCTTGGCGCTCCAGATGCAGTTTACGATTTGAGAAAGCCTTTCTTCGGATTGAGTCCGCAGGAAGACGGGCTACTGATGCGATATCGCACCAGGTTTTCCTTCCGGCTGATTTGGTATCTTTCAAAAAACGGAAGCAGTCCGAATCTCAAGGACAAATGGTTTGCGCTCTATGTTGGAACTGATGAGAAAACTCTATTGGCAAGAATGGCAAACAACATAGAGCTTCCGAAAATAGAACAGTAAGTTTCCGCTTGGAGAATTCTTCATGCGTCACTTGAAAGCCCGCTTACTCGCGATCGTCCTAATCGCGGTCTTCGCTGGGCTGACTTATTATGGCTGGCACCAGTTGACGACTGAGGGTCGCTACTCGCTGAAGTTGGCCGCGTTCGCGCCAGTCGGAATAGTTGGCGGGTTATTCATTCTTCTATTTCCGAGCAAGGCCGGCAAGCCAGTGACGACCGGCGACAAGATCATGGTCCTGATTGTGTTCGCGATTGGATTGGTCGCAGGTCTTGGCAACTGGTATCTAATGGACCCAGGTTTCTTTCATAGATAGCTGAATCGATGAACACCAGAATACTGTTGGGTTCCCTGCTCCTCTTATTGCTGTTGCCCGTGGCCGCCGCGGCGCAAGCAGACCAGCAGTGGCCGCCGCTCAGTTATCTAAGAAGTGATTACCGCGATTCGGCGATTGTGGCCCACGTGCGCGTGACTGAGGCAGAGGTCGTCAATCGAATCGTCGGCCTGGAGGACTGGCGCGTGGTCTGCGAGGTTATTGAACCGTTCAAAGGCAAAGCCCGCAAGGGTGAGCGACTTGTCTACTATCACGGAGCCGAAGCCGGATTTCGAAAAGAATTGTTCCTGGGCGAGAAAATTATTTTTCTCCACCGCAATTTCCACGACAAAGAGAAGCAGTGGGTTTACGCGGCGATCGAAAATTCGACGCTGGCTTACAATCAAGACCGAGTGCACAAGTTGAGAATCATCAAGCAGTCGGTGCAACGCAAACCACACACAAGAAAACATTGACTTACCAGAAACTGACTGTGCTATCGGTTCTTGCTCTGCTGATCGCGTACAACGCGATCGCAGGGTCGCGCTTTCCTGAAGCAGCGTCTTGTCGCACACGTCCCGACGTGGTCGGGAGATGCTTTAGTGTTCATGGCCGGCTGTCTGTTTATAACGGCACGCCGAGCATTCGACTTTCGTCCAGCGGCAGCAAGCGCCTGCTGGGCGTATTGGATCCAAATGATGTCTCGAGCGCGCCCGGACCGACGGTTCTGCCTGACGATATCAAGCTCAAACTTGATTGGAACAAGGACGTCTTCGGTGACTTCTTCGTTTGCCCGTTGAGCAAAGGACAGCCTGGAAGAATGCAAACAATCTGTCTCGAATCCGGTAAGCACTTGACCGTGCGCGAGCATAAGCTGGTCAATAGATAGATGGAACAGCCGCGCACCATGCAAATAAATTAATTTCTTCAATCGTCTTTTTGGCAATCACATATTTGACTCACCTAACAATGTCGTTTGGTTTTGTCTCCTCAAGCGCCGAAGGCGCGTCATTCAATAGCCGCGGCCGTAAGGCCGTGGATAAGAAGCCTCGAAATGAAACCAAGGGCCGCAGGGCCGGCATTTTTCTGCACCGTGAGACGGGATCTAATGCCGCACCTTCGGCGCTCGACTATTTATGTTTCGACTGTCCACGGGCTCACGCCCGTGGCTATTTAATGACGGTCCTACGGACCTCACTTGGCACCGTTGAAACGGCTGCGAAGTAACCACACGATTACTGTCGTGTGAATGAGAATTCACCGAGACTGGTCTGTCAGCAATAACGACACCACGATTCTACGCTTGACGGCCCGTCTGTACCTCGCGCTTCAGTCCGCGTTACAATCTTTTTGCAGCACCAGAGCGTCTAAAGCTTAAGCCGCGCTCAGCATTATGTATTTATTTATTCTCGATTCACTCGGCAGCACGGAATTGCTGGTTATCCTCGGCGCGGCCCTGATCTTTTTTGGCCCGCGCAAACTTCCGCAACTGAGTCGCCAACTGGGTAAGAGCCTTTCGGAGTTTCGCCGGGCGTCTGACGATTTCAAGCGCACCTGGGAACGTGAAGTGAACCTCGAGAGCTTCGACAAAGGTACCGAACCCGACGCGGGCAATTCGATTTTCGACAAGGCCACCGAAAAGATTCGGGCGGCGCGTGAGGCCGCGGCATTGGACTCGGCGGGTGTTTCAGCGACGGCCGAAACCATTGCGCCGACCATCACGCCCGTCGATCCCGCGCTCGTGCAACCGCGAGACCAAAACTTTTCGCCGGAACCTGCGCCGCCTGAGAATCCTCACGGCAAACATGAATGGCTATAATCCAGATTGAGAGCCGACCTGCTCAATACCGAGCTTGCAATTAATCAAATCAGATGAAGAGAACGAATCCCGCGAAGAGCTTGGCGGGCAGATGTCTTTTCTGGACCATCTCGACGAACTGCGCACCCGTTTGATTCGCAGCATGGCGTTCGTTCTGATCGCGGCCTTCGCTTGCTGGTGGGTCTCGGGTTATATCTACGGCTTTTTGGAAAGGCCGGTGCAACATGCTTTGAATGAGGCGCAGCAGCAACGCAAAGTAACTGTTGCCGGATTGAACGGAGTGGTGGCGACGGTTCCGCTCAACTCTCTTCATCAGAACGAAAAGATACGGTTTGTTTTTCCTGAACTGACTAAGCTTGGACCGTCGGACATTCCCGCGGGCGCATCCGTGCTGGCGCGCGTCGACAAAGATTCGCAGGGAAACCTCGGACTGTTCACAGACGAACCTCTGTCGGCAGGCGGCGATATCATTCCGAAAGATGTGAAGCTGCCAATCGATCTGAACAAAGCTTACGAGAAGCTGCCCGATCCAAATAACAAACTGGTCGTGGACACCCCCATCGGGGCCTTTGCCCTCTACGTCAAAGTGTCTCTTTACGCGGCGATTGGCTTGTCCGTGCCATTCTTGCTTTGGCAAATCTGGGCCTTCGTTTCTCCGGGGCTTTATCCGCACGAACGAAAATACGTGACACCCTTCGTAGGGTTGTCGTCGGTCTTTTTTGTCCTGGGTGTGGCGACGGCGTATTACCTGATCTTTCCGCCGGCGGCAAAGTATCTGCTGGGACTGGGCTCGGATTTTCGTCTGCTGTTAAAGGCAGACGACTATTTTGATTTCATCATTCTGCTGATGCTGGGGATGGGTTTGGTCGCCCAGATGCCGGCAATCACTTATGTGCTGGCCCGGATGGGCCTGGTGACGGCGCGTTGGATGCTGAAGGTCTGGCGCGTAGCGGTGATCGTAATCCTGATTGTGGCGGCCGTGCTGTCGCCGACCAACGACGTGCCCAACATGCTGCTGTTTGCGGCCCCGATGTTTGTGCTTTACGCGATTTCGATCATTGTGGCGTGGATTTGCGGGCAGAAGCGGACAACCACTTAATAGACTATTTTTCATTTGTCATTGGACATTTACCATTTGGCCTTTTAACTCTGACGCAAGTTGGCAAGTCCTCAGCCGAACCGATGTCCAAATGAGAAATGTCAGATGAAAAATGGTAAATGGTTTTCTTCAGGTGTTTCCTAGGATTTGAGGCAACTTTTGGTGCTTTTCACCGCATCTTGACTCTGGTCTGACACAACCCTAGAATTCGTTATTCGTCCGTGGTCTCCACGCTGCGACAGAAACGCTGACAAACTTTCGTTTCCCCGGTTTTTTCTTTTAGGAGTAATTCACCCATGCCAATACGCAGATCGAGCCGACTGGCTGTCGCTCTTCTTGCTCTTAGTTTCGCGGTCCCTTCCAGTTTGGCGCAGAAAACTAAAGAGCAGCAGGATCCAAATGAGAAGCCGCGCAACGTTAAGCCGGAACTAAAAAAAGCGTACAAAGACTGGCTGGACAAAGACGTCACCTACATCATCACCGACGAAGAGCGCAAGGCTTTCAAGAAGCTGGAAACCGACGATGAGCGTGAAAGGTTTATCGAAGAGTTCTGGCGGCGACGCGATCCTGATCCGGACACCGACGAAAACGAGTATCGCGAGGAATACTACGAGCGCATCGCTTACTCCAACGAGCATTTTGCATCGGGCATCCCCGGATGGAAGACCGACCGCGGCCGTATCTGGATCATGTACGGCAAGCCTGACGAGACTGAAACTCACCCGGCCGGCGGCGCTTACAATCGTGAATCCTACGAAGGCGGTGGGTCGACTTCGACTTATCCGTTCGAGCGCTGGTTCTATCGTTACTTGCCCGGCGTAGGATCCGGAATTGAAATTGAATTCGTAGATCCAACGGGCAGCGGTGAATATCGCATCGCGCGCAATCCCGACGAGAAGGATGCCCTGCTGCACGTGCCCGGCGCCGGTCTGACGCTCGCCGAACAGATGGGCCTGGCCGACAAAGGCGATCGCATCGCGAATCTTGGCGGCATCGGCACCCCGAATTACGAGCGCGAGCAGGACAGCCCGTTTTCGCGCCTGCAGATTTTGACCGACCTGCAAAGGCCGCCGCAGATCAGATTCAACGATCTTGCCTCGGCGGTGAACACTCCAGTCATCGAAGACAATCCGCTGAACTTTGATTTGCGCGTTGATTTCTTCCGCCAAACAGATGATCGCGTTATCACTGCTTTCACGATTCAGACCGACAATCAAAACCTGGTATTCAAAGACAGTGGCGGCCTGCAGCAGGCGCAGCTGAATATTTTCGGGAAGATCACCCACGTGTCGGGTCGTCGGGCCGGCATCTTTGAAGATCCCGTCATCACGCGGGCCACGCCTGAGGAATTAGCTGACGCCAAAGGAAGAAAATCGGCATATCAGAAAGCAGTTGCCCTGGCGCCGGGTCACTACAAAGTCGACGTGATCGTGCGCGATATCGAATCGGGCGCGACGGGTGTGCGGCATTGGGGATTCGATGTGCCGAAGTACGATACGGGCAAGCTTTCAACCTCGACGCTGGTGATCGCGAATAAGCTGGAAGCGCTCGGCGATCAACCGGCCGTCGGCATGTTCACCATCGGAAACGTCAAAGTGATTCCCAACGTGTCCGGCACCTTCCACCGCGGCGCGCCCATCGGCGTTTACATGCAAATCTATAACGCCGGCATCGATCAGACGACGCTGCGTCCTTCCGTGGATGTTGAATACGTGCTGATGAAAGACGGCAAGGAAGTCGGCAAGCAGATGGAAGACTGGCGCGGCAACAGCGACTCGGGACAAAGATTGACGCTCGCGCGTTTGATCGATTCGCGACAATTGGGCCCCGGCGATTACGCAATGGAAGTGCGCGTGCGTGATCGAGTCAGCGGTCAGTCACTGGTCCAGAAGGATTACGGCAAGTTTACGGTGGTGCCATAACGGCCTGCCTGACCGGCTCTCGACGTTAAAATCGAGAGCCGGTTTTGTTTAAGTTCGCATTCTTAGTCTCCTCGATCGTCCATCAACGCAGTAGTGTCCTTTCGGTGGCATGCGCAGACTGGCGCGTGATCCACGCTGGCACTATGCATTCATCCTTAAGGAGCTGGACCGTCGTGACTAAACCTATCTTCATTCTCATTTTTGCCGCAGTCGTTTCCGTAGGAACGCCTGTTCTGGCCCAAAAGAAATCCACCGCTCAGGACCCTCAGGACAAGCCACGCAAGATCAGGCAAGAGCCAGATGATGCGTTCAATAAATGGATCGAAGACGTGGGGCCAATCATTACCTCACAGGAAGTCAAAGCCTGGAAAGAACTGGACAACAATGCCGAGCGCGAACGTTTTATCGAAGAGTTTTGGGATCGGCGTAAGCCGGATCGCGACAGCACCGACAACGAATATCGCGAAGCCTATTACGAGCGGATTGCTTATGTGAACGAACACTTCAGTTCAGGCATTCCGGGATACAAGACGGATCGTGGTCGTGTCTATTTGAAATATGGCAAGCCCGACGAGGTTGAGTCTCATCCCGCGGGTGGCGCCTATCAGCGCGAGCCGTCTGAGGGAGGCGGTTCGACTTCGACCTATCCTTTCGAACGCTGGTTCTATCGAAACATTCCCGGCCGCACAGGCGCGAATATTGAATTCGTCGATCCCACCAGCACGGGCGAATACCGTCTGGCGAACAATCCGTTTGAGAAAGATGCGTTGTTAATGGTTCCTGGCGCCGGCCCGACAACGGGAGGCATCAGCCAAGCCGATCTCGTAGCCGCCGCGCATGGAGTGGGCAATCCATTTTCTTTCAGCGAAGAGGGTTCTCCGTTTAATTGGATGGAGCTGAGGCGAATAATAGAGGAGCCGCTGCCTGCGCCTAAGGGTGATCCGTTTGGTGGCATAACCGGTACGCCGAAGATTGAAGACAACCCGCTTGGCTTTGAAACCAGCTTTGGGTTTTTCAAGCTTGATGAGAGTCGCGTGATTACCACAATCACGGTACAGGCCGACAATTCAGAGCTTTCGTTCAATGACAGCGGCGGAGTCCAGGTCGCGGGCTTGAACATAACGGGACGCATCGTCAATGTTGCCGGGCGCCGGGTGAACTTCTTTGAAGACGCTGTCAGCACGACGGCGACGACGGAAGAACTGATTGAAGCTAGAAAGCGGAAATCAGCTTATCAAAAGACAGTCGTGCTGGCTCCCGGCCATTACAAAGCTGACCTGATGATTCGCGACACGAGAAGCGGAGCAACCGGGATCAGAAATGTCGGCTTCACGGTTCCTAAGTTTGGTTCTGAGTTGGCGGTTTCTTCGATGATCCTCTGCTCGGTTCTGCAACACGTTACCGGCGAAACACAGAGTCGCCAATTCATGATCGGTGAACAGAAAGTTATCCCCAACATCTCGGGCGTGTTTCATCGCGGTTCGCCGGTTGGTCTTTATCTGCAAATCTACAACGCCGGCACCGATCAAACGACCTTGCGACCCGCACTCGAGGTTGAGTATGCATTGCTGAAAGACGGCAGAGAGATTGAAAGACAGGTCGAAGATTGGCGAGCCGTTAAGACTAATGGCGAGCGTCTCACACTGTCGCGGATGATCGATTCGCACGTCTTAGCGCCCGGTGTCTACGCAATCGAACTGCGGGTGCGCGATCGTGTCACCGGACAAACGCTAACTCAGAAAGAGAAATTTACGATCGCACCTTAATCAGGATGCGGTCAGACTGGAGCGCAACCGTCCCGGTTGCCGTCTTCTTTAAAGCGAGTGAGCGCAAGCGAGGACGCTTGCGCTCCAGTCTGCGATACCGACTGATGCTTACCTACCTTTTGTCTCGATTAAGATTGATTACCTTTGCAATGATAAACTGAGAGCCTCAAATGCCACCCATGCATCTCACAGGATTATCTCAGGCGGAGCTGTCTGACTTTGTCGCCTCACTCGACCAGCCCGAGTATCGGGCGCGCCAGATTTTCTCGGCCATCCAGGCGCGGCGTCTGACATCGTTCGACGCGATGACAGATCTTCCCAAAGACCTTCGCGCGACGCTTGTCGAGCGGGCCAGGCTGTCAACTTTCACGCTCGAGTCGCGATATGTTTCTGCCGATGGGACGCGACGCTATCTTTTCAAGACGCATGATAATTTTCCGGTGGAAACCGTTTTCATTCCCGAAGAGCGCCGCGACACTATCTGTTTTTCGTCGCAGTCAGGCTGTCCGCTGCAATGTACTTTCTGTTTGACGGCGCAGCTCGGCCTGCTAAGGAATCTAACTGCCGGAGAAATAGTCGAGCAGATAATCTTCGTTCTCAATGACGCTTATGGCGAAGGTGTGCAGACACCGCGCGGCACCAACCTCGTCGGCATGGGCGCCGGCGAACCATTTTTGAATTTCGAGAACTTGATGAAGGCGATTCGCATCATAAATGCTCCGGCGGGTCTCCACATCGTTGCTAATCGTATTACCGTGTCGACAGCAGGGATCGTTCCGCGCATTCGCGAACTGGCCGCGATCGCCGATCGCCCGCGCCTGGCGATTTCACTGGCAGCGCCGAACGACGAACTGCGTAACGAACTGATGCCGATTAATAAGAAATGGCCCATCGAAGAGTTGTTATCGGCCTGTAGGGAATTCGAGAGGTCGCTCAAGCCCGCTGAGCGATTCACCTTCGAGTACGTGATGCTGCGTGGTGTCAATGATTCGGACAATCACGCGCGTCAACTGGCGAGCCTTCTCAATCGTCATCGTCTGCGGGCAAAGATCAATTTGATTCCGCACAATCCGGCCGAGCCGTTGCCTTATCAGCCATCATCGACGGAGCGCGTCGAATCATTTCGCAAAATCCTGGAATCAAAACGCATCCACGCGTTCGTTCGCCGACCCCGCGGCCGCGATATTCTGGCGGCATGTGGGCAGTTGGCCGCGCGGGGCGAGATTGGCGAAGCTCCAGTTGGGTTGCAAAGAAGCCGATCGATCGTCGCATCGCATGACGTGGCGCACCCGCGGAATGCGAGTTAGAATACGTCTGCTGTTTGCCGAGGATCGAACATGGCATTACCTGAACAATTCTTACCGGCGATTACTGAGAGGCAATACCTCGAGCTAGAGCGGGCCTCCGAGATCCGTCATGAATTTCTCGATGGTCTGATGTATGCGATGGCGGGAGAGAGTCCTGACCAAAGTACTATCTGCTTCAACCTTGCTTCGATCATTGGCTCTCAAGTAAGGGACAAACCCTGCCGCGGTTTTTCGCCCAACATGAAAGTCCGCGCCGGTATCGGCGGTCTGTATGCTTATCCTGATCTGATGATCGTGTGCCGAGAAGAAGCAAAGTTCCACGACGAACATGGCGACGTGCTCTTGAATCCGACAGTCATCTTCGAGGTTCTTTCGCCTTCGACTGAAAAATACGATCGAGGTGAAAAGTTTCGCCGCTACCGGACACAGATCGAAACGTTGCAGGATTATGTTTTGGTGTCTCAGGACCAAATGCGCGTTGAGCATCATCACCGTGAACCGGACGGCACCTGGAACCAAACCGAGATAAGCGCGGCAGACGGCATCCTAATGCTCGACTCAATTGAATGCACCGTTTCCCTTACTGAAATCTACAGAAATACTGAGGTCGCTAAATAGAAGCGCCTCACTCGAAATGATTATGAAATCAACCGCCAAAGTTCTTTTCTTCATCGTACTGTTCGCAGTGCCGCATAACTTTCTTGCCGCGTCTGCGCCCGAACCCAACATCGACATCAAGGGTTATTACTCGAGTGACAAAGCGCAACGTGGACGCGTCGTGCGCGCGGCAGTCGTGATGGAAATTCCCGGCGGCTATCACGTTAATGCAAATCATCCGTTGGGCAAGTATGCGATTCCCACGACGGTCAAGATTGAAGCGCCTAAGGGCGTCATCGTTGGTCCGATCGCTTTTCCCCGCGCGCTCGTCCGGAAACTGAAAGCGGTGAATAACGAATCGCTGGCCGTTTACGAAGGCCGCGCAATCATGCGCTTCAATGTCACCGTGCCCGCGAATTACGGCGATGGATGGCTTAATTTGAAAGCGCGTTTGCGCTATCAAAGTTGCAATGACGATGTTTGTTTCCCGCCTAAGAACCAGGACATTGATTTTGGTCTCAACGTAGTCGGCGCGAATGACCGTGTGCAACGCGCCAACGGCTGGGTGTTCGGCGGAAGATAGAAAGTCCTTTTGCCAGACCCAGGATTGAAGAGGGCAGACACGCGTGTACCAACCTTACTCAGTTCAGACGTATGCAGGCTTCTGGTGGCGCTTCCTCGCGTATTTGATCGACGCCATGCTCTCTGCATGTATCTTTTTTCCGATGGGATTCATTTTCGGCATCGCTATTGTGGCGAGCGGTGAGAAACCAAACTCGCCTTCGATGATCGCGGCGCGACTGGGACTAAACGGAGTCTCGCTTTTGGTGACCTGGCTCTACTATGCGCTGTGTGAAAGCTCTTCGTGGCAGGGAACGGTCGGCAAGAAGGTAGTTGGTCTTCGAGTCACCGATCTGAATGGCCGGCAAATCAACTTTGGTAAAGCAACCGGCCGGCACTTTGGCAAGATCTTATCAGCGATGATTCTCGGGATTGGCTTTATCATGATCGCATTCACTGAACAGAAACAGGGACTGCACGACATCATGGCCGGAACCTTAGTGCTGAAAGGACCGGCGCAACAAGACTATCAATATCCGCCGAATCCCCCGGATTTTGGTTATCGCGGCGGCACATTAAACATCGGCTAGCGATGAGCGCGTGAGGCCGTTCCAGCGAGTTCCGATGACAGACATTAGCCGGCCCACGCGTCCGTGTTTTTGTTTTTCGCGTCGATAGGAAAAGAAGAGATCGTTTCGATCCATCGTGCAAAGCGGCGCAATGTGGATGTGGTCTGAAGAGATACCTGCTTCACTAAGTTGATCGCGGTTCGCCTGGTGCAGATCAATTCGCGCGTGCCCTTCGCGAGTCGCCGTGAAGAGTTTACTAGCCCGGGGAAATCGTTCTTTGAAGACGCTGATAACTTCGGTTCCCACTTCGTAGCAGCAACCATTTGCCGCGGGACCGATTGCGGCGCGCATATCTTCGGCGCGCGCCCCGAATTCATTTTGTAGTTTTTCAATCGCACGTTTCACAATCGACGACGAAGTTCCGCGCCAACCGGCGTGCACCGCGGCAAATGATCGCGTGACATTGCAGCCAATCAATACCGGCACGCAATCGGCCGTCTTAATCGCCAGCAGCACCTTAGGCGTGTTGCTCACCAGAGCGTCGCAGTACTCGTCATCGCCCAGGACACCTGGTTTCGTTTGCGCCTCGTCTGGCGAATGAACCACGCGCACGTCGATTCCGTGCACTTGCCAACAGCCGGTCAGGAGCCAGTCGTCATCAAAGAGGTTGAGAAAGCGCCGGCGATTCTCATAAATGTTTTCCGCTTCGTCTTCGTTGAAGCCGGCCAGATTCAGGGCCTGATCGGGCATGGGGCTGACACCGCCCAGGCGAGTTGAGAATGCATTAGCGAAACCGTCCCGTTCCAGTGGCGCGCAAATCAACGCACGTACGCCGTCGCGTTCGCGCCAGTAAAAACCGGCACTTTGGAGTTCGTTTTCATCTGTGATCATTTCAATCGGAGTTGACATCATCGAAGTCGGCCGCGTGCGTGAAACTATCGAGCGCACGCCGCGGTTTGCTCAACGCGTCTTCACTGACGCCGAGCGGGCTTACTGTGAATCGCGTGGCGCCGCGGCTGCCCAACATTATGCCGCGCGTTTCGCGGCAAAAGAAGCCGCGCTGAAAGCTCTGCAAACAGGCTGGAGCGGCGGCATCAGCTGGCAGGACGTCGAAGTCGGAGCGAAAGATTCGGGCGCGCCCGTCATTTCATTCCATGGCCGCGCGCGCGAGTTGTATGAACAAACCGGAGCCGTGAGAGCACATCTCTCGATCGCGCACACCACTGAACATGCGATTGCTGAAGTGATTTTGGAGAAGGATTAAGCAAAATAGTTCACCTTTGTGGTGGGTTTCTCTGGTCCGTGTCGCGCCATTAGTAGCGCCCACTGCTGCCAATCGAATACGCGCCCGTCAGAAACGGATTCGTGCGGCGTTCCGCGCCGATCGTAGTGGTTGGTCCATGGCCCGAATAAACTTCCACCTCATCGCCGAGCGGCAGGATCTTGTTGAAGAGCGAATCCATTAATTGCTCAGTCGAGCCGCCGGGTAAATCAGTGCGGCCGATCGAGCCGGCGAACAAACAATCGCCGACAAACACTTTTTTCTCGCCTGGTTCAAACAACACCACATGTCCCGGCGTGTGACCCGGGCAATGGATCACTTTGAAATTCAGTTCGCCAACGTTGTAAATCTGACCGTCGCTCCAATGTTCGTCAGGCTTCGGTGGTGGCTCGTAATCAAAGCCATACTCAGTCCACTGTGAACGCGGAATGCCAATCCAGGCCGGCTGGCTCGGCAACTGATCGTAAATCGGTTCGTCAGCAGGATGGATGATGATGTGCGCATCGGGCTTTCGTTTCTTCAGACCGGCCACCCCGCCGATATGGTCCATGTGCGCGTGCGTGCAGGCGATCGCTTGCAATTCAAACCCATGTTTGTCGATGGCCGCGACGATACCCTCGGAATCGTCCCCGGGATCGATGCAGATCGCGCGCTTCGTTTGCTCGCAGCCGACGATGCGAGTGTGTTGTTGAAACGCAGTGACGGTGATTTCTTCGATGATCATTTTTAAGCTCGGGTTAATTCTATCGATTCCCCTGCTGCGATGATGGAAGGCGCCTGCTCGATCTTCGGCAGTAACTGGACGACCGTCGGAACATCGTTTGCTGGAATGATGATAGCCGAGAGTTGGCGCTTCTTGAGGTTCTGTTGAAAGGGAAGATTCTTGTCAGCAGTTATCAGAACCTGAAATTGGCCGGCCGCCATTAAATCCAGCAGGGCACCGTTCGTGATACCTCGCCAACCCATATCCTCAACGTTTGAGATGGAGAAGTGGATTAGGCGCTGCTGGATGATTTTGGGGACGCCCTCATCGAGCAGAATTTTCAACTGGAGAGTCCTAGTTTTTGCAGCGTGTCATGGGAAAACTTCAGAACCGCGAGTGCCTGCTCGCGGCTTACGCTTGGGAAATTCTCAAGAAAGTCGTCGAGTGATACACCAGCACTTAGATTATTGAAAAGGGCATCGACCGGTACTCGCGTTCCATCGAATACTGGAGTGCCGCTCACGATTTCCGGATCAACGTTAATTGGCAAGGACCCGATTTCTTCTTCGATAACTACTGTCATGGATTCAACCTCGCTTCGATTCTATCACGACCTCGCGACACGTTTAGTGCAGCCGTTGAGCAGATTCTTGCATCTAAAAGAGTATAATTCCTCATCGGAATTTCCGCATTACGGATTATGCCACTCACTGCCACAGCTGCTTCACTCGCTGAAGTTTTGGACGAGATGACCGCGGAAGGCGCGTCTGAACTGACCGAGCATCTCGCCGGCAACGCGCTCAAATGCTATGCGTGTGGCCATCGCTGTCTCATCAAAGAAGGCAAGCGCGGCATTTGCAAAGTTCGCTTCAACGAAGGTGGGCATCTGCGCGTGCCGGCGAATTATGTGGCGGCGCTGGCTTGCGATCCGACTGAGAAGAAACCCTTCTTTCATTGCCTGCCGGGATCGGACACGCTGACTTTCGGCATGCTCGGCTGCGACTTGCACTGCGCGTATTGTCAGAATTGGTTGACGTCACAGGCACTGCGCGACGATGCAGCCGTGTCGCCGCCTCAGGCGGTGTCGGCCGATCGCCTGGTCGCAATGGCAAAGGCGTACGGCGCGTCGCTGGTCGGGTCGAGTTACAACGAACCACTGATCACTGCCGAATGGGCGGTCGAAGTATTTCGCAAGGCCCGGCCCGAAGGGTTTCGCACCGCGTTCATTTCAAACGGCAATGCGACTCCGCAAGTGCTCGACTATCTACGGCCATGGACGGATTGCTACAAGATCGATTTGAAGTCGATGAGCGATCGAAATTACCGGCAACTGGGCGGCGTGGTCGATAACATCCTGGATACCGTGAAAATGGTCCATGAGCGCGGTTT
>Ga0137403_10005432_pt1 | contig 14784 bp, 15 predicted proteins | sample CZOMad2_1_16fung_FD_122057 | JGI IMG/M metagenome (GOLD analysis project Ga0137403, IMG submission 122057) | Vadose zone soil fungal communities from Angelo Coast Range Reserve, California, USA - CZOMad2_1_16fungal (Hybrid Assembly) | ecosystem: Environmental > Terrestrial > Soil > Vadose zone... | reverse complement strand
TCTTGGCCGCAAGCATCTCCGTCGAAGCCGTGACGCCCCCACTGGTGGGATGGCCATTCAAAGAACAAAGCCCACAAAGGGCCTCTTCCAATCTAGGGTTCAAGCGATTGGAAGTCAAACACCCATATAGATGCGGAAGGACAATGGACAGTCGCAGAATCATCTCAAATTCGCAGTGTAATCAGCGGATCAATTCCCGCGGCTCGCCGCGCCGGGATATAACTTGCCAGCAGCGCCACAACAACAAAAAGTACTGATACGCCAACGAACGTTGCCGGATCGGTAGTGCTGACCTGGAACAGCAAATCCTTCATCACACGAGTCAAAGCAAACCCTGCAATCATTCCGACTACAACTCCCGTGAGCGCAAGCCACAACCCTTGCCTGACGATGAGTTTCAGAACGTCTCCCCGTTGCGCTCCCAGAGCAGTACGAATTCCAATTTCCTTTGTTCGTTGAATCACTGAGTAAGCGATTACCCCGTAAAGTCCAATCACCGTCAACAATGTCGCCGCTCCGGCAAAAATTCCCAGCAGCCGCATGATTAACCGAAGCTGTCCTTCGGATTCCTCCACAACTTCATCCATGGTGCTGACGGAAGAAACCGGCTGGTCGCGATCAATCCTGGCGCGGGCCGCGCGAACAAGCGATGGGCCGTGGCCAGATTCAGCGCGCTGGCCGAACGGCTCGCCACAGAAGCGGGCGCCCGTCTCCTGCTGCTCTGGGGTCCCGACGAGGCGTTCATGGCGCGCGAGATCGCCCTGGCATTGCCGGGACACAGCGCGCTCCTCGCGCCACCGACGGACCTCGGCGAATTGACGGCGCTCCTGAAACGCTGCCGCCTCATGATCGCCAACGACACGGGACCTCTCCACCTGGCGGCAGCGCTCGGCACGCCCGCCCTCGGGCTCTTCGGTCCGACGAGCGCCGAGCGCAACGGCCCCTACGGGCCGCGCTGCCGGGGCCTGCAGAGTCCGGACGGCACCATGGACGGCCTCGAGGTCGTCACCGTTTTCGAAGCCGCGCGTGGCATGCTCGAGGCCGGGGCATGACCCAGCTCAGCGTCACCATCATCGCCTGGAACGAGGAGGAGCGCCTCCGCGCCTGCCTCGAGAGCGTGAGCTGGGCCGACGAGGTCGTGGTGGTGGATGCGGAGTCCTCCGACAAGACCGTCCAGCTCGCGCGGGAGTTCACGGACCGCGTCTGGGTCAGGCCGTGGCCGGGCTTCGCGGTCCAGAAGAACTTCGCGCTCGATCAGGCCACCGGGGACTGGATCCTCTCGCTGGACGCCGACGAGCGAGTCACCCCCGAGCTCGGCGAGCGGATCAGGGCCATCGTCGGGGACGATGGCGCTGCCGACGGCTATCTCATCCCGCGGCGGAACCTGTTCTGGGGCGCCTGGGTGCGTCATGGCGGCCTCTACCCCGACTACCAGCTCCGGCTCTTCCGCCGCGGCGCCGGCCGCTTCGTGGAGGATGCGGTCCACGAGTCCGTGCGCGTCACCGGGCGGGTGGAGACGCTCGCCGAGGCGCTGCTGCACCACTCGTACCGCGACCTCGAGGACTTCGTCCGCCGCTCCAACCGCTACTCCACCCTCTCCGCGCAGGACTGGATCCGCCGCGGCCGCCGGGTCGGGCTCATGGGACTCGTGACTCGGCCGCTCGGCCGCTTCTTTTCCATGTACATTGTTCACCGAGGCTTCCTGGACGGCTGGCGGGGCTTCGTGCTCGCCGTCCTCTACGCCGAGTACGTCTTCCTGCGCATGGCCAAGGTGTGGGAGACGCGGCGGGGCGGGAAGCCCGGAGAGGGTGACGAGACGTCATGACCGGATCGCGGGAACGCGTGCTGTCGGGGATGCGGCCGACCGGCCAGCTCCACCTCGGCAACTACCTGGGAGCGCTCGAGAACTGGGTCAAGCTCCAGGGCGGGTTCGAGTGCTTCTACTTCGTGGCGAACTGGCACGTGCTCACCACCAACCCGGGCGGCATCGGCGAGGTCCCCGGCGATACCATCGAGATGGGCGCGGACTGGCTCGGGGCCGGGCTCGATCCGGAGAAGTCCACGCTCTTCATCCAGTCCCTGGTGCCGGAGCACGCCGAGCTGCACCTGCTCTTCTCCATGGCCGTCCCGGTGACCTGGCTCGAGCGGGTCCCGACCTACAAGGAGATGGTGGAGCAGCTCGGCATCGAGTCGCCGTCGTACGGACTGCTCGGCTACCCGTTGCTCCAGTCCGCCGACATCCTGATGTACAAGGCCCAGTGGGTCCCGGTGGGCGCCGACCAGGTGCCGCACATCGAGCTGACCCGCGAGGTGGCGCGCCGATTCAATAGCACCTGGAAGCCGGTGTTCCCGGAGCCGCAGGCCAAGCTGACCCAGATCCCGAAGGTGCCGGGCACGGACGGGCGGAAGATGTCGAAGTCCTACGGCAATGCCATCTATCTGTCCGACACCAGCGAGGAGATCACCGCCAAGATCAAGCCGATGGTCACGGATCCCGCGCGCAAGCGGCGCTCCGACCCCGGCAATCCGGACATCTGTCCGGTCTTCGACCTGCACCGGATCTTCACGCCCGACGCGGACCGCGAGGCGTGCGCCACCGGCTGCCGCACCGCCGGGATCGGCTGCCTCGACTGCAAGGGCGTGCTGCTCAAGCACATGCTCCCGCCGCTCGCCGCGATCCGGGACCGCCGTCAGCGCTTCGTCGAGAAGCCGCGGGAGATCGTCGAGATCCTGCACGAGGGCTCCAAGCGCGCCCGCCGCTTCGCCCAGCAGACCATGCAAGAAGTCCACGACGCGGTAAGACTCGAGCCATAGTCGATGAAGAACCTCCAAACGAGTGTGCGCGGACTGGGGGAGTGCGGGGGCCATTTCCGGGCCCCCGCATTGGACAAATGAGCGCGCCCGAAACAACCACCCAAGGAGCCGTCCAGGACTCCGGGATCACGGTCCGCGTCGAGTCGTTCGTGGGTCCGCTCGATCTGCTGCTCCATCTCTGCCGCACCAACGAGATGGACCTCTCAAAGCTCTCGCTGCGCACGATCACCGACCAGTACCTGACCCACCTCGAGTCGGTGCGCTTCCAGGACCTGGAGACCGCCGGCTCCTTCATGGTCATGGCCGCGACCCTGATCTACCTCAAGTCCAAGCTCCTGCTGCCCGCCAACCCCGACGACCAGGACGAGCTGCTGGACGACGAAGGGGAGCTGCTCAAGCGCGAGCTGGAAGAGCGGCTGCGTGAGTACGCCCGGGTCAAGGCGTTCGGCACCTGGCTGGCCGAGCGCGAGGGCGAGCAGACCCTCATCTACGGCCGGACCACCGCCGAGCTGCCGCCCCCCGAGGACATCCCGCTCGAGGATCTCTCGGTGCATCTCCTCCAGCGCGCGATGCAGCGGCTCATCGAGGACCAGAAGCGCCGGGTGCCGCGGCAGATCGAGCCCAATCCGCTCTCGGTGCTCGAGCGCATGAGCGAGATGGTCGAGCTGCTGCGCAGCACCTGGTCGCTGCTCTTCTCGTCGGTCGCGGGCCCCGAGCGCCTGCGGGCCGAGTGGGTGGTGACGCTCCTCGCGCTCCTGGAGCTGGTCCGGCTGGGCGAGGCGCGGGCGCGGCAGGCCGAGCTCTTCGGCGAGATCGTCATCGAGCGGAACGCGGTCAGCGTGCGGGAACCCGCGCGCGCGATCGAGGACCAGCCGGAGATCGAGGAACACCTAGAAAACGAACCACGACCCGATTCGGGGGAGTCCTTGAATGCCTGAGATCATCGACGTCGTCGAAGCGCTCCTCTTCGCCTCCGACACTCCGGTCGAGGCCTCCCGCATCCAGGAGGTGCTCGATCTCGAATCGCCCGCGGTGGCCCGCGAGCTCGTGGAGAACCTGCGCGGCCGGCTGGACGCGGAGGGGCGCGCCCTTCAGGTGATGGAGGTGGGCGGCGGCTTCCGCCTGGTGACGCGCCCGGAGGTCGCGCCGTGGCTCGTGAAGCTCGCGCGCAGCCGCACCCGCTCGCGGCTCTCGCGCCCGTCGCTCGAGACGCTCGCCATCATCGGCTACCGCCAGCCGGTCTCGCGCCCCGAAGTCGACGCCATCCGCGGCGTCAATTCGGACGCGGTGCTGGACAACCTGCTCGAGCGGCGCATGATTCGCATCGCGGGGCGCAAGGATTCCCCCGGCCGCCCGTTCCTCTACGAGACCACGCGCGAGTTCCTGGTCGCCTTCGGGCTGCGCGACCTCGGCGACCTGCCGAAGGTGGAGGGCGAGCTGATCGTGCCCGAGCTCGCGGAGACCGCGGCCGCCCAGCTCACCGAGCCCGGGCCCGAGCACGAGGAGACCGCCGCTGCCGACCATCCGGCTGAGCAAGATCCTGGCTCAGGCGGGGATCGCGTCACGGCGAGCAGCTGAAGGGCTGCTCGCGGAGGGACGCGTCACCGTCAACGGGCGGGTCCGGCTCGAGCCGGGCGCCCAGGCGGATCCCGAGCAGGACCGCATCACGCTGGATGGGCGTCCGCTTCCCGGGCGCGCGCCACTGCAGTATCTGCTGCTGCACAAGCTGCGCGGCTACGTGACGACTCGCAATGACCCGGCGGGGCGGCCCGTGGTGCTCGACCTGCTCCCGCCCGCCGCGCGCATCGTGTACCCGGTGGGCCGCCTCGACATCGACGCGGAGGGGCTGCTCCTGCTCACCAACGACGGCGAGCTCGCCAACCGGCTGCTCCACCCGCGCTACGAGATCCCCCGCGTGTACGAGGTGGAAGTGCGCGGCCGGGTGGACGAAGCGGACCTGCCGCGCTGGCGTCGCGGCGCGGTGCTTCCCGACGGCCCCGCGGTGCCCAAACGCGTCAGCCGCCTCTCCGCGGGGCCCCGGAGCACCCGGCTCAGTGTGACGTTCGCGGAAGGGCGCTACCGCGAGGTCAAGCGCTACTGCACCGCGCTCGGGCATCCCGTCGAGCGGCTCAAGCGCGTGCAGTTCGGGCCGCTCCGCCTGGGGGACCTGGCCCCTGGCGCGCATCGCGCGCTGACCGGCAGCGAGCGGGCGGCCCTTGATAGCTTGCGTGGGGGGTAGGGTTCCGCTATAGTGCCTGGGGTTACGCGACCGACGTGCTTCAGGAGCCCCCGATGAACCTGGACGATTGGCGATCCAGGATCAATAACCTCGACGAAGAGATCCTCAAACTCCTCAACCAGCGCGGTACCGCCGCCCTTCGGATCGGCGAGCTCAAGAGGCAGCAGGGTCTTCCGTACTACATTCCCGAGCGCGAGGCCCAGGTTCTCGATCGTCTCGTTGGGTTGACCGGAGGTCCGCTCAGCGGCGACGCCGTCCGCGCCATCTGGCGCGAGATCCTCTCCGCCTCGCTCGCGCTCGAGCACCCGCTGCCGGTCGCGTACCTGGGGCCCCCGGGCACCTTCACGCACCAGGCGGCCACCCGGCGTTTCGGCTCCTCCGCGCAGCTCCTGGCCGTGCGCACGATCGCGGAGATCTTCGACGAGGTGGAGCGCGACCGGGCCGAGTTCGGCGTGGTGCCGGTGGAGAACTCGACCGACGGGGCGGTCAACGTGACGCTCGACCGGCTCATCGACTCCGACGTGACGATCACCGGCGAGATGACGCTCGACATCTCGCAGCACCTCATCTCGCGGGCGGTCGAGCTCGGCGAGGTCAAGATGGTGTGCTCGCATCCGCAGGGGCTCGCCCAGTGCCGCGCCTGGCTCGCCGCCCATCTGCCGGAGGCGGTCACCGAGGAGACGCCGTCCACCGCGGCGGCGGTCGAGCGCACGCGCGACGACGCGACGGTGGCCGCCATCGCTTCCGACATCGCGGCGCAGGTGCACGGCGTGCCGATCCTCCGGGGACGCATCGAGGACAACCCGGCGAACTCCACGCGGTTCCTCGTCATCGGCCGGCGGCCCGTCGCGCCCACCGGGCGAGACAAGACGTCCATCCTCTTCTCGATGAAGAACGAGCCGGGCGTGCTCTACAGCATCCTGAAGCCCTTCGCGGCCAGCCGGCTCAACCTGACCAAGATCGAGTCCCGACCCACAAAACGTCGCCCCTGGGAGTACGTCAACTTCGTGGACTTCGAGGGGCATAGCGAGACCGAAAACGTCCGGAACGTGCTGGCCGAGGTCCGGGAGCGCTGCCAGTTCCTGAAGATCCTCGGCTCGTACCCGGCCGCGTAAGGAGCATCCGAAATGAGTGCGTCCTGGGAATCACTGGCGAACGATCACATCCTGGGCATCGCGCCCTACGAGCCCGGCAAGCCGATCGAGGAGCTCGAGCGCGAGCTCGGTATCAGCGACGTCATCAAGCTCGCCTCCAACGAGAACCCGCTGGCCCCGTCGGACCGGGTCATGAAGGCGATGCAGGTGGCGCTCACTCACATCAACCGCTATCCGGACGGCAGCGGCTACTACCTCCGCCAGGCCATCGCGCGGCGCCACGGGCTCACCTCCGATCACGTCATCCTCGGCAACGGGTCCAACGACCTGATCGAGCTGATGGTGCGCGCGTTCCTGCGGCCGGGGGAGGAGGCGGTGATCCCGCATCCCTCCTTCGTGGTCTACCCGATGATCGTGCAGGCGGTGGGCGGCATCCGGGTGGTGGTGACGCTCAAGGACCAGCGCCTCGACCTGGAAGCGATGGCCCGCGCGATCACCCCGATGACCAAGATGGTATTCATCGCGAACCCGAACAACCCGACCGCGACCATCGTGACCGCCGACGAGGTCGAGCACTTCATGGCGCGGGTGCCCGACAAGGTCATCGTCGTCTTCGACGAGGCCTACATCGAGTTCGCGCACGGACCCGACTTCCCCGACTCGCTCGCCTATCTCAAGCAGGGCCGGAAGGTGGCCTCGCTGCGCACCTTCTCCAAGGCCGCGAGCCTGGCCGGCCTGCGCGTGGGCTACGGGGTGGCCGATCCCGACTGCATCTCGCTGCTGAACCGGATCCGCCAGCCCTTCAACGTCAACTCGGTGGCGCAGGCCGCCGCGCTCGCCGCCCTGGAAGACGACTCCCACGTGGTGGAGTGCCTGCGGATGATCGAGGCCGGGCGCGCCTTCCTCTCGGACGAGTTCGCCGCGATGAAGCTCAAGTTTGCGCCCTCGCGCGCCAACTTCATCCTGGTGGACGTGGGGCGCAGCGCCAGCGAGGTCTTCCACTGGCTGCTCAAGGAAGGCGTGATCGTGCGGCCCATGACGAGCTTCGGGATGGAGAGCGCCCTGCGCGTGACCATCGGCACCCCCGAGGAGAACCGGCGGTTCGTCAAGGCGCTCAAGAAGGTCCTCGCGGGGGCCAAGAGCGCGTGATCCGACGTCTCAGTCTGGTCGGTCTCGGGCTCCTGGGCGGATCGGTCGCGAAGGGCGCCCGCGCGCAGGGGCTGGCCGACGAGATCGTGGCGGTGGGCCGGGACCGGGGGCGCCTCGAGCCCGCCTTGCGCGAAGGCACGGTGGACCGGGTCAGCACCAGCCTCGAGGACGGCGTGGCCGGGGCCGACTTCTGCCTGCTCGCGACGCCGGTGGCCACGCTCACCGCGCTGCTGCCCGCGGTCTGGCAGGCATTGCCCGCGGACGCGGTGCTCACCGACGTGGGCAGCACCAAGGCGGGCATCGTGGAGGCGGCGGAGGCGCTCGCGCGCGGCGGCCGGCCGCTCGCCTTCGTGGGCAGCCACCCGATGGCCGGCTCGGAACAGAGCGGCTACGGCGTCTCCCGGCGCGATCTCTTCCAGGGCGCCACCGTGATCCTCACGCCCACCGAGCGCACCGACTCGCACGCAGTCAAGCGGGTGGGGGCCTTCTGGGAAGCGCTCGGCGCCCGGCTGGTGACCTTGGATCCGGTGACTCACGATCGCGCCACCGCCGCGGTCAGCCACCTGCCGCACCTGGTGGCCGACGCCCTGGTGGACGCAGTGGTGCGCATGGACCCGCGCTTCTTCGAGATCGCGGGCCGCGGATTCAAGGACACCACCCGCATCGCGGCGTCCGATCCCCAGATGTGGCGCGAGATCTTCCAGGAGAACCGGAAGGGGCTCGCGGAAGCCCTCGGCGCCTTCCGCGCCGCGCTGGACGAGCTGGAGCGCCTGATCGACGCGGGGGACGCGGGCGCGATCGAAGCCGCGCTCGACCGCATCCGACACGTCAGAGAAGGCGTCGCGTGAAGACAGGCCCCTCGTGAAGGCCGGGCAGCGCGACATCGTGATCACCATCGACGGCCCGGCGGGCGCGGGCAAGTCCACGGTGGCCGCGGAGCTGGCCCGGCGGCTGGGCTTCACCCTGATCGACACGGGGGCGCTCTACCGCGGGCTCGCGTGGGCGGTGCAGGAGGCGGGGGTGGCGCTCGAGGAGAGCCCCGCGCTGGCCGCGCTGCTGGACCGGACGAGCGTGCGGCTCGACGGCGCGCGCGTCCTCGTGGACGGCCGGGACGTCAGCGCGGAGATCCGCGCGCCCGCGATCAGCCGGCTCACGTCGCGGTTGACGACACTGGGGATGGTGAGAGATAAGATGACGCCCATCCAGCGAGGCCTGGCCGCGGCGGGCGGCGCCGTGCTCGAGGGGCGTGACACGGGCAGCGTGGTGTGGCCGGAGGCGGAGGTGAAGATCTACCTCGACGCCGATCTGGACACGCGGGCCCGCCGGCGGCGCGACGACCTCGTGGCGCGGGGGCTGGGCGGCGATCTGGAGACGGTGCGAGAGGACATCGCCCGGCGCGATCGCCAGGACATGGAGCGCGCGCTGGCCCCGCTGGTGAAGCCGGAGGGCGCGATGGTGGTGGACACCACCCGCCGCGGCATCACGGAGGTCGTCGACGGGTTGTTGCAGGTGATCGAACAGGCGAGATGCTGTACGCGATCCTGAAGCCCATCGCGGTGGCGCTGATGCGCCTCCTGTTCCGGCTGGAGGCGGTGGGCCAAGAGCTCGTGCCCGCCACCGGCCCGGTGCTGATCGTGTCCAATCACGTGAGCGTGCTCGACCCACCGCTGGTGGGCGGCTCGGTGCCGCGACCGGTCTATTTCATGGCCAAGGAGGAGCTGTTCCGCATCCCGCTCTTCGGGCGGCTGATCGCGGCGCTCAACGCGCGGCCGGTGCGGCGGGACGGCTCGGACATGCGGGCGTTGAAGGGCTCGCTGGCCCTGCTGCAGGAGGGCCGCGCGATCCTGGTATTTCCGGAGGGCACGCGGGGCGTGGAGGGCGAGCCGCCGCGCGCCGGGCGCCCCGGGGTGGGGATGCTCGCGGTGCTGAGCGGAGCGCCGGTGGTGCCGGTCTACGTGTCCGGTAGCGGCGCGGCGCTGCCGCGCGGGCGGGCGCTGCCCCGGCCGGGCAAGGTGCGGGTGACCTTCGGGCCCCCGCTGAGCTTCAAGCGAGAGGGCAAGAGAGCGGGTGACGAGGGACGCAAGGAGGCGTATCGTGAAGCGGCCCAGGAGATGATGCGCGCCATCGCGCAGCTCCGGGAGCGGCAAGGCCAGCACCAGCAGGGAAGATCCTGAAGCACGGCTGGGATGCCGACCGCGGCACGACGCGCGGCCGACAATATAGATGGATCCAAGGAGAGGTGGAGTCATGGACAGCGATACCAAGAAGTCGAAGACCCTCGTGGGCGTAGCGAAGGAGGTGGGCGATGCCTCCGAGGAGAGCATGGAGTACTGGTTCAACCGCGGCGTCAGTGACGTCGAGGAAGGCGAGGTCGTCCGCGGCCGCGTGGTCGAGGTCCGCGACAGCGAGGTGCTCGTGGATATCGGCTACAAGAGCGAGGGCACCATCGCCATCGAGGAGTTCCGGAACGCGGGCGTCCTGCCCAAGGTCGGCGAGGAGATCGAGGTCTACCTCGAGTCCAAGGAGGACAACGAGGGGCTGATCGTCCTCTCCAAGGACAAGGCGGACAAGATCAAGGTCTGGGACCAGATCTCCAAGGCCCACGACAGCGGCACGCCGGTGGAAGGCCGGGTCGCCGAGGTGGTCAAGGGCGGCCTCGCGGTGGACGTGGGGGTGCGGGCGTTCCTGCCCGGCTCCCAGGTGGACCTGCGGCCGGTCAAGAATCTGGGCGCGATGGTGGGCCAGACCATCCGGGCCAAGGTCATCAAGCTCAACCGGCGGCGCGGCAACGTGGTCCTCTCGCGCCGGGCGATGCTCGAAGAGGAGCGCGAGGAGAAGAAGAAACACACGCTCTCCGTGCTCTCCGAGGGCATGGTGCTCACCGGCACCGTGAAGAACCTGACCGACTACGGCGCCTTCATCGACCTGGGCGGCATCGACGGGCTCCTGCACGTCACCGACATGTCATGGGGCCGGGTGGGACATCCCTCCGAGATCTTCCAGATCGGCGATCAGGTCGAGGTGGTGGTGCTGCACTTCGACCGTGAGACCGGGCGAGTGTCGCTGGGCTACAAGCAGAAGTCCTCCGACCCGTGGGCCAACGTGGACGACCGCTACCCGGTCGGCGGCAAGGTCAACGGGCGCATCGTGAGCCTGACCAACTACGGCGCCTTCGTGGAGCTGGAGCCGGGCGTCGAGGGCCTCGTGCACGTCTCCGAGATGTCCTGGACGCGGCGCGTGCGGCACCCCTCGAAGCTCGTCAACGTGGGGGACACCGTCGAGGTCATGGTGCTCGAGGTCAACAAGGCCACCAAGCGGATCTCGCTCGGCATGAAGCAGGTGGAGACGGACCCCTGGGCCACCATCACCGAGCGCTACCAGCCCGGGATGCGGGTGGAGGGCAAGGTGCGCAACCTCACCGACTTCGGCGCCTTCGTGGAGCTGGAGCCCGGGGTGGACGGCCTGCTCCACATCTCGGACATGTCCTGGACCCGCAATATCGGGCATCCGTCCGAGCTGCTCAAGAAGGGCCAGCCGGTGGACACGCAGATCCTCAACGTGGACCGGGAGAACAAGCGCATCTCGCTCGGGCTCAAGCAGATCCAGCCCGATCCGTGGGACAGCGTGGCCTCGCGGTACCCGATGGGCTCGCGCGTCACCGGCAAGGTCGTGCGCCTCACCGACTTCGGCGCCTTCGTGGAGCTGGAGCCCGGGGTGGACGGCCTGCTCCACATCTCGCAGATGTCGAGCCGTCCCATCGCCACCCCCGCCGACATCCTCAACGTGGGCGACGAGCTGACCCTCATGGTGATCCGGGTGGATCCCAACGAGCGGCGGATCGGCCTCTCGCTGAAGGAGCTGGCCGCGGTCATCGAGGAGCCGGCACAGACCGACGCCGGGCGGGGGCGGGGTCACAAGGGCCGCAAGCGTCGCGGTGGCGACGACTACGACGACGAGGAGTAAGCCCGGGTGGCCTCACGCGGCCGGGTCGCCCTCATCGCGCTGGGGGCGGGGGCGGGAGTCCTCGTGCTGTTCGTCTTCACGGTCTGGCTGATCCTGACCGTGAGCGACGACGGCCTGCCCGGCGGCGCCAAGGTGGCCGTCGTGGAGGTCGAGGGGGTCATCGGGGTCGCGGCGGATCGGGGCCTCGACACCGAGTCCATCATCCGCACGCTCGGCGAGTACCGGGACGACCCCGCGGTGCGGGCGGTCGTGCTCCGCATCGACAGCCCGGGCGGGGTGGTCGCGCCGACCCAGGAGATCTTCACCGCGGTGCGCCGGCTGCGGGAGGCCAAGAAGCCGGTGGTCGCCTCCCTGGGCTCGGTCGCCGCCTCCGGCGGCTACTATGTCGCGGTGTCCGCCGACCGCATCTTCGCAAGCCCCGGCACGCTCACCGGCTCGATCGGCGTGGTCATGCAGCTCGCCAACGTGGAGGGCCTGCTCAAGAAGGTCGGCGTGGAGTACGTGGTGGTCAAGGCGGGCGCCTACAAAGACGTGGGGAACTTCGCGCGGGCCATGACGTCGGAAGAGCGGCGGATCCTGCAGTCCCTGCTCGACGACGTCTACGACCAGTTCATCTCCGCGGTCGCCGAAGGCCGCGGGCTCGACCCACAGGCGGTGCGCGCGTTCGCGGAGGGACGGATCTACTCGGGGCGCCAGGCGCACGGCCTCAAGATGGTGGACGATCTGGGCGGGCTCGAGGACGCCATCGAGGCCGCCGCGAAGATGGCGGGGCTGCCGCCCAAGCCCAAGGTGCTGTATCCGCGGCGCCGGTTCTCGCTGCGCGAGCTGCTGCGCAACGAGTGGGGTCTGGGGCCGGTCTCGCGCATGCTGCCGGCGATGCAGACCCTTCGCACCCCGCTGTACCTGATGCCCTGACTCGGCCCCTCGGACGGGGTGCCTGCTAACTACCCAGGTTGCTTGACAAACTTTCGCGTGCCGTGATACCGTCTCGTCGTCGACAAGCCAGTCTGCGCCGGCCCTCTAAAGGGAGTCGCCCATGACGAAAGCGGAACTGATCGAGGAAGTGGCCAAGGTGGCGAGCTTGACCAAGAAGGAAACCGAGCTCATCGTCAACACCGTCTTCGACAACATCACGGACGCGCTGGGCAAGGGGGACAAGGTCGAGCTGCGCGGCTTCGGCAGCTTCCGCATCCGCCACCGGAACTCCCGCAAGGGACGCAATCCGAAGACCGGTGACAGCGTCAGCGTGCCCGAGAAGCGGGTGCCTTTCTTCAAGGTCGGCAAGCGTCTCCGCGAGCTCGTCAACACGTAGCCCGAGTGGAGCGGCTCTGGGCGCCCTGGCGGATGTCCTACGTGTCGACCGCCGGGGGCCCCGAGGCCGCGTGCGTTTTCTGCTCGGCCCTGGCCGCCGGTGACGACCGCCGGTCGCTGATCCTCCACCGCGGCAAGCTGTCCTTCCTGATCCTGAACGCCTTCCCGTACGCGTCCGGGCACCTGATGGCCGTGATCACCCGCCACGTCGGCTCGATCGAGACGGCCACCGCGGAGGAGCTCGCCGAGGCGATGGGCCTCATCCAGAGAGGCACGCGCGCGCTCGACGCCGCGTATCATCCCGACGGCTTCAACGTGGGCCTGAACCAGGGACGCGTGGCCGGAGCGGGCGTGCTCGGGCACCTGCACATCCATCTCGTGCCGCGCTGGGGCGGCGACACCAACTTCATGCCGATCATCGGCGAGACCCGGGTGCTGCCCGAATCCCTCGAGACCACCTACGATCGGCTGGCCGCCGCGCTCGCCTCCACGTGAGGGAAAGCCCCGCCGAGCTGACGCCGATGATGCGGCAGTACGGGGAGCTGAAGCGCCGCTTCCCGGACTACCTGCTGCTGTTCCGCCTGGGCGACTTCTACGAGCTCTTCTTCCAGGACGCCCAGACCGCCTCGCGCCTGCTCCAGCTCACGCTGACGTCCCGCCAGAAGGGTGAGGGGGCGATCCCCATGGCGGGCATCCCCCATCACGCCGCCGACGGCTACATCGCCCGCCTCATCCGCGCGGGCCAGAAGGTGGCGGTGTGCGAGCAGCTCGAGGAGCCCGCCAAGGGCCGCAAGATCGTCCGCCGTGACGTGGTGCGGGTCATCACCCCGGGGACGATCACCGACACTCAGTTCCTCGACGGCGCGCGCAACAACTTCCTGCTCGCCGCGCACGCGACCGCTTCCGCGGTCGGCGTCGCGCTCGTGGACGTCTCCACCGGCGACTTCTGGGTGGGGGAGGAGCCGGGCGCGGGCGCGGCGATCCTCGAGGTCGCGCTCCTGCGCCGCCCCGCGGAGCTACTGCTCGCGCAGAGCGCGGAGCCGGCGTGGATCGCGCGCTGGGTTCCCGCCGGCGTCCCGGTCACCCGCGTCGACGGTGGAGCGTTCGGCGCCCGGGCCGCGCGCGACATGCTCGAGTCGCACTTCCGCGGAGCCGGGCTCGACGCCCTCGGCATGAGTGGGCTCACCGCCGGGCTGCAGGCCGCCGGGGCCGCGCTCGCCTACCTGCGCGAGACCCAGGGCGAGTCGCTGGCGCACCTGACGCGAATCCAGCGCCTGGTGACCGGCGAGGCGATGCTGCTCGATCCGACCGCGGTGGCCACGCTCGAGCTCTTCGAGACGGCCCAGGAGCGCACGACCCGCGGCTCGCTCTTCGCCACGCTCGACGCCACCGGTACGCCGATGGGCGCCCGCCTGCTCCGCCAGTGGATGCTCCGCCCGCTGCTCGACCGCGAGGCCATCGTCCGCCGGCAGGAGGCGGTGGCCACGCTGGTGGACGCCCCCGCGGCCCGAGACGCCCTGCGGAGACGCCTGGAGGGCGTGGGGGACCTGGAGCGGCTCACCAGCCGGGCGGCCCTGGGCGTGGCTCACGCCCGCGACCTCATCGCCCTGCGGGGCTTCCTGGCCCGCCTGCCGGGGCTCGCCGAGGCCCTCGGAGCGCTCGACGGCGCCCTCCTGGCCACGCTCGCCGAGGAGATCACTCCGCTGCCTGACCTTCAGAAACTCCTTGAAGAGGCCCTCGAGGACGAGCCGCCGCTCGCCCTGAAGGAAGGCGGCCTGATCCGGGAGGGCTGGAACGCGGACCTGCGAGAGCTCAAGCAGGCCGCGCGACAGGGCAAGGAGTGGATCGCCTCGCTCGAGCAGCGGGAGCGCGCGAGAACCGGCATCGCCTCCTTGAAAGTCCGCTTCAACCGCGTCTTCGGCTATGCCATCGAGGTGAGCAATGCGCACGGCGCGAAGGTGCCGGCCGACTATCTCCGCCGGCAGACCCTGGTGGGGGCGGAGCGCTACGTCACCACCGAGCTGAAGGAGTACGAGAGCCGGGTGCTGGGCGCCGAGGAGCGCATCGGGCGGCTCGAGTTCGAGCTGTTCGGCCAGGTGCGCGCGGAGGTCGCGGCCGCCGCCGGCCCGCTGCTGCGCACGGCCCGCGCGGTCGGGAGCCTGGACGCGCTCGCATCGCTCGCGGAGGTCGCCCATCAGCGCGGCTACGTGCGGC
>Ga0137403_10005431_pt1 | contig 14785 bp, 13 predicted proteins | sample CZOMad2_1_16fung_FD_122057 | JGI IMG/M metagenome (GOLD analysis project Ga0137403, IMG submission 122057) | Vadose zone soil fungal communities from Angelo Coast Range Reserve, California, USA - CZOMad2_1_16fungal (Hybrid Assembly) | ecosystem: Environmental > Terrestrial > Soil > Vadose zone... | reverse complement strand
AACCCACAACCCCTGGAGCCACAGTCCAGTGCTCTAACCAATTGAGCTACGGTCACCGCGCGAAACCGCAAGGGCCTAATCGTACAGGAGCGCTCGCGCAGCGTCTAGCCTTCCATCTCCCGCGGCGACGGGCCGCCGTCGATGACGATCGTCTCGCCCGTCATCCAGGACGACGCATCGGACGCGAGGAAGATGCACGGGTACGCGATCTCCTCGACCTTGCCCCAGCGTCCCATGCCGACGCGCGCGGCGATCGCGTCGTACGTCTTCTTGCCGTCCGGCCCCGCCTGCTTGAGCACGTCCAGGTAGCCCTCGGTCTCCACCGGCCCCGGCGCGATGCAGTTCACGCGAATGCCCTTGCGTCCCCAGGCGGTGCCGAGCTCGCGTGTGAGCGTGATGACGCCGGCCTTGGAGGCCCCGTAGTGCGGCATCATGGTGGAGCCGTAGACGCCGGCGATCGACGAAAGATTGATGATGGCACCGCCGGTCGGCTGCTGCATCATCTGGCGCCCGGCCCACTTGCAGCCGAGGAACGCGCCGGTCAGGTTGATGCCGACGACCGTGTTCCAGCCGTTGGCCGAGATGTCCTCCGGCTTGGCGCGGAACGACGCGCCGGCGTTGTTCACCATGATGTCGAGCCGACCCCACTCCTGGACCACGCGATCGACCATCCCCTTGACCTGCTCCTCCTGACGCACGTCAACCGCCGCGGCGAACGACCGCTTGCCGAGATCACGGACGGCCTTGACGACGGGCTCGAGGTGCTCGAGCTTGCGCGAGCAGAGCGCCACGTCCGCGCCGGCGCGGGCGAACTCGATCGCGATGGATTTGCCGATGCCGGTACCGCCGCCGGTGACGATCGCGGTTTTTCCCTCGAGCGAGAACGGTGATTTTGCCATGGCGGGGACGATATCCCAGGGACCCCATGCTGTCTAGAGACTGACCATCGGTAACACTGACCAGCAGACGGCTGGTCCGATCCTGATCAGGGTAGTTTCTGGGCGGCGGGTCGACGGGCATAAAAGCCAATCATAGCAGCCATTTGCGGCGATTTCCGGTTCGTGGCATCGCCTTCGCACTGTTTCAGGAGCATGACGAGCATCGCTCCGGACCCGAAGATCCTCCTGGTGGACGACAACGCCGTCGTCCGCGACATGCTGGTGGATCTCGTCGGGTCACTCGGCTACGTGGCGGACGCGGCGAGCGGCGGCACCGAGGCGCTCGCGCTGTTCGATCGCAATCGCTACGACATCGTCCTGACCGATCTGCTGATGCCGGGCATGTCGGGCTGGGAGGTTCTCGCGGCCGTCCGCCAGCGGGCCCCGCGAATGCCGGTGATCATCATCACCGGCACCCCGGCCGTCGGCGATCCACGCGCGGCGCAGCCGGGTGTCGCCGTGTTGAAGAAGCCGGTCGACGTGAAGGCGCTCGACGAAACGATCAAGCAGAAGCTGAGTCAGCGTCTGGCCGTCTGACGTCGGCTTTCTAGCGGAGCCGGAAGAGGCGATCCGCTTCCGGTCTCAGCCGCGCGTGACGTGCGCCGAGACGCAGCGCCACCACCCAGCCGCGCGCCACCAGATGTCCGTGTAGCGCCCGGCGCCGGCGACACCATCAGGCTTTGTGTACGCGGTGCGCGCGTGGATGATGCCGATGTCGCCCACCACCTGGATCCGCACGTCCTCCGCGCGCAGCTTCGAGACCGGGCTCGGCTTGCCCATGACGGCGATGAACGCCGCTCGATCGGAGAACGAGCCGTCCGCGTTGCCGTTCACGAACTCCGGCGCGAGGTTCGCCTCGAACCAGCGGACATCTGACTCCTGGACCGAACGGATGTAGTGCTGGTTGAGGTCGGCGAGGGTCGCACCATCCGGCGCGATCGGGGCGGCGGTCGTGCCGTCCGCGGTCTTCGTGGCTCCGGTCTGCGGCGGCGCCGGACGCAGGGCGAAGTGCGCGGAGACGCACTGCCAGCGTCCCCCCAGGAACCCGTACACGTCGGTGTAGTGACCCACACCCTCCTGGCCGTCCGGCTTCGTGTACCGGAAGCCCGAATCGATGATGCCGACGTCACCGACGACTCGAAGCCGCGTGTCGACGGCCGCCATGTCCTTGCTGGGATTCGGCCGGCCGATCCGGCTCAGGAATCCGGCACGGTCTTCCAGCGATCCGTCCGGGCTGCTGGCCATGAAGCACGCCGCCAGATGCTCGTCGAACCAGCGGACGTCCGACGCCAGGGCGGCCCGGACGTAGCTGCGGTTCAGCTGCTCGAGTGTCTGCGCGTCGTTGGCGCGCGCCCGCTCGTTCTCGACCGTGTTGCCCATATCTGTTCCTCCGTCGCGGTGATTCGGACGCCCGAATCATGCCCCGACTTCTGGCCTGGTAAAAGATCCAGTTTCGAGATCAGCGGCCGGAAAAGTCCGCCTTCGGCCCGAGGCGCGATGCGACGCTTCTCGGCAACAACACGGTCATCCGGCCTTCGCTCCGCATCCGACCGGCGATCGAGCCGGCATCAGAGCTGTAGCCCCAATAGACATCTCCGCGCACGGGACCGCGAATGGCGCCGCCGGTGTCCTGCATGACGAGGAGCCGCTCGAAGGGCCGGTCCGGCTTCGTCGTGTCCGGATCGGGGGCTGTCGTTTCGAGCCAGACCGGTACACCGAGTGCGTGCACGGTGAGATCGACGGCCAGGCTTGCTTCGGGTGTCAGCGGCACGCCCTGGGCTCCCGCCGCCCCCAGAGAAGGATCGCCGATCGGCTGCTCCTCGAAAAAGACGTAAGACGCATTCGCGTTCATCAGCTGCTGGGCTTCAGCCGGGTGCTCGAGAAGCCAGGCGCGTATCGACTGCATCGAAACCGCCTCGCGCTTCAGCTCACCGCGCTGGATCAGTACGGCCCCGATGGCGGTGTAGGGCCGGCCGTTCTGCGCCGCGTACGCGGCGCGGACGACGGTTCCGTCGTCCAGCACGACCCGACCCGACCCCTGGATCTGCAGAAAGAACGCGTCGATCGGGTCGTCGACGAAGAGGATCGGCACGGCCGCGCCCAGTCCGCCTTCGATTTCCGCTCGAGGCGGGTACGGTACCAACCGGCCGTCCGCCACCTTCCCGACAATCCGCTGCCCCTTGAGACTGTCGCGGAAGAGGCCCAGGTCGACGTTCACCAGATCGCCGGGCACAGCGTAGAGCGGCGTTTGATAGGCGCCGTGGCGCGTGCGGCTGCCCTTGAGCTGCGGCTCGTAATAGCCCGTGAAGAGGCTCACGCCCGAGTCGTTCCCGACGCGGTATGGCACGAATTCGAACTCGAAGAACCCGCGCGCCGGCTCAGGGCCGTCGCTCGACACGAGCGAGGCCGCGCCGCAGACCTGGCGCCACTCCACAGCGACACCGGCGTAGTTCACGCCTCCGAGCGGAGCGTCATCAGACTTGGCCGCGAGCACGGCGCACGAGCGCAAGAACGCCTGCAGTGCGCCTCTGGGATCGCCTTGCGTCCAGCCTTCGAGCTCGCTGAATTGCATGGCGTCGAGCCGAAGAGAAGGTGGAACGGCCGCCGGCGGCGGCCCGGGCGCCGGCGCCGGGGCCGAGCGGGGAGCGCCGGGTGACGCCGGCCGCAGCATTCCGCAACCGGCGAGGACTAGGACAGCAAACGCGCCGGCCAGGGCTCGCGATTCGAGAAGGGCGAGACGCCGGCGGCTCAGTCTTCGCTGAGCCACACGTCCTGGAGCTTCTGGTTCGAGTAATGATTCGGCGGCGCCACGTAATTCTTCACCTTTGTCCAGTGCACCACGCTCCGCGCCCACCAGATGCCCGGGATGTAGTACGCGTGCCCGAGCACGATCCTTTCGATCTCGGTGATGAGCTTCTTCCGTTCTACAGGATCCAGCGCTCTCGACTGGCGGGTAAAGAGGTCGTCGAGCCTCGGATCGGAGAACCGCCCCCAGTTGTTGCTGTCGCCCGTCGTGTACCGTTCGAGGAACTGGTCGGGGTCGTCCATGAAGTTGAACGAGGGGTTGACGATCAGCTCGAAGTTGCCGGTGTCCCGGCCATCCGCGAACCAGGACGCCGACTCGAGCGGCCGGTGCTCGGCCTCGACACCGATCTTGCGCCACTCCTGGATCACGAACGTGCCGAAGTCGATGTACGGGACTCGGACGTTGCGGTTCTTCAACACGACTTTCAATCCGTTGGGGTAACCGGCCTCCGCCAGGAGGCGCTTGGCCTCAGCGCGGTTCTTCTCCATGTCTTTCCCGAAGCCCGGAAACTTTTGCAGCTCGGCGTTCGACAGCGACCACTCCGTCCCGGGGCGCATCAGCCCGCCGACGTCCTTGAGGCTCGCGATGGGGTAGAGCACGCGACTTGCGGTGTACCGGTCGAGACCGAGCGTCAACGCCTTCCGGACGCGCTCGTCGGTGAAGGGCTTGATCTTCTGGTTCACCGAGATGCCGAAGATGCCGGTCGCCGGCGTATCCTGCACGACCACCTTGTCGCCCAGCTGTTTCCGGATCGCCTCGACCTCGGACAGCGGCAAGGTGCGGAACTCGATGTACGCGCGACCCGAGCGAATGGCCGCCGCCCGCGCCGACGTCTCGGTGCTGACGAAGAACTTGTAGCCGTCGAGATACGGGCGGTCCTTGATGAAGTAATCCGGGTTCCGCTCGCCCTCGAACGTCGATCCGGGCGTGCGGCTCTTGAACTTGAAGGGCCCGGACCCGACGATGTTCGTCTTGAAGTAGTTCGGATCCTTGTCGAGGTACTTCTTCGGATAGATCACGCTCCACGGCGAGGCCAGGTTGACCAGGAGCGACGCCGATGGGTGCTTGAGCTTGAACACGATGGTGGAGGCATCGGGAGTCTCGATGCTGGTGATCGCGGCATAGGTGTTCCGGCGGATGCTGCGGACACCCTCCGGCGGAAACACGATTTTCTCGTACGTCGCCTTGACGTCCGCCGCCGTCAGCGGCGAGCCGTCGTGAAAGCGTATCCCCTGCCGGAGCTTGAACGTGTACGTGAGCCCATCCGCCGCGATCTTCCACTCGGTCGCCACGTCGCCGATTACCTTCGGGTAATTGTACGGGTCGATCTGGAGCAGGGTGCTGTAGCACGGCGCCACCAGGTGGAGGGTGGCGAACGTCTCCTCCTGGTGTGGATCGAGACTCGGCGCGTCGGCGGCGATCGCGGCGAGCAGCACACCGCCGCGTCGCGGCGTGTCCGCCGCGCGGGCCGGAGGAGCCGCCGAAAAGAGGACGGTGATCGCGGCCACGGCCGCGAAGACAACGAGCGTGCGATGACTCCTCATGATCTCAGTCCTCCGCCGGGCGTCACGATCACGCCTCCGGAGGCCGAAGTCAAGCAGGAGGATGCCGCCGGCGAAATTCCGCTACCAGCCACGAAGAGATGACAGCGCGGCCGGCAGGAACCTCCTCGATCCGAACCGGATCAGCTGCAACGTGATATTGTCCGGGCCTCCCCGCTCGTTCGCCAGCGACACCAGCTGCTCGCAGGCTCGGTGCGGCGGTCGGCTCTCTGCCAGCTTCCGGATCTCGTGAGGTCTCACCTGTCGCGTGAGGCCGTCCGTGCAGAGCACCAATGTGTCTCCGCTATGGAGCGCCAGCGGCCCCTGGACATCGATCGTCACGTCCCTGGCGAGTCCCAGAGCCTGCAGGACGACGTGGGCGCTCGGGTGGTGCTCGGCTTCGGTCGGGCTGAGCACGCCGTCACGGACCAGCTCGGCGACGAGCGAGTGATCCTCGGTCAACTGACGAATCTGGCGGCCCCGGACGAGGAAGGCCCGACTGTCGCCAACGTGGGCCAGGAACGCATCGTGATCGCGAATGACCAGCGCCGTGAGCGTCGTCCCCATCGGCGTCTCGCCCTCGGCGAGCCGGCTCTCGCGGTACACGGCGTCGTTGGTGACCTGGACGGACACGCGTAGCGCCTCCGGCAGAGGCTCCGAGCGCTCGGCGACGTAGTACGCGCCGCGCAGCGTCTCGACCGCGAGTCGACTGGCTACGTCTCCCCGCGCGAGGCCGCCCATCCCGTCGGCCACCACGAAAAGACGCCCGCGCGACAGGAGAAGCTCCGGATCGTCCGGCTCGAAGGCGCCGAGGAAGTCTTCGTTTCGCGTGCGAACCCGGCCGATGTCCGTGAGGTGAGCGAACGTGACGGTCGCGACCCCGCCGGCCTCTCGCATCAGTCGGCGCTCCGCTTGCCGAGCCGCGCCTCGCTCGCCTCCACGGCGGTGATGAGCGTCCGGACTGGTGGGGGCGCCTGGCGGCGGCACGACACCGTCGCGCCGTCGAGAGCGGCAAGCCGTCGAACTTCCTCGCCGGCTCGCTCTGACCGCCCCAGAGCGAAGTAGGCGAGCACCAGATGACACCGGGCGTCGACCAGCGACCTCAGCCGCAGCGGCGTCGGGGACTGTCCTTCGATCTCGACCAGCGCCTGACCAAACCCGGTCACCGCTTCGCGGAAGTGGGCCGACTGGTAGGCGGCCTTGGCCTTGGCCAGAGCAGTCTCCGTTGGTCCGGACTCATTCTCGCGCCGCCCGTATTCGGCGAGGGCCTGCGCCAGGGCGCGCTGCTCCGTGCTCCACTGATTCTTGCCGAGGCCGGCATAGGCCTCGGCGAGGGCCTGGTGGACTTCGACCAGCTCTTCCAGGCGGAGCGAGCGCTTGTCGATCAGCTCGACATCCCATATCGCCTGACGCAGCGAGCGCACTGCGGGGTCGTATTCAAAGGCGCGGAGCTGAGTCAGCCCTCGATCGAGACTTGCCCGCTGCTCACGGTCGGCTCCCGCCATCGTGTACTTCACGAACTTGACGCCAGGAAGATCCCGCGTGAGCTCCTGCGTAGCGGCGCAGCCCCCGCCCAGAAGACAGATGAGTCCGAGAAGCCCTACCGCGCGGGGCGGGTTCATTGCTCGATGAACCGCCCGGTATTGAAGTCGAAGCTGAGCCGCAAGGGCGCATCGGGCGTGTGCCGATCGGTGACTCGTAGCAGCCGTTCCGGGCTGCGTTGTGTGTCCATCTGGAAGTGGACGCGATGCTCCCCGACTGGCACGCGCAGACAGGCCATCGGCGTGTATCCCGCGGGCCGGGCGTCGACGTAAACCTCAGCGAACGGAACCGCGTTCACGCTGAGGCACCTCGACTCGTGGGGCGACGCGGCGACGCGACTCAGCGCCGCTGGAGGAGCCGACCCCGTCAGGGTCGCCTGGCGGGAGGCCGACGCCGTCACGGTCGGCGCCGCCGGTCGCAAGGCCGGGGTCGTCGGCGCCGGGCGGGCCGTCGGGACCGTCACCGTTGGAATCGCCGGTCGCGCCGTCGGTTCCGCCTCACGCTTGACGACCGACGCCGGTGCGGCGGTCCGCGGAAGGTCCGGTGCGCCCCGCAAGCCGGCCCACGTTCCGGCACCGAGCGCCGCCAGGCACATCACGCTGACCATGACGCGAACGGGGCGCGAGAGGAGCCACGTCCGTCGCAGGTCCCGCAGCGCCTCGCGGAAGGTCCGAACGGTCCACGGCCGCTTCTCGCCGCTCGCCGCCTCGCGCAACGCATTGGCGAGGTCCGTGGCCGTCGCGTACCGCGCCTCCGGCTCCTTCGCGAGGGCGCGCCGCAGGACCCGGTCGAGAGCAAGGGGCAGCTCGGCCTTGTGGTGACGCACGGATGGCGCGTCGATGTTGACGATGCGGTAGAGCACGGCGGCGAGATCGGCGGCATTGAAGGGATTGACCCCGGTGAGCGTTTCGTAGAGCACGACACCGAGGGAGAACAGATCGCTACGCGGATCGGCGGCCAGGCCCCGGACCATCTCGGGGGACATGTAGGCCGGCGTCCCCAGCATCGTGCCGGTCTGCGTGTGACTGGCGTCCAGGATGCGGGCCGTGCCGAAGTCGGTGACCTTCGTGACGCCGGGCCCGACGAGGATGTTTCGGGGCTTGATGTCTCGATGGACGACACCGTGCCGATGGGCATAATCGAGCGCCGCACAGACCTGCACGATGATCCCCACCGCGTCCACCAGGGGAAGCGGCCGGCCGCCGAGCAGCAGATCGGCGAGCGTACCGCCCTCGATGTACTCCATGACGATGAACGGCCGGCCCTCGGCCTCTCCCACGTCGTGAACGGCGATGATCGCGGGATGCGTGAGCCGGCCCGCCGCCACGGCTTCTTGATGAAAGCGCTGCTTCAGGCCGGCGCCCGACTCCTCGAGTGAAACAAGCTCCGGGCGGAGGGCCTTCAGGGCCACGAGACGGTCGAGCTTGGGATCATGCGCCTTGTACACAACGCCGCTCGTGCCCCGGCCGAGCTCCGAAAGGAGCTCGTAGCGGCCGTAGAGGAGCGGCGCATGCGCGGCCGCCCTCAGCGCGGCCGGCGAGGTCTCCTCGATCATCGGATGTCGTCCTTGAATGTGAGCCGGAGTCCGCCGATCGCGATCTCGTCCCCGTCGCGTAGCGTGGCTTGCCTCGTCGGCTCGTCGTTGACCCGCATGCGATACCACCAGGACGTGTTGCGCACCTCGTACTGCGGGCCGACACGGCTGATGTGCAGGTGATGCTTCGGACCGCGGAAGTCCACGCGCAGGTCGCAGTGATCGCTTCGGCCGATGACGACCGAGCCGTCAGCGAGCGTGAAGGTCCCTTCCTCGCCGCCGGCCTGCCAGCGCACGTGGGCCCGGCGCTTCTCGACGATCGTCGCGCGGATCTTGGCCAGCTCCTCCGGTCTCATCACCAAGGTACGACCCGGCTCGGCGTGCCCAGTCCTGGAAGCGTAGGACTGCGGCGCCGGCTCGGTCGGCACGTGGTCGAAGAAGAGGGAAAACTTGCCGAAGGAGATCTCGTCACCGCGCTTGAGCGGCGCCGCGCCCGCGAGCCGCCGCCCGTTGAGAAAGGTGCCATTCCCCGAGTCGAGATCCCGGACGAACCACAGCACGTCCTGGAGACGAATCTCGGCTTGGTGGCGGGAGACGGCGACGTTGTCGATGACGACTTCCAGCCCCATCTCGCGACCGACCCGTATTACCGGGCTGTCGATGTCGTATACCTTCAGCGCGGTTCGCTCGACAACCAGCGTCAGCTTTGGCATAACCCCCCCTCCCCCCTTCAGATACAGCAACAGACAGGCCACCCCTGCTCATCCGGAAAAAGCATTGCCTCGCCAACTGTTACCGTGGGGTCGGTGGAACGGGATGGACCCGCGTGGACATGAACGGACCTACTGGTGACGAAAGTGGCACATCTCTAGCCATCCGGCAGGTTCATGGCGGCTGCCGGCGACTGGGCAGCTGGCGGCCGCTACAGCCGGGGTGTGAGTTTTGACTTTAGGATTTTGCCGGTCGGGGATTTGGGGAGCGCGTCGAGCACGATGAGCCGCCTCGGGTATTTGAAGGCGGCCAGCCGAGCCCGACAGTGGGCGATGAGCTCATCGGCGGTGGCCGCGCTGTCGGGGCGAAGGGTGACGAAGGCCGCGACGTCTTCGCCGAGCTCGGGGTGGGGTATACCGAGGACCGCCGCTTCGGCGACCGCCTGGTGCGTGAGGAGTACCGCCTCGACTTCTGGCGGGAAGACCGAATAGCCGCCGCGCAGGATCCGTTCGCGCTTGCGCCCGACGATCGTGACCAGGCCGTCGTCGCTGACCGTGGCGAGATCACCGGTGCGGAACCATCCCTCCACGAGCACCGCGCGAGTCTCGTCGGGTGCGTTGATATAGGCATCCATCGCCGACGGGCTTCTGATCCAGAGCTCGCCCGCCTCTCCCGCGACGACGCCGCGCCCGGCGTCGTCGACCACGCGGATCTCCACGCCGGGCACCGGCCACCCGATCGAATCGGGTGACTCGGTCGGATCGGCTGCCCGGTACGAGATCGGACGGAAGAGCTCCGTCATCCCGTAGCCGCGAACGATCCGGATCCCCGTGCGGCCGCGCCATCGCTCGGCCAGCTCCCACGGACACGGCGCCGCGCCGGAGACCGCGATGCGCACCGAGCCGAGGTCGGCGACCACGAGCTCGGGGGCGTCCAGCAGCCGGCGGAACATCGTCGCGACACCGGGGAACACGGTCACGCGATGGCGATGAATCGCCTCGACGACTCGATCGGCCGCGAAGCGCTCGAGCAGCGCGACGCTCGCGCCGACCAGCAGCGGCGCGAGCAACGCGCCGTTGAGACCGAACGAATGAGCCAGCGGAAGCGTCGCCAGCACGATGTCATCCCGCGTCAGCGCCATCACGGGCCCCGCCCACGACTCGATGGCAGCCTCGAGCGCCGCGTGCGAGAGCACCGCGCCCTTCGGACGTCCCGTGCTGCCCGACGTGTAGAGAATCAGCGCGGCGCCGGACGCGGCACCGCTGAGCTCGGGGGAACCACTCGGCTGGCCGGAGTCCGCCGGCCCATCACGCTCCAGCCGTGCGACGTCCGTTTCGTCGACGAGCACGGCGGGCGAGAGGTCGGCCAGGATGTCGGCACGTTCGTCTTCCCTCAGGAGCGTGTCGAGCGGCGCGACGGTGACGCCGAGCTTCCAGCCCGCGACGAGCGCGACCGCGAAGGCCCAGTGGTTGCCGATCGAGAGCGCGATGCGGTCGCCGGTCTTCACGCCGCGGGCGGCGAGCATCTCCGAGAACACGCCAGCCCGCCGGTGGAGCTCGCCGTACGTGAGAGCGCCACCGTCCCAGACGAGCGCGGGCTTCTCGGGGGTACGACGCGAGCTGGCTTCGAGTCGCCGGGCGAAGTTCTCCGCCACGGAGCGGCTAGGCGAAGAAGTCCTTGAGGTCGATCCGCTGCCAGACGTCGGACGGCACGCGGTGCCGGGGCGTGTAGGATGCCAGCGACGGCTTGGCCGTCGCATCGACGCCCCACTTCGCGGTGTGGCCGTCGTCGCGCGCCGAGGGGTCGAGATCGGAGCCGCGCGCGTTGGTGATGATGGTGATGTCGCGGTCGGGCTGGCAGCGCGTGGCGATCGCCCAGTTCACCTGGCGATCGTCGAAGACGTCGACGTCCTCGTCGACGACGACGATCCGTTTCATGTAGAGATCGGCGCCGAGCGCGGCGAGAATCGCGTTCTTCGCCTGGCCCGGAATGCGCTGCTCGATCGACACGAAGCACGTGAAGGGACCGGGCACTCGCACCGCTTTGACCGAGGGCACCATCGCGCGCACGGCGCGGAAGAGATTGGCCTCCATCGGGATCGTGGACAGCAGCATGTGATCGAGGTGGGCGACCGTGATGTCCTGGAAGATCGCGTCGCGGCGATGGGTGATCGCCTTGACGTGGACGATCTCGCGCTGACGCTCGCCGAGGCTGTAGCCGGTGAACTCGCCGAAGGGCCCCTCGGGCGTGCGCTGGCGGGGGAGGATCTCGCACTCGAGCACGAGCTCGGCGTGCGCCGGCACGAGCACGTCGGAGGTCCGGCACTTCACCAGCTCGAGCGGCTCGCCGAGAAGCCCGCCCATGATCCCGCGCTCGTCCTCGTCGATGGAGCCGATCGCGAGCGCGCCGAGCGCGATCGCCGGATGCACGCCGATCACCAGCGCGAGCGGCAGGGGCTCGTTCCGCGCCTCGGCGATCCGCTGGAACTCCCACAGGTGCTTGCCGGTGGTCAGGTGGATCGACGTCGTGTCGCGTCCCTTGATCTGCAGGCGGTTGTAGGCGCAGTTCCAGAGCTCGCGCGTCGGATCCTTGGCGAAGGAGATCGCCGCGGTGACGTAGGCCCCGGCGTCGCCCTCGTGGTGGACGATCTGGGGCAGGTCGTACAGATTCACCTGGTCGCCCTCGAGGACGACCTCGTGCACCGGGCCGCTCGGCACGATCTTCGGGACCAGCGGCTTGTCCATCGCCCGGAGGTACGTCGCCTGCGTCGCCTCCGGCGCCGCGTTCATGGCGGCGGCCAGGCGCGGCCGGCTGGCGTGGAGATTGGTGAGGACCGGAAACTGAGTGCCCTTGACGTTCTCGAAGAGCAGGACCGGCCGGCGCTTCGCCTCGCGCTCGAGCTTGACGACGAGCGCCGTGATCTCGAATCGCGGGTCGACGGGCTTGGACACGATCTCGAAGTCGCCGGGCTTGCGCCGCTTGACGAGGTCGAGATAGCTCCGGAGGTCCTGCGCCATGGCGCCTAGGATACTGAATCAGGCGTTCTCGGGCATCTTCTTTCTCCCGTTCTGATTGTTCAGCCACCACCCAAGGACCACGATGATCGCGGCCGGTACCAGCGGGACCAGCGCGAGGCCGGGCACCGAGGGGTCGATCCACCGGGCGAGGCTTCGGTCCTTCAGTATCATGTCGGCCGCGACGTAGCCGAGGATCCCGCCGCCGAGCCAGATGATCCACACGAAGCGGTTCATCAGCGTCGTGAGCATGCCACTGCCCCAGACGACGATCGGCAGCGACAGCGCGATGCCGAAGACCACGAGCGTCAGGTCGCCGTGGGCCGCGGCGGCGACGGCGAGCACGTTGTCCAGGCTCATGATCGCGTCGGCGGCGATGATGGTCCAGATGGCCTCGCGGAGCGAGGTTCCCGGGCGGACGTGCCCTTCGGCGCCCGTCTCCTTGCCGACGAGCTTGAACGCGATCCAGAGGAGGGCGACGCCGCCGACGAGCTGGAGGAGCGGGATCCGGAGCAGGAACGTCGCGACGGTGATGAACGCGAGGCGGAGCCCGACCGCGCCGGCGGTGCCCCAGATGCGCCCCCAGAGCTGCTGGCGCTTGGGCAGCGTCCGGACGGCGAGGGCGATGACCAGGGCGTTGTCGCCGGCCAGCGTGAGATCGATCACGATGATCCCGACGACGCGCGCCCAGAACTCCGGATCCATGAGGAAAAGCATACGTCACTCCACCAGCGCTTTCACCAGCGCGACCAGGACGCGCCCGACGACGACGAGCGCGACGGCGATGGCCAGGCCTTCGTAGCGATTGATAGTCATCTCGTGTCTCCCCCCGGGCTGGACGAACAAGATTCGCCGCCGGATGGCGGCGTGTTTCAGGGGACGAGCGGGATGACCGCGCTAGTGGTCTTCGGAGGACGGAGCGTGGCCCGCGGACGGCAGATGGGCCGATCTCACCTGCGGGAGCCAACCGTCACCGGTCGGCCGATGTGCACTCGGCGCCGGCGGGGCAACCGCCCGCGCCGGCCGGTCGTGCTCGACGCGCGGCCGCGGAGTGGCTCGAGGGGAGGCGGTCGTCCGCCGATCGTGCAGCTCCCGGCGGACGTCGATGGACTCTTCGATCTCGGAGTCCCGCACCTCGAACTCGAAGGCGCCCGGCAACGGCGTCGCGAGGTCGAACGACAGCCACGCCGTCAACAGGAGCAGGATCCGTCGCCCTCGGGAAGCCGCCCTCACGGCTTCTTGCAGATCACGTTGAGCAGCGCCTGGCGCTTCTCGTCGCGGACGACCTTGAGCGCGCGGGCCAGCGCGTCGGGCAGCGCCGCCGGGTCCTCGACCCGCTCGGCGTGGCCGCCGGAGGCGCGGCACACCAGCTCGTAGTCGGGCGCCGGCTCGAGGTCGGAGATCGGCATCCGGCCCGTCTTCGCGGCGATGCCTTCGGGCGCGTGGCTCAGCACGGCGCGCTTGACCGCGTTCCATGCGCGGTTGTTGAAGATCACGAACAGCGCCGGCAGATTGTACGCGCGCGAGACGAAGTGCGCCGCGGTGGGCGCGCTGAAGATGTAGGCGCCGTCGCCGATACAGCAGATGACCGTCTTGTCGGGTGCGGCGAGCTTGGCGCCGAGGGCGGCGCCCATGCCCCAGCCGAGGCCGCCGGCGGGAGAGGAGCCGAAGTAGCTCCGGGGCGTCCGGAAGCACCCCTGGGTCGGGTCGAAGTCGTACTCGTCCACGAGGATCGTGTTCTCGTCCACGAGGTCGCCGACGCACTTCGACACCCAGAGCATCTCGAGCGGCTTGTCGTGCTCGACCTTGCGCGCGGCCGACGCCCACGCCTCGCGGAGCCGCCGATGCTCGGCGTGCCAGCGCTGCGTCCGCTCGCCGACGGCACGGCCGTCGACGCGCTGCCGCACGGCATCGGCGAGCGCGGCCAGGTTCAGGCTCACCGTGCCCGACAGGGCGGCGTCGGCCGGGAACCCACGGATCGGATACCGGGCGAAGAGCGGGTCCACCGCGATCTGGACGATCTTCGCCTCGGGGCGCGGCGCCTTGAGCGCCGGGAACCACAGCACGTCGGACTCGACCGCCACGACGCAATCGGCGTCGTCGAGGTAGGGTGCCGCGTCGAAGCCCGCGTGCAGCGGATGGTCTTGAGGGAAATTCATGTAGGTGTGGAACTGGTCGATCACCGGCGCGCCGAGGGCCTCGGCCAGCTTCACCAGCGCCGGGACCGCGAGCGGGTCGCGCCCGGCGGCCTTGGTGAGGATGATCGGGTTGCGCGCGGCGGCCAGGAGCTTGGCCGTCTCGGCGATCGCCTCCGGCGCGGCCGTGACGGCGCTCGGCCTGGGCGCGCGACTCGTCGCGGCGTACTCGAAGACCTCGTGCTTCTCGGCGAGGACCTCGCGCGGCAAGGTGAGGTAGACGGGCCCCTGCGGCTCGGCCTGGGCGAGCGCCAGCGCGCGGTCGACGACCGTCTCGAGCTGGGTGAAGTTCCGGAGCTCGTAGTCCCACTTGACGAACTCGCGGACCATCGCGCCCTGGTCGAAGGACTCCTGCGCCCAGTGGATCGGGCGGTTGCGGCTGCCGTGCAGGCCGGCCTCGGTGAGCGGGTTGCGTCCGGCGCTGAAGAGGATCGGCACGTTCGAGCGTGCGGCGTTGATGATGCCGCCGACCGCGTTGCCGGCGCCGACGATCACGTGGACCAT
>Ga0137403_10005430_pt1 | contig 14787 bp, 9 predicted proteins | sample CZOMad2_1_16fung_FD_122057 | JGI IMG/M metagenome (GOLD analysis project Ga0137403, IMG submission 122057) | Vadose zone soil fungal communities from Angelo Coast Range Reserve, California, USA - CZOMad2_1_16fungal (Hybrid Assembly) | ecosystem: Environmental > Terrestrial > Soil > Vadose zone... | reverse complement strand
GGATCCTGCACGCACCAGAATCCGGGAACGCCTTCCGCGTCGAACGGGACATGATCAGTGCCACCCATTTCACGGAGGGTAGGTTCGGCGAGGCCGATTTCCTTTGTGCGGGCGAGCGGAATGAGGACATAAGAAAGAGTTTCACGTGCCGGATAATTTCCCATCAAGCCGATGGTGAGCGTTTTTCCGGTGCCGGTGTCATGAACCAGCACGGCGGAGATTTTGCCTAGTTCGGACTGGTGCTGCTTGACGTATTCCTTTGAGCCATTTAAACCTTGCTCTTCGCCCGTAAATAAAATGAAGCGAATCGTGCGTTTGGGCTTTACTTCGGATTTCATCAGGGCACGCGCCGCCTCGAGCACAGCCACGGAGCCTGTGCCGTTGTCCGTGGCGCCAGTGCCGAGATCCCAAGAATCAAGATGCGCGCCAATGATGACGACCTCGTCAGGTTTTTCGGTGCCGGGGATTTCGGCGACGGTGTTGTAGACTTCGACGGAGCCTTTGCTGAAACTGGTTTCGATTTTGACTTCGGCTTCGACGCTGCCCGTGTCGACAAGGCGCCAGAGCTGGCGGAAACTTTCTCCGGTGACGTAGGCGGCTGCGAACGCGGCGGGTTTGTACTCGCGAGAGACTGTCGACATGTTTTCGAGGCCGTAGAGTTTTTCCGAACCGAAAAGAACGGCTCCGGGTTTTTCGTCGTTAAAAAATGCCATCTCGGCGCGAATGGTTTTCATGTATGCGCGGAAATCGAACGGCTTGTCGCTCTTGGGGCGAGAGATTGGAATCGCGTCATCGTTCCACGGCGTGGCTAGCGGGTTCATGGGCGGTTCCATATCGCGCGGACGTCCGAGGAGAACGATAGTGCCCTTCAATTTGCCTTTGTATTGTTGGAGCTGATCGGCATTGTCGACTGCTACGCCGACAACTTTTGCGCGAAGCGCGCCTTTGGTGCTGGGAGACCATGCAGCGGCGGCCAGAGTCAGTTCGTGCGGCGTGGGCGAAATAATTCTACCGGATGCGCCGGCGCCAGATCCGCGCGTCCACCCCGTGGCGATCTTCCACGGTTCCTGATGGACGTTTGAGAGGCCGAGCGCTTTGAACTGTTCGGCGGCCCATTCGTTCGCGTGCTTGAGTTGGGGCGTGCCCGTCACTCGTGGGCCAATGTTGTCGGTCAAGTGAGTGAGGTCGGCTTTGAGTTGCGGCTGATCTTTTTTTACTTGCTCGATTATTTTCTTGTCCACATCCGAAATGGGATCGGGAATGGATGCAGCGGCTTTGCGGGCTTCGGCGTCCGGTTGATAGGGCAGCGGACGGCGTGGCAACATTTCCGGGAGTTGCGCGGTGTTGTACGCCCATGCCGCGAGAACTTGCGCACCCTGGTTCAAGTCGTCTTTCCAAACTTTGTCGAAGGTGTCGGACTGGCTGTGATGCGTCTTCGTATACTCGGCGCCGTCCTGGACGCACCAAAAACCGGGAACGCCAGCGTCGTCGAAGGAGGCATGATCGGTTCCGAAGGTGCGAACCATCGTTGGCTCGAGCAATTTCAAGTCGCCAAGCGGGGCGAGAACGTTGTCTACAATTTCACGGTCTTGATAGTTGTCATGAAGGCCGAGCGTGAGAACTTTGCCGGTGCCCGTATCGTGAACCAAAACGCCGGAAATTTTGTCGAGGTCCTCCTTATGCGACTCGACGTAGCGTTTGGAGCCGACCAGCCCTTCTTCTTCGCCGCTAAACAAGACGAAGCGAATTGTGCGCTTGGGCTTCAGGTCTAGCTTGGCGAGCGCGCGGGCCGCTTCGAGAACGGCCGAGCTGCCAGTGCCATTGTCGGTCGAGCCAGTGCCGAGATCCCAGGAATCGAGGTGCGCGCCAAGAATGACGACTTCATCCGGCTTTTCGGTACCGCGGATTTCCGCGACGGTGTTGTACACATCGACCGCGCTGTCGCCAATCGTGTTGGTGATATCCAATTCGACTTCGACGGGGCCATGTTGCAAAAGGCGATAAATCATGCGGTAGCCCTCGCCGGTGATAAAGGCATTGGGAATCGGGCCGATGTCGAATTTTTCGCCGCCGACGCCCGTCATGTTCAATAGGGCATGCGGTTTGTTGGAATCGCGCAGAATCGCGGCGACGCCTTCCTGCTTAAAGAAATCGTTCCGTTCACGAGCGGCCGCGGCGAAATTTGCGAATGGCGATGGGGGAATCGGATCGCCTTTGCGCGGCAACGGCGCCTGCATCGGGCGAGCGACGTCGGCGAAAGGCGTTTCTTTTTGCGGCGGCGAAAGCGATTCGGGCTTTTGCGTGATGACGATGGCGCCTTTCAGTTTGCCGCGGAATTTCTCAAAGTCTTCTTTTGTCTGCGCGTCAAAAAAAACAATCGGGCCACGCACTGGGCCGTTCGTGCCGGGCGCCCAACCGGCGGAGGCGATCGTTAAAGGATGCTCTGCCGGCGCGACGATGCGGGCTTTCGCGGTGCCGCGCGTCCAGGTGTGGGCAATCTTCCAGGACTCGAGATGGACGTTCGCGAGGCCGTATTTCCGGAACTGCTCGGCGGTCCAATCGTTCGCCGCTTTGAGTTGCGGAGAACCGGTGAGGCGCGGGCCGATGTTGTCGGAAATGTATTCGAGATTTTGCGCGGCTTCGCTGTGATCGTGGATTTCGGCGAGAATTTTTGCGTCGGCGGCCGCGAACGGAGAAGTATCGTCAGCCTTCGACGATAACGATGCCTTCGACAAAAACCCGGCAAGCAATACTGCGCACAACACGACCACTCGTTTTGGGTTCATTCCCGCCTCGTTTTGCGTTTCTTCCAAAAGAAGATTCTAAATTTGTCAAACGAACCGACCGAACTTTGTCCTGCGTCTAAGACGCACGCTTACCGCGCCGCGTTACAGCCTTGCGCCGGCTTGAAGGCTTGCGGGCCGCTCGCGGAGCAAGCTGGCATTTCGGGCAGAAATAACTGCTGCGGCCCGCCACAATGACGCGACGAATCGGGGTTTTGCAGCGGTAGCACGGCTTCCCCTCCCGCCCATATGCGCGATGGCGGCGCTGATATTCTCCCGGCTCGCCTTCCGCGTCAAGAAAATCGCTGATGGAAGAGCCTCGCAAAGCGATAGCCTGGTGGAGGATTTCCTGGAGGGCTTTTCGCAACTTGCGTTTTTCCCCGTCGGATATTTTTGCCGCGATCCGCGTTGGATGAATCCGCGCACGCCACAAGCTCTCGTCCGCGTAGATGTTGCCGACGCCGCGCAATGCACTTTGATCCAGAAGCAGCGCCTTGATTCTGGATTTGTGCGATTTCAGCAGGCCAAGAAATTCAGGTTCCGATATTTCCAGCGGGTCTGCGCCGAATCGCCCAAGCTCCGCGGGCAAATGCGCTGCGGAAAAATAAGCCATGCGACCGAAGCGGCGCGCGTCGGTGTAACGCAGCTCGCGTCCATCATCCAGGAGAAAGCGCACGTGAGTGTGTTTTGGGAATGGTTCGGCGGCGGCGTGAGGCGAGAGGTGGCCGGTCATGCCCAGATGAACGAGGAGCGAGTCGCCCGAAACCGAGGCCGATAGGCTGTCCCCGTTCACTTCCCTACTGAGGCGCATCAACATGAATTTTCCGAAACGTTCGACGCGCGCTATGCGTTGGCCGGGGAGATGTTGTTCGAGATCTGCGGGATTATCGATGAAATCCGTTTTGCCGAGCGTAACGGAGACGATTCGCCTTCCGGCGATTGTCAGCTGGAGGCCACGCGCGACGGTCTCGACTTCAGGAAGTTCGGGCATAACGTGCAGCAACCAAGCTAGCACATCGAATCAGGAGTATTCACTCCGCTCTAAATTACAAAAAGAATTTCGTTACATCTTCTGGTGATAATTCGGATAAGGCGGATGATCCGGAATCACCACGGGGTTTTTCTTGAGCGCTTCGAGCGTGACCTGAACGGCTTTTTCAAGCTGCGCGTCGTGGCCCGCGGCGACGGAAGCGGGATCGTTTTCGACTTCGATATCCGGCGCGATGCCGTGATTTTCCACCTCCCATTCGCCGTGCAGTCCGTAAATTGCCGCGCGTGGCGCCGTGACACCGCCGCCATCGAGAAGCGACGGATAGCCGCTGATGCCAACAAGTCCGCCCCAAGTTCGCGTGCCGACGAGCGGGCCCAGCTTCTCCTGGCGGAACATCCAGGGAAGTGCGTCACCGCCGGATCCGGCCATTTCATTGATGACCATTGTTTTCGGGCCGTAAATTTGTTGGAGCGGCGAACACCATTTTTCGCCTTCTCGCGTGATAGCGCAATTGCGCAGGGGGCGGCCCAGCAAGTCGATGATGTAATCCGCGATGGCGCCGCCGTGGTTGTAGCGCTCATCGATGATTGCAGCCTGCTTGTCGGTCTGCGCGAAATAAAACCGGTTGAAATTAATGTAGCCGCCATTGGCCGTGTCCGGCACGTGAACATAAGCGAGTTTTCCGCCGCTCAGCTCGTCCACCTTGCGGCGGTTGTCCTCTTCCCAGGTGCGGTTGCGCAGATTGCCTTCATCGTCGACGGGAACAACGGTGACCTCGCGGGCATCTTTTCCGTCGGCATTCGGTCCAACTTTGATGCGAATCTGTTTGCCTGCCGTGTTTTCAAAAAAGCGGAAGACCTCCGCGGTGGCGTGAACATCCGCGCCATTGACTTCGAGCAGATAGTCTCCCGTTTTGACGTCCACTCCCGGCTGCGTCAGCGGGGCGCGCAAATCCGGATTCCAATTTTCTCCGTTGAAGATGCGCGCAAAGCGAAAGCGGCCATTTTCAATCTTGTAATCCGCGCCAAGCAGGCCGACTTTCACCTCAGGCGCCTTGGGCACGTCTCCGCCAAAAATAAACATGTGGCCGATGGTTACTTCGCCGAGCATTTCCGTAAAGAGATGATTCAAATCAGCGCGACCGCCGGCGGCTTTTACGTAAGGCGCGTATTTCTTTTCGGCTGCGGCAATATCCAGCCCATGAAAGTGCGGATCGTACAAGAAGTCGCGTTCGATGCGCCACACTTCATGGTACATCTGTGCCCACTCCGCGCGCGGGTCGGAGTAAACCTGCATGTCGTCGAGTTTCAGCGCCCCCTCGCCGGGCTTCGGCGCCGCAGCTGTTGCCGCAATGAACCACGACGCTGGCCCCATGCGATAAAGAATCTTTTCCCCATTCGCGGAAAGGGAATAGCCGCTGATTCCGCTCAAAAATGGTTCGGTCTTGCGTGTGGTCAGGTCGAACTTGCTCATGGTCAGTTGCGGGAATGGAGGGCCGTCCAGTGGTTGAACCAACGGCGTTTCCGTGACATAAAGCGTTCCGGCTTTGCCGGCATCGAGCGAAGCATAGTTCGCCGCTTTAATGGGCAGCGAAATAACGCGCTGCCCAATCCCGTCAAAGTCGATGGCGACGGTTACGGGCTCTTCCTTTTTGTCATCCTTCTTTTCCTCTTTTTTGTCGTCTTTCTTCTCTTCTTTCTTGTCGGCGTCTTTGCCCTTGCCTTTGTCTTTGTCCTTGCTCTTGTCCTTATCCTTGTCGGCATCCTTTGCCTTGTCTTCAGTCTTTGCGACTTTTTCGTCGTCGCTCTGCGGCTCTACTGGATTTGGATCACCCTTTTTGAGCACCACGGCATAAACGCTGCGCGTGACCGGCCGCTGGAATCCGGAAAGATCGAGCCACGTTCCCGCCAATCCAAGATCGGTACTTGCGGCAAAGAAAAGATACTTGCCGCCTTTGTCGAAGACTGGAAATTCCGCATCGCTGAGTCCATCGGTGAGCTGCGCGCTCTTGCTCGATTCGAGCGAATAAACAAAGATCGCCCGCTGGTGGTTCGGAAGAAATCTCGAATACGTAATCCACTTGCTGTCCGGCGACCAGGTTTGCGAGAAACGAACGCCCCACGCATCGTAAAGATCAGTGACGACCTTCACCGGGCTTCCCTTTTCGATGTCCACGTACCAGAGATTCAGTCGCTTATCCGCAAATGCGATCTTCTTGCTATCGGGAGACCATGTCGGCCCGTAAAAAAACGAGGGCGGATCGCCTAGATTGATTTTCTTGACTTCGCCGAGGCCGGATTGATCCGCCAGATGCAACGCATATTGGCCCGATTCGTCGGAGAAAAATGCAATCCACTTTCCGTCAGGCGACCAGGCGGGATCGCGTTCGGCAATCGCGGTTGTTCTCGTCAAATTCCGAATATCGCCCTTTTCTCCAGGCACAGTAAGAATTTCTCCGCGCGCTTCAAACACCGCCCGCGCCCCCGACGGAGAAATCCCCGCATTTTGAATCTTGTCGCCGACTTTGACCCAGTGCGGCCGAGTCGCCGGCAAATCCGCGGCAATTTGAATATTAACGTGGTTCGATTTACCGGTTTTGGGATCAAACAGATAAATCCCCCCGAATTGTTCGTAGACAAGAACATCCGGTCCAGCGTTGACCGATTTCAAATCAAAGCCATTGTTCGCCAAAACCTGTTTTACGCTTTTGCTTTTGGTGTCGTAGGCGAAGAGCGTGACCGGCCCGTTGCGATCGGAAAGAAAATAGATTGTGTCGCCCATCCAGACCGGATCGTCGTCATTGGAATTCTCGCGCGGCACTTTTTCCAGTTGAAGGTCGTTGAGCCGAACAATGTAGATTGGCGTGGTTTGCCCGCCGCGATAGCGCTTCCAGGCATCCTGCCATCTGAGATTGGGGACGTACGCGATGCGCGCGCCATCCGGTGCAAACGATGCGGCTTCGCCCCGCCACATCGGGAGAACTTCCGGCACGCCACCGTCAACGGAAATAGTGTAGAGCCGCTCAAAATCAGCGTACGACTGCCGGCCGGACGTGAATAGAACTTTTTTGCCGTCCGGGGTCCATCCCACCGGCGTGTCGTTTCCCGGGTGCCAGGTCAGACGTTTCGGCTCGCCACCTTCGGCCGGCATCACGTATACGTCGGCGTTCCCGTCATACTGACCTGTAAACGCGAGCCATTTTCCGTCAGGAGAATAGAGTGGCGTCGTTTCGTGGCCTCCGGTTGTTAATTGGCGCGCTTCGCCGCCGGTGCGCGGCACGGTCCACAGATACCCGCCATAGGAAAACGCGATGCTGGTTTGGTTCACGGTGGGCCAAGTGGCAAGCAGCGGAGTTTCTTCCGCCGCGGCAGAAATGCCGGCCGTCACCAAAAGCAGCAACGACAGAATCACGAGAAGACGAGCACGCATAATTCCCCCATTCAATCGAGCTTCTGGAAAAGAATAATGAACCGTTATTTTGCGGGTGGCCAAAAACCGGGTTCGGAAATCTTTCGTTCGTCCATCGTTTCGGCGTATTTCTTGATAGCGGGCCGAATTTCGGCGGCCTTGCCGATCAGCACGAATACGAGATTCTCTTTCGGAAAGTGTTTCGCGATGATCTGTTTGGCCGATTCGAGAGTGACGGCATCAATGCGCGCTTCGAGCTGATTGATTTCATTGTCGTCCAGACCATAGAACTCATTCGTGGCAATGCGCCCGGCGAGTTGTGCAGACGTTTCAATCCTCGGAGGAAACTGTCCTTTCAAATATTTCTTTGCAGTGTCGAGTTGCACCGCCGTCAGACCGTTCTTGTGCAAGTCGTCCAGCACTTTCAAAGCGAGATCGATGGCGGGGACGGTCGTCTCATTTTTCGTGAAGCTGGCAATCGCGAACGGACCGGCAACTTTTTGCGGCTGAAAAAAGGACTGTGCGCCGTAGGTATAGCCAGAATCAATTCGCAAAGCAGTGTTAAGAATGGACGCAAAGGTGCCGCCGAAGGCCGTATTCACGACGCGAATCGCGACACGGTCGGGATCGGTGGCGCTCACGCCGACGTTGCCTATCTCGAAATAAGTCTGTGTCGCGTCGGTCTTGTCCACCAGTAGCAGATGCTTGCCTTTGACTGGAGTCGCGGGTGGGATCGCAACAGCAGGCGCGGATTTCGCCGGCCACGCGCCGAAAGCGTCTTCCAGCTTTTTCTTCAGTTCGGCGACATTAAATTCTCCAGCGACGGCGAGAATCGTGTTCGACGGAACATAGTTCGCGCCGTAAAACTTTACAATCGCGTCGCGTTGAATCCGTTTGAGCGTCAGCTCGTCTCCGCCACCCGGCCGGCCATACGCATGCGCTCCATAGAGATAGCCGGCATAATACGTGCCAAGCACCGCTTCGGCTTCGTCTTTGGACGCCTTTACGCCGTCGATACTCTGCGCGAGGAGCTTGTCCACTTCGGCTTGCGGAAATGACGCGTGCAAGACGGCATCGGTAAAAAGATCGAGGCCGCGGTCGAGATCTTTGGTCAGGAATTCCGCCGAGATTGTGGTGTAGTCGGTGTCAGCGCCGGCATCAAAAGAGCCGCCGATAAAGTCGAGGTCGCTCGCAAACTGTTGCGCGGTCCGTTTTTGCGTGCCTTTGCGAAGGAGACCAGCAGTAATGGTGGCGAGGCCGTCCTGGCCCGCTGGATCGGCAGTGGAACCGGTCTTCACAATCGCCGAAAAACTGACAATCGGAACACCATGCTTTTCCATCACGAGCAGCGTGAGGCCGTTCTTCAAGACGATTTTTTCGTGTGGTGGCAGCTTAAGGGTTTGCGCGGAGCCCACGTTGCAGAAGACAAAAACCAGGCAAGTGACGAGGAGCGTTTTGGCGAAGGGTTTAACGGTTCTCATTGCTTGGCTTTCTCCTCATTCTCCGGAAGCAACGTCGCCACGGTGCGATTGTTTGCTCCAAAATATTGCTTCGCTACACGCTGGACGTCTTCCTTCGTGACGGCGCTGTAGTTTTTGGCGGCGTCAAAAAGCCGGTTGTAGTCGCCAAAAAAAACTTCGTAGGTGCCGATCGTGTTCGCGCGGCCGTTGATCGTGCGCATCTGGTGATAAAACTCCACGAGGCGAATGTTCTTCGCTTTTTCAAGTTCCTGGTCCGAAATCAGCGCGGACTTCGTCTTGTCAAATTCTTCGTAAATCGCCGTCTCGCACTTCGCGGGATCAATCCCCTGCTTCGGCTGGGCGACGACAATAGCCAGCGTGGGATCGAACGACGGCTGCACAAACGCGGAAACGTCCAGCGCAATTTGGTCCTTATCTACAAGCCGCTGATACATTCTTGAGCTTTCGCCCTGGAATAAAACCGTCCGCAATATGTTGAGGGCGTAGAAGTCTGGATTGTTAGTCTGCGGGACGTGATAGCCGATCATCAGCAGCGGCAATTCCGCGGTCTTGTGAACCGCCAGCCGCCGCTCGCCGAGCTGCTCCGGTTCGACCGTTGTCACGGGCGGCGGAGGCGCGTGTGTGGGAATTGGCTCAATAAATTTTTCGCAGAGTTGAAAGATTTCGTCCGATGTGACATCGCCGACCACAACCATCGTGGCGTTATTCGGCGAATAGCCCATTTCAAAATGGTGCTTCAAATCTTCCATCGTCCAATGCTCGATGTCGCTCATCCAGCCAACAACCGGCCACTGGTAAGGATGGGCGATAAACGCCGTCGCCCAGAGCTGCTCATCGAGCAGGCCGCTATTGTCGTTATCCGTGCGCAAGCGCCGCTCGCTTGCGACGACTTCGCGTTCCGATGCGATTTTCTTGGGATCGAATTGCAGATATTGAATGCGGTCCGCCTCGATGTCGAAAATCAGCGGCAGCGCCGAGCGCGGAAACCAGTCCTGGTAGACGGTTGTGTTTTGTGTCGTGTAGGCGTTGTTTTCGCCGCCGTTCGCTTCCATGACCTTGTCGAGTTCGCCCGGGCCGTATTTCTTCGCGCCATTGAACATCATGTGCTCGAAAAAGTGAGAAAGGCCGGTCGTGCCGGGATGCTCATTGCGCGAACCGATTCGGTAAAAGATGTAAAGCGCCACATTGGGGATACTGTGGTCGCTTTGCACCAGAACTTTCATTCCGTTCTTCAGAGTCCTGGTGGCGACCGGAAACTGCGTCGCTTCATTCTGGGCGCTTGCCACTGCGGCAAGTCCCAGTGCGCAAACCAATCCCGCGGTAACAACCAGACGCTTTCGTATTCTCATGGACACACCCTCAGGGCGAACCTTCCCTTTCTCAGACGTATGAACCCCTGAAAAAGTTCTGTTGAATTACTGCGAAACCAAAGCAAAAACCCGCACCGCGCCGCCGGAACCGCCCTCCAGCTTAATCGGTGCAACGACGAGCGACGCTCCGATCTCCGGCAGCGAACTTAAATCCCGCAAATTCTCCAACTGATAAACTTCCGCGCCTAGCACGAGACGGTGTACTGGAAAATCCTTCGAGTTGCCGGGATCGATGCTCAGCGTATCGCAACCGAGCCCGCTGATCTTTCGTTCCAGCAGGATTTTGGCGGCTTCCGCGGAGAATCCCGGGAAGTGCATTTCGCCCTTGGCATCGGTATTGCGGTAGCGCTGCACATCGGGCCAGCGCGAAGCCCAACCTGTGCGCAATAGGACGATGGCACCCGCCGGAATTTTCCCGTTCCGCTTTTCCCAGGCTTCTATCACCGCAGGCGACAACTGATAGTCCGCGTCCTTTGCGCTTTCGGAGCGAACGTCCAGCACGACGGCTGGTCCGAAAAATTTCTCAGGCGCGATCTTCTCGACCGTACTTTTTCCCGGCGGAAAATGCGCCGGCGCATCGAGATGGGTGCCGTAGTGTTCCAGCATCCAGAAGCTGCGCGTGAAGTAGCCGTCTTTTTCGACCGTGCCATTCGGAGTTGCCTCAAATACTTTTGGGTCACCGGGCCAGGCGACAAGTTTGTCGTTGATGGCGTAGCTCAAATCAACAACGCGTGTTTTTCCGGAGGCAATTCCTTCCAGAGCGCCAGCGGATTGCCGTTTGGTCTGCGCGTGGGCGGACGCCAAGCATGCGAAAGCTAGCACAAGCATGTAGAAAGCGCGACGCGTGGTTGCCATGATGCCCTCAGCTTCAATTGCCGCAAGGACTGGTGTGGAAATCCGCCCGCTTGCGCTTACGGAAGCGGGATGCCGGGCTGCGGCACGATCCCGGCCATTCGCAGAATTTCCTGGTATTCGACGTCCGTAATGGAAGAAACGATAAGACGAATATTCTTCAGGAATTTCACTTTACGAAGAGCGGGGTTTGCGCGCAGTTCGGTTAACGTCACCTGTCGAGGCAATTTTTCAAATGCCCGCAAATCCGCCACAAGGTTCTTTTCCTCGCGATCGTGCGGATCGGGATAGGGATCACGCGTTACTTCCGCGATGGAATAAAACGAGCGGTCCGGCGCGGAGTGATAGCAAAGCACGCGGTCGCCTTTGCGCACCTGTTTGAGCGCACGGATGGCGTCGGGCTTGGAGCCCGCTCCGTGCCACATTTCCTTGCCTTTAACGAAAAGCGTATCCCAATGGTAGTGATGTGGGTCGGCGGTGAAGATCCAGTAGTGTCTAGTCGGTGTCGCGGTCGCAGTCGCCATCGAGGAAAAAGTTCGCCAGTACTATACACGCCATAACCAGCGAAGCCAAACAAAATATGAGGGTTAGCAGACCTGGAACTACGGCTGGCAGTAGATCTCTAAGGGGCTAAAGAACCTTATGTCATTTATATTCAACAAGTTGAGGCGCGTTAGCCCACATCCACAAACACTTCGTCGCCGCGCACTTCGGTAGGGTAGCAGGCGACTCCGTTGTTCGGGTTCATGCTGGCCTTGCCGGTGGTCACGTCAAACTGCCACCCGTGCCAGGGGCAGGTGACGGTTCTCCCCTCGAGAGCTCCTTGCCCTAGCGGACCGCCACGGTGCAGGCAGGTGTTATTGATCGCGTAGAACGAGCCCCCAACGTTCGCTAAGGCGACCATGGTGCTGCCCACGGGAACTTCCCGAATCGTGCCGGCTCCCACATCCGCTGCTTTCGCCGCGCGTACAAACGCCATGCTGTCTCCTCGACCACGTACGAACAACGCGCCACGAGTATAGGGGAAATTTCGAGCGAAAGAAAAGCGGCAGGCCTGGACTATACGACGCGCCCGCACGCACTGCAGTAATGGGCCCCGCCAAGGCTCAGAGAGCCGCACTGGCTGCAGAAACGCCCGGAACTGGCAACCGGGACAAACCGCACCGGCACGGGCCGCGTCTCCGCCGCGCAAGCCCAAATGAACGCTACGATCCAGCCGACAATGGTCCAGCCAAGCAACAGATTCACAAGGAAGATAAGGCCGGCGTCGGACTTCTCGCGCCCGATAATCGTGGGCAGGAAGTACATCAAACCTAGGAATAGCAGAAAAAGCATGGCGCGCCTCTTTCCACAATGCTGGAACAATGGCCGGAATCAAACCACCCGGCTTTCTGTAGAAATATACGCCAAAACGGTTGAATTTGTTCCCGCGTCAATCGCAGGCAAGTTCGATACGATTTCGTCCAGCGCGTTTGGCGGCATAGAGCGCCGAATCGGCCCGCCGCAACAATTGGGAAAATTCGTGGCAACCTTTTGCGTCAAAACCGGCAAGACCAAAACTTGACGTCACGGAAGCGGTGTTCGTTCCGAATCGAAAAATCATGGAGGCGAATTGTTCACGTAGCCGGTCGATCGTGGGCACAATGTCTTTGCGCTCCACATGAGTCATCACCATGACGAACTCTTCGCCGCCCATCCGTCCGCAAATGTCCGACGCACGCGTCGTGCCCCGCAAGACTTCGGAAAATTTTCGCAGCACCAAATCGCCGGCATCGTGCCCGTAGGTGTCGTTCACATTCTTAAAGGAATCGAGGTCGGCCAGCACGACCCACAACGGATAGCCATGCCGCTTGGCGCCCCGGATTTGGCGCTCCGCCCATTCTTCGATTGCCCGCCGATTCGGCAAGCCTGTCAGGGAGTCCGTGCGTGCGGCTTCCTGCAGCAAGAGATTTTTCGCCTCGATGTCCCGCTGCAAGCAGATGATGCGCCGCCCGACTCCTATTCGCGCGTTCAATTCGCCGGGATCGAAAGGCTTGGTCAGGTAATCGTCCGCACCGGCAGCCAATCCTTTGACGATCATGTCTTTGTCTGAAATCGAAGTGAGAAGAATGACGTATGTGTATGCGAGTTCGGTGCGGCGAATCCGTTCGCAGAGTTCCACGCCAGACACGTCGGGCATCATCCAATCGGTAACGACGATGTCTGGGGCGGTCTGCGTGAAGATGTCGAGCGCTTCACGCCCGCTCTTTGCAAACGTGACGGAATACTCCTGCCCTTCCAGCGCTTGTTCCACCAGCTTGCGATGGACCGCTGAATCATCCACCACCAATACGGACAAAGACGGGCCAGACTGATTCATGCTGCGCGCGAAGCGCGACATCCTCTCTGGAATTGGGATCGGCAAGGGGAACAGGCTCGCTTTGTTTCTAACAGAGTAGCAAAGGAACGCGGGAACTGTAACGTTGAAGCTGGCGACCTCGCCAAAAAGTAACGCGGGTTAACTCTATGGACTCAGGCTAACCCGCCGATCTGGGGCATACTACTTCCCAAACAGCGAAATAGTCCGTTTCGCTCTCCTGTCTTGCAATCGCCAAACCGCACGGCAAACGCGCAATCTACGCGCCTTGCACCTTCACCAGCAATTCGGCGAATTTCTGTTTGCGCTCGGCTTGATCCTGGCCAGACTCGGCTTCGGCGAGTTGCGTTATGTTCATTGAACAGAATTTCGGCCCGCACATCGAGCAGAATTTCGCTTCTTTATAAAAATCGTCGGGCAAAGATTCATCGTGCATCGCCCGCGCGGTCTCCGGGTCGAGTGAAAGTTCAAACTGTTTATTCCAGTCGAAAAGGAAACGCGCATAGCTCAAGGCGTCGTCGCGGTCGCGTGCGCCGGGCCGGTGACGCGCCACGTCCGCTGCGTGTGCAGCAATCTTGTAAGCAATCACGCCCTGCTTCACGTCTTCCGGATTCGGCAAGCCGAGGTGCTCTTTCGGGGTCACATAGCAAAGCATCGACGCGCCGTGCCAGCCGATCATCGCCGCGCCAATCGCGCTGGTGATGTGGTCGTAGCCCGGCGCGATGTCCGTCACAAGCGGCCCAAGCGTATAGAACGGCGCTTCGTGGCACCATTCCACTTCCTTGTCCACCTGCTCCTTGATCTTGTCCATCGGGACGTGGCCCGGGCCTTCGATCATCACTTGAACATCATGCTCCCAGGCCTTTTTCGTCAACTCACCCAACACTTTCAACTCGGCGAATTGCGCCTCGTCGCTCGCGTCCGCGATACAACCCGGCCGCAAGCCATCGCCGAACGAAAAACTCACGTCATGTTTTTTGAAAATCTTGCAGATTCTTTCGATGTTCTCATACAGAAAATTCTGCTTCTTGTGATGCTCCATCCAATGCGCCATCAGCGAACCGCCGCGGCTCACAATTCCAGTAATGCGCTTCCGCACCAGAGGTACATGTTCTCGCAGCACGCCGGCGTGAATCGTCATGTAGTCCACGCCTTGTTCGGCCTGCTCTTCGATCACTTCGAGCATCAGATCAATCGTCAAATCTTCCGGCCGGCGTACACGCGAAATCGCTTCATAGACTGGCACCGTTCCAACAGGTACTGGGGATGCGTTGATGATCGCCTTGCGAATCGTCGGAATATCTCCGCCGGTGGAAAGGTCCATCACGGTGTCCGCGCCGTAATGCACGGAGTGATGAAGCTTTTTCAGTTCTTCGTCGATGTTGGAAGTGGTTGCGGAGTTTCCGATATTCGCATTGATTTTGCAAAAGAACGCCACACCAATGCCCATCGGTTCGAGATTCCGATGATGAATATTCGCGGGAATAATCGCGCGGCCGCGGGCTATCTCGCTGCGCACCAGCTCCGGCTCGAGCTTTTCGCGCTT
>Ga0137403_10005429_pt1 | contig 14790 bp, 13 predicted proteins | sample CZOMad2_1_16fung_FD_122057 | JGI IMG/M metagenome (GOLD analysis project Ga0137403, IMG submission 122057) | Vadose zone soil fungal communities from Angelo Coast Range Reserve, California, USA - CZOMad2_1_16fungal (Hybrid Assembly) | ecosystem: Environmental > Terrestrial > Soil > Vadose zone... | reverse complement strand
GAACGCGGCCCGCCGATCCGCGCGCGCGGTAGCGGTATCGCCCCGCTGAAATGCGGCCCACGCGGAATCACGGCTGGTGCGTGCGGAGTCGAGATAGGCGCGTGCGACCGGATCATCCGTCGTCCGGAGCGTATCGAGGACTCTGCGGATCCAGCCTTCCCAGTTAGTGCCGCCGCCCGCTGTCGACGCGACGTTGTCGGCTATCACCTGGGCGTTCTGTGCGAGCACGAGCTCGTTCGAAGACGCCGCAGTGGGATCCTGGCTGCACGCTGTCGCCGCAAACGTCAAGGCGGCAAGCGCGATCGTCATGCGTTTGTACATCAATCACCCCGTGAGAAGTCCGGTCTTGGACGCTGAAGTGTGGACTCCGTTAAGACTCCACGGGAGGGGGCTCAGGTAACGGGACGACCGGTACCGGAGGAGGCGGCGGCTGGTCGTGTGCGGCGTGGGGCGTGACGGGTGCGAGTCGAAACGCTGCGAGGCCGGCGAGCACCATGAAGAAACCTGCGAGCACAAAGGACGTGACCTGGCTCACGTCGTACACTTTTCCGATGAGCGGCGGGCCCACCGTGCGCCCCAACGCACTGATCGCCTGCGCCGCCCCCAGGATCGTTCCTTGCTCGTTGGGGTCGGCGTACACCGATACCAGGCCGGTGGCCGCCGGAGAGAAGAGACTGTTCGAAACCGCAAGCACGAACGTCCAGACGTACAGGAGTGCCGAGCTCGGCAGGAACGGCACGATGGCAATCGACGCCGCCATCCCGAACGTCCCGACGATGACCAGCGTCCGCTCGCCCGTCTTCCGTACCACCTTCCCGAAGAAGTAACCCTGCACGACCGCCGCGGTCACGCCGATAATGATGAAGAGGAAGGTCAGCTGCAGCTGCTTCCACCCGAGCGCGGCCATGGCACGGTACGGCAGCGCCGCGGTATAGCCTGCGAATCCGAGCGGGACCAGCGCCCACACCGCCATGAGCGGGCGCAGGCGGGGCCGCGCGATCGCGTGGCCGATATGCCGGAGGTCGAAGAGCGGCCGCTTCACGCGGAGCTCCTGTTTCAACGACTCGGGCAGGATGAAGTACGCCGACACGAAGTTCGCCAGCGACAGTCCGACCCCAACGAGCCCGGGCCAGCGATGCCCTAGAAAGTGGTCGGCCAGTCCTCCAATCGCCGGGCCCGCGCTGAACCCGATTCCGAAGGCCGCGCCGACAATACCCATGCCACGCGACCGCTCGGCCCGGGTGGTGATGTCGGCCATGTAGGCCTGGGCCACCGAGATGTTGCCGCCCGCAAAGCCAGAGACGACCCGCGACAGGAACAGCACCCAGTAGGAGCCGGCGAACGCAAACAGGGCATAGCCGGCCGCGTTGAAGAGCATCGTCGTCAGCAACACGGGCCGGCGGCCGATGCGGTCGGACAGCTTGCCGAGCAGGGCCGTCGCGACGAACTGCATGAACGAGTAGATGCCGAGCACGGCGCCGTACGCGAGTCCCCCCGCCCCGAAATGCTTCGCGTAGAACGGCAGAATCGGCATGACGATGCCGAAGCCGATCAGATCGATCAGGACGGTGAAGAAGATGACGGCGAAGCGAGAGCGGGAGGCGGGCATCGGGGCTGCAATATAGCATCGACGAAATTGCGGCCATGTTGTTCCTGCACACAGCGGCGGGCACGCTTGTGGGCTATCGACTCTCTTGTGGGCTATCGACTCTTAAGAACGAACCGCCGTGGGGGCACGAAGTCGTGCCCCCAGGGCGGACGTGTTACTACGACCCTGCTTACGGAGTCGCGGCAAGAGCTGCGTCGGCGGTCGTCAACCCCGAGCCGGCGGCGTTCGCCGGCCAGGACACCGTGCTGGTGGTGCCGTCCGGGTTGGGGACCGTGCGGCTGCCCGCGCCGAGCGGGATCGCGCTAGCCTCGAGAATCCCCTCGACCTGCGACGCGGTCAGCGCGGGGTTCTTTTGCGCCATGAGCGCTACGATCCCGGCAACGTGTGGCGAGGCCATCGACGTCCCACTCAAGAAGAAGAAGCTGGGCCGCAGGTTTCCGCTATTCAGCTGGAATGGTCCAACGACCCACGATCCCGGCGCCGCGACGTCGAGATCCTGACCGACCCGCGCCCGAGCGGAGAACGGCGCGATGTAGAAGTCCCCTGCCGCCGTGGGTTCTGCGACGTTGCGATTGAACCACCAGCTGCCGTTGCCAGGCGGCGTCCACTGTCCGATCCAGCCCGAGGCGGCGACGGAGATCACCGGGGCATAGGCGCCCGGGAAGCTCATCCCGGCGTTTCCGCCGTTCCCGGCGGCGGCGACGATGATGACGCCCCGCGCGATCGCGAAATCGATGGCGGCGCGCTCCACGGCGTCCAGCCGGCTACCCCCCAGACTCATGTTGATGATCACCGGATGGCCGGTGAGCGGCCCGGTCTTGAGATTCGCGATGTACACGATCCCCTCGGCGATCATCGACGACCACCCAGAGCCATTCTGATTCAGCACCTTGACCGGGATGATCGTGGCGCGCGGCGCAACGCCGTTGACGGGCGTAATGCCGATCTGGAAGCCGAGGATCGTGCTCGTGACATGGGTGCCATGCGAATTCTGATCGTGCTCCCACTTGTTCGGCGGCTCGGCGTCAGAGTTTACGCTCCGGCCCTGGAAGGAGGTCGCGAACTGCGAGGCGATCCGCTGCTCGGGGAAATAGACCCGCCACGAATCCAGCAAGCCCGTGTCCAGCACGCCGATGTACACGCCGTCGCCGTCGAACCCGATCGTACGATCCGGCCCGGGGATGAGGTTCGTAACGTTGATCGCATCGAGATTCCACATGTTGATGCCATTGGCGAAGTTGCTCGCCGCAACGACATCCACCGGGGAGCCTTGTCGGTCGGCGTCGGGATTCGCGGCCACGACAAACGGCAGTGCCTGAATCGAGGGAAGCGCGCTTTCCCTCGCGTGCATGAACACGGCGTTGATTTCGATGAGCCGGCCGGTGACGTTGCCGAAGGCTCCCAGCTCTGCGAGCTGCGCATCGGTCGGCGGCCCGCTGAGCAAGACGTTGATGCCGATGTTCTGATCGGCGCTGGTGCGGGCCATGTTTGGACTGAAGGTGTTGGTTGGCTGGTCTGGGCCGCAGCCCAGCCCTAGGACCAGGACGGTGGCAGCCACCAGCCGGACGTGGAGTTTCATCGGATGTCTCCAGCCTAATGAGGGAAGGTGGGAGATGTACTCCCCGTGACAAAAAGTGGCAAGAGCGGCCTTCAACCCTTGTTCAATTCTCGACCCAACAACGTCTACGCTCGCTCAATCGATCTGTTGCGCAGTCAACACCGAGCGGTATCGCGTATCGAAAACCGTCCGAATCGCCGTAGCGCCGAGAATCAGCATGCCCCCTACAAGAGTTGCCGGCCCGGGCTTTTCGCCATGAACCAGCCAGGCCCAGATCGGATTCAGCACGGGCTCGATAAGAAGGAAGAGGCCGACCTCGAGCGCCCGAACACGGGGCACCGCGCGCGAGAGAAACAGGTACGGAATCCCGAGCTGGCAGACGCCGAGAAAGACCACGACAGCCCAGTCCACTGGCCGCCCCGCGACGAGTGGCTGCGCCATCACGAGCGCGATCGTCCCAGCCGTCAGATTCCCCGACACCGCCGCCGCCGCGATCGATTGGCCGCGCGCCGCGAGCCAGCGATAGCCGATGACCGTGAACGACCACGCCACGGCACAGATCGCGGCAAGCACGTTCCCCAGCGCCGGATTCGGCGCCGTCGTGGACGCCCGATCGTGACCGAGCAGGAACAGCCCCAGACCCGCACCCATGACCGCCATCTGCCCGATGTCGCGTCGCGTGGCGTGCTCGCCCAACAGCACAGGCGCGAGCAGCAGAATGAAGAGCGGGCTGGTGGACTGCAGGAAGATTGCGCTGGCCGCTGTCGTGTGCTTGTTCGCCTGCACATACAGCAGCGTCGTCGCGGCGTACGAAAAGCCGACCACGACGGTGCGCCAGCTCCACCCCCGCCGCGCTTCGGGAAGCAGCACGAGGATCGTGAGCATCGCGAGCGCCGCTCGGAACGCCGCGAGCTGCCACGCCCCGAAGCTGCAGAACTTTATGGCCGCGCCCCCGCTCGAGAACAGAACGGCTGCGGCAATGATTTTTGATCGGGGACTCATGACACCTCGCCGGGAGCGAGGAATATAGGCTACCTTTTTGCCGATGAGATTCGCCGTCCTGCTCGTGTCTCTGCTCGGCCTGGCTGCCTGCTCGCACGCGGCGCAGATGCCGCGCGACGTCGCGGCGAGCCACGACTCCGACCTCATCACCGCGAACGACTTCTCCGCCGTGACGGGATCGACCGTGTACGACGCCGTACGGCAACTGCGGCCCGAGTGGATCATGCGCAGCCGCCCGAACCCCATGCTGCCCAATCAGAATCTCATCATCTATGTAGACGGGAATCGGTACGGATCGGGTATCGATGGCCTGCGGTTGATCACGATCCGGTCTGCTTACTCGGTCCGCTACTTCTCGCCCTCTAGTGCCGAAGGCCGTTTTGGTCCCGGGCATCTCCTCGGCGCGATCGAGGTCATCACCAATCCCCACTAGGACCGCAGCATGGAGGTTCAGGTCTTCGGAGTGCGCAAGAGCGCGGACACACGCGCGGCGCTGCGCTTTTTCGCCGAGCGGCGTATCAAGGTTCATTTCGTCGACCTGAACGAGCGCGCGCCCTCGCTTGGAGAGCTGCGCCGGTTCGCGGACAAATTCGGCCTTCAGGCGTTGCTCGACCGGGATTCGCGGCGCTTTGCTGAACTCGGTCGCCCTGTCGCCACGCTCGAGCGATTGAGTCTCGAACCGCTGTTGTTGCGCATGCCGCTGGTCCGCAACCAGCAGCAGCTCACGATCGGCGCCGCGCAGGAGACCTGGAACACGTGGTACGCCGCTGCGAAATCCTGACCCTGTTTCTGTGCACCGCGTGCGCAACCGCAGGTGGACCCCGCGTGACGACTGACGACCTCCGGTTCGTCGACTCGCTCTTCACCGCCTACAGCGGCACCACGGTGCCCGGCGCGAGCGTGGTCGTGATCTCGGACGGCCGGGTCGCGGTGCGCCGCGCGTACGGGATGGCGGATCTCGAGCGTCGCGTCGCCGCCACTCCCGAGACCGATTACCGCCTGGCCTCGATCTCGAAGCAGTTCACCGCGATGGCAGTGATGTTGCTCGTGAAGGACGGCCGCCTCCGCTACGACCAGCCCGTGCGCGAGTTCCTGCCCGAGCTGCCCGCCGCCGCTCAAGCAGTCACCGTCCGACATCTGCTCAACCACACATCAGGGCTGTGGAGCTACGAAGACCTGGTTCCGGATTCCCGAACCGCGCAGCTCGACGACCGCGACGTACTCGCGCTGCTTGGCTCGAAAGATTCGCTGTATTTCCCGGCGGGAAGCCAGTATCGCTACAGCAATTCCGGCTACGTGCTGCTTGGCTTGATCGTCGCGCGCGTGTCGGGTATGACGTTCCCCGAGTTCCTGCAGACTCGAATCTTCCGGCTGCTCGGCATGAGCGCGAGCGTGGCCCATGTGGAGGGATCGGACACGGTGCCTCGCCGCGCCTACGGTTATTCACCGCGCGGCGGGACGTTCGTGCCGACCGACCAGAGCGTCACGAGCGCGACGCTCGGCGATGGCGGGATTTACACGAACGTGGACGACATGGTGCGTTGGGATCAGGCGCTGTACGGAGACACGTCGCTCGTCGATGTGGCGGCCCAATTGCCGGACGGCACCGACACACAATACGGCTTTGGCTGGTTCGTCGATGGCTATCGGGGCGAGAAACGCTGGCGCCATACCGGCGAAACAAGCGGGTTCCGCAACGCGATTCAACGCTTCCCGCACCGCCGCCTGACGATCATTGTGCTGACCAATCGCTCCAGCGGCGAACCCGGCGCGATCGTCGAGCGCATCGCCGACCGGCTGTTGTTTCGCTAGCGCTCGATGCGGTAGCCGAACGTCCGCACCGTGACGATGTGGCGCGGATGGGCGGGGTCCTGCTCCAACTTGCGCCGCAGCATCGCCACGTGCGTGTCCACCGTCCGGCTCATCACGTCGTCGGCGTATCCCCAGACCTCTTTGAGCAGCTCCAGACGGCTCACCACCCGGCCACCGCGTTTGAGGAGCGCGACGAGCAGCGCGTACTCTTTGGGCCTGAGTTCCGCCATGCGGCCGGCACGGCGCACTTGATGGCGCGCGAAGTCGACGGTGACATCGCCGAAGCCGTGCAGGGACGGATCGGCGCTTCCCTCTCGCCTGATCCACTCGAGGAACTGGGCGGCGCGTTTGACCGTCGCCATGATGCGTTCATCGTCGAACGGCTTCAGGAGGTAGTCGAATGCCTGAATCTCAAAGGCCCGGACCGCATGCTCCTCGAACGCGGTTACGAAGACGATCGCCGGCGGCCGGTCTTCGCTCGCGGCCGCCGCCACCGCGAAGCCGTCGAGGTCGGGCATCTGGATGTCCAGGAAGACCAGATCGGGCGTTTCGCGCCGCAGCAGCTCCACGGCGTCGCGGCCGCTCGCGCACTCGTCGATGTGCGTGACGCTGCTGATCTGCCGCAACACGCCGCGCAGACGCCGCCGTGCCGGCGCTTCGTCGTCAACGATGATCGCGCGCATGATCGGTAAAGGGGATGTCGATGACGGCCAATGCGCCGCCGGGAGCCGGCGCGTTGGTCAGCTCGAAGCGATGGCTCGGACCGTACAACTCCTGCAGTCGAGCCCGAGTATTGGCGAGTCCCAATCCTCCGCCACCCGAGCTGCCGTTGAGGCCTGGCCCGTTGTCGCGCACTTCGAGATGCAGGCGGTCGCCCTCCCGGACCGCCGCGATCGCGATCTCGGCGACACTGCCGTTCGGGACGACACCGTGTCGGATCGCGTTCTCCACGAGCGGCTGCAGCAGTAACGTCGGTACGACCGCGGATGCAGCCTTTGGATCGACCCGAAACGTCACACGCAAGCGATCTCCGAATCGCGCTTCCTGAATCGCGACATAATGATCGAGCAGCTCGAGCTCCTCCTCGAGTGTGACGAGCGGCCCGCGTTCCCGGTTAAACGACTGGCGCAGCAACTCGGACAGACGGGTGATCATCCGGTTTGCCTGCTTCGGGTCCTCCAGCACGAACGCCGAGATGGTGTGGAGCGTGTTGAAGAGGAAATGCGGCTGCAGCTGTCCGACGAGGGCATCGAGCCGCGCCTGCACGAGTTGCATCTCGAGGCGCGTGGCGCGCCAGGCGTGGTACAAGCCTGCGACCATCGCGTACACCAGTACGTTGAACGTCCACCATATCGTGATGCCGTCCCACACGCCGCTAAAAAACGTGTGTGGCGTGCGCCACAACCCCACGGCCCACTTCAGACCGCCCTCGAAGCCCGCGCACGCGACCGCGGTAACCACGGCCATGGGAACGTGCGCCGCGATGAGCGCCGCGGGACGGCGGATACGAACGGCCCATGCCGCAAAGGCGCACACCGGCGCTGTGAAGAGCGCCCAGCACCACCACCCGGTGAACTGCCAGGCGAGGATCCAGCTCCAGGATCTCGGATCCGAGCTGCCCGCGGTCTGGAAATGCATCTGGATCGCGAACAGCAGCGCGACCGCCGTCCATGCGCCCCAGACGATCAATGCCCGTTTCATCAGCCCCATTGTAGCATGGTACGACCCCCTCGACCGGACCGGGCGAGCGTCGTGGTCAGAATCGTGTGAACTTCACAAGGCGGTAACGCGGCGGCTCTACGCTGGTTTGAGCCGCGCGCTCAGATTGTCGGCCGGGAGGTTCATCCATGCGACAACTGCTGCTCAGTGTGCTCGTACTCGCGGCCGGCGACCGAACGTCGGATCGTGACGCGTTACTGGCCGCCGATCGTTCGCTCTCCGACAAGACCGCGACACTCGGCATGGTGCAAGGATTTCTTCCGGGCATGACCGAAGGCGCGGCGTATCTGTATCCCGGCGCGCCGCTGTTGCGCGGCACCGATCACATTCGCTCGTTCCTCGAGACAGCCGACTCGATGGTCAAGGTGACGTGGACGCCGGCGTTCGCCGATGTGTCGTCCGACGGCCGGCTCGGCTACACCTACGGATGGACGCACTCAGGCGGAACGCGGGGAAAGTATCTCGCGTGCTGGCAAAAAACCGGCGGCGGATGGCGCCTCGCCGCATACGCGAACACCAGGCTTGCGCCTGTTCCCGACTCGGTTACGCCGGCCGGCCCCAGTGGCGCGTTGGGCGCGCAAGTGCGCGGGCGGGCCAATTCCACCGAGCTGCTGCACGCGGACTCCGCGTTCGCGGCGCTGTCAGTGGCGAGCGGGGCGAAGAACGCATTCCTCGCGTTCTCGGCAGAGGAAGCGATGTCGTTCGGCAGCGGGGCGGAGATGACGCGTGGGCGGCAGGCGATTGGGGCGGGGTTCGACGGCTTCCCGGCCGGGGCGGTGCTCGAATGGTGGCCGGTAGCCGCCGAGATCGCACCGTCGGGAGACCTCGGCTGCACGGTCGGCGAGGCCAGGATCTCGAGCCTGAACTACTACAGCAAGTATCTCACGATCTGGCGGCGCCAGCAGGGCGGCGCGTGGAAATTCGTGGCGGACGGCGGGAACGTGCGGCCGGCGTCTTGACGGTTACCGGTATCCAGCAGCCTGGAGCGAGAACAACTCCGCGTAGAGTCCGCCTCGCGCGACTAACTCTTCGTGCGTGCCGTCATCCACGAGCTCACCGCCTTTGAGCACCAGGATCCGGTCCGCCATGCGTACGGTCGAAAAGCGGTGCGAGATCAGCACCGCCATCCGGCCCTTCGTCAACTCGGCGAATCTCAGAAACACCTCGTACTCGGCACGGGCATCGAGCGCGGCGGTCGGCTCGTCGAGAATCAGGACCTGCGCCTCGCGCATGTAGGCGCGCGCCAGCGCCACCTTCTGCCATTCGCCGCCCGACAGCTCGACACCGTTGTCGAAGCGTTTGCCCAGCATCTGGTCGTAGCCCTGCGGTACCCGCTTGACGACGGAGTCGGCCAAGCTGCGTTGCGCGGCTTCCCGAATCCGAGCCTCGTCCCCCAACGCTTCGATCTGGCTGACGCCGATATTTTCGCGCATCACGAAATCATAGCGCACGAAATCCTGGAAGATGATGCCGATGTTCTTGCGCAGACTGTCCAGGTCGTAATCGCGGAGATCGACGCCGTCGAGCAGAATTCGTCCCTCGTCGGGGTCGTAGAGGCGAGAGAGCAACTTCACCAGCGTCGTCTTGCCCGCACCGTTTTCCCCCACCAAGGCGATGCGCTCGTGCGGCTCGAAGGCGAACGAGAGTCCGCGCACCGCCCACCGCTGCGAGCCCGGATACCGGAACCCGACGTTCTCGAATCGGAAACCGGTCTGCAGCGGACGCGCGACCGCCCTGGCGCCGGGTTTCGAAACAACACTGGGTTGAACGTCAAAGAACGTGAACAAATCGCGCAAGTAGAGGCTCTGTTCGTAAATCGATGAGAGCGAGAGTAACACACCCTGGATCAGGCTTCTGCTCTGGCGGAACGAGCCGGCCAGGAACGTGAGCGTGCCGATCGTGAAGTCGCCCATCACGGTGCGATAGATGATCACGCCGTAGGCCCCGTAATAGCCGAGCGTGCCCAGGGTGACCAGCAGGGTCGAGACGATGTTGCGTCGTACGGCGAGCTGCTTGTTCTCCTGATAGAACTTCTCGGAAAGCGTGGCGTACCGCCCCACGAGAAAATCCGACAGGCCAAACAACTTTACTTCCTTGGCGGACTCGTTCGACGCACCCATGTAGCGCAGGTAGTCGAGCAGGCGGCGCTCCGGGGTCCATTGAAACAGCAGCGAGTAGCCGAGTGATGCGAAGTGCGCTTCACCGAGGAATGCCGGCAACACCGCCACGGTCAACAGGAGCAGCAGCCACGGGAGCTGCACGAGCAGGACGCTCGCCAGCGAGATCAACGTGATGAGATCCTGTGCGGTGCCGAGTAACACGAAGAACAGCCCGATGCGGCCGACGGTTTGGCGGCGCGCACGCTCGAGATGGTCGTAGATCTCGGCGTCCTCGAACTGGGCGAGGTCGAGCGTGGCGGCATGCTGCATGAGGCGCACGCTCAGCCGGTTGGCGAACAGATCGCCGAGCAGGCTCTCGAGCAGAGACGACAGCCGGGCCAGCCCTTCGCCCACCGCCGCGATGCCGAGCTCCAGCCCGACGAGGCCGGCGAGGTGGCGCCAGTCGGGCGTGCCCCCGGCGTGGACGGTGGCGACGCCCGCGATGACCGCATCGATGATGAGCTTGCCGATCCAGAGAACCGCCACGGGAATGAGCGACCGGATCGCCCGCAGCACCAGGATCGCGATGGTGTAGCCGCGGTGCGTTTGAAACACCAGGCGCACCAGCGGCGGCACGTACTTCAGGGCCTCGAGCCGTTCGCCCCACGTGGGCGGCGTGTCGGGACTGGCGCCGTGCGCGGCGCGCGCAGCCCGATACACACGGCGTTTACCCATAGCGTTAACTTCGCTCAGACCGACACGTCAGACCAGACGCATGCCGCTATTCCTGATTGCAACCGCGTGTGTGCTCGCCGTGCAGGCTCCAGTTCAGAGCCTGACGCCGCGCGATTCCGCGTTCCATGCGCTGAATAGACTGGCCTACGGCGCCCGTCCCGGCGAAGCCGACAGCGTCGCGCACGTCGGCGTCATGAAGTGGATCGAGCGCCAGCTCGATGCCGATCACATTTCTGACTCGCACCTCGCCGAGCGCGAGCGGCAGTTCAAGATCCTCGATTACGATCGCGCCGATCTCGCCGGTCGCTACCGCGACGCGACCCGCGAGCGCCAGCGTCTGCAACGCGAGGCCGCCGCGTCCGGCGACTCGACACGGATGCGCGGTGCCCGCCCCATGCAGGAGTTCCGGGAGCTGGGCGGTCAACTCCAACAGCTTGCCATCGTGCGTGCCGCCGTGTCAGAGCGGCAACTGCGTGAGGTGATGGTCGACTTCTGGACGAATCATTTCAACGTGTTTGTCGGCAAGGGCGCCGACCGCTTCCTGCTGCCTTCCTATATAGAGGAAACGATCCGGCCACGGGCACTCGGCCGCTTCGAAGACTTGCTCATCGCGACGGCCGAGAGTCCCGCGATGCTGTTCTATCTCGACAATGCGCAGAGCGTGGCACCGGGCTCCACACCTCCGGCACAGCGCCGGTCTGCGTTTTTGCTACGGCGACGGTTTGGCATGAATGAGATGCCCGAAGAGCGCCGGCAGCGTCGGCCCACAGGCATCAACGAGAATTATGCGCGCGAGCTCCTCGAGCTCCACACCCTCGGCGTCGACGGCGGTTACACCCAACAGGACGTCATCGAAGTGGCGCGCATCTTCACCGGCTGGAGCATCGAGCCCCCGGAACGGGGATCCGGTTTCGTCTTTCGCGACTGGGCCCACGACCATGGGACGAAACACGTCTTTGGGCTCACCTTCCAGGATGACGGCAAGGACGAAGGGATCCGCCTACTCAAGTCCCTCGCCAACCAGCATGCCACCATGCATCACGTGAGCGCGAAGCTCTGCGCGCGTTTCGTGGCCGATGAGCCGCCCGACGGGTGCGTGGATGCGGCCGTGGCCGCCTGGCAGGCGTCGCGCGGCGACATGCGCGCCGTACTGCGTGCGATTTTCACGTCCCCCGATTTCTGGACGTCGCAAGCCGTGGGTTCCAAGGTGAAGACGCCCTTTGAGTTCGTCGTGAGCGCCCTGCGCGCGACGGCCATCGAGCCCGACGACACGCCGCGTCTCGCGCAGCTCGTCGCGCGACTCGGAGAGCCGCTGTACCAGCAACCGGCCCCGACCGGCTATGCCGAGACCGAGGCGCACTGGGTGAACAGTGGCGCGCTTTTGGCGCGCATGAACGCCGCCATGATGCTCGCCAAGGAGTGCTCCAGTGTCCCCGCGATCGACGATCACGCCCAATTGGTGGACGCAATCGATCAGAAACTCCTTGGTGGGACGATGTCAGCGCATACGAAGAGCGTCATCCTCGAGCAGCTAGCCGACATCACCGATCCCGAGCAGGCTCGCGCCATGGCCGTAGGTTTGGCCCTGGGCGGGCCCGACTTCCAAAAACAATGACCATCTCGAGACGCATCTTCGTGAAATCAGGCGGATTGGCTCTGGTCAGTCTGGGGCTCGACCCGCTCTTTCTCGCACGCGCCGCATTTGCCGCCCCTCGGCCCGTCGGCCCATCCGCCCGTCCGGTTCTAGTGTGCCTCTTCCAGCGCGGCGCGGTGGACGGACTCAACATGATCGTCCCCCATGGCGAGCCCGCGTATTACCAGGATCGCCCTCGTATCGCGATTCCTGCCGCCGACGTCGTGGATCTCGACGGCCATTTCGGCCTGCATCCGAGTCTCGCGCCCCTCAAAGAGCTCTGGGACAACAAGAGCCTCGCGGCGATTCACGCGATCGGGTCGCCGGACGCAACCCGCAGTCATTTCGACGCGCAGGATTACATGGAGACGGGCACGCCGGGCCAGAAGAGCACGGGCGACGGCTGGGTGAATCGCTTTTGCCAGCACGACCGCGAGCATGCGGACACGCCGTTCCGCGCGGTTGCATTCGGGCCGCAGCTGCCGCGGATTCTCGCCGGCACCGCGCCGTCGCTCGCAATCGATGATCTGCAGGCGTTTGGCTTGCGAGTGCCCCAGGAGGGGGCGCGCGACCGCCTGACGCGCGCCTTCGAAGAGCTGTACGACGGCGCGGGGACCGGTTTGCTGGCGTCGTCGTCGCGCGAGGGATTCGAGGCAGTGCAGATGTTGAAGCGCGCCGACCCGACGCAGTACCGTCCCGCCGCCGGTGCCGACTACCCGCCGGGGTGGTTAGGCAAGACGCTGCTCCAGATCGCACAGCTCATCAAGGCGGACGTCGGGCTCGAGATCGCCTTCGCAGATTGCAGCGGCTGGGATACGCACGTGAACCAGGGGTCGAGCGAAGGCCAGCTCGCCGCTCGCCTCCGCGAGCTGGGCCTCGCGCTTGCCGCGTTCAACCGGGATCTGGGCGAGCGCACGCGCAATGTCGTCCTGCTCACGATGTCCGAATTCGGCCGAACGATCCGGGAAAACGGCAACAGCGGCACCGATCACGGCCACGCAACCGCCATGCTGGCACTCGGCGGGCCCGTGAACGGCGGGCGCGTGCTGGGCCGCTGGCCCGGCCTGGCAGTCGAGGAGCGTTTTGAAGGGCGCGACGTCGCCGTCACGACCGACTTTCGCGACCTCTTTGGGGAGATTCTGGCGCGCCACCTGGGAGCCACAGATCTGGGAGCGGTCTTCCCCGGCTACACGCCCAGCCCTGACAGATTCCTGGGAGCGATTCGCGATTAGGCGTTCGCCGCCGCATCCAGCCGGATGATGCCGTCGCCCGCGCCGTCCCGAATCGTCAGCCAGTCAGTTCGGACGCGGTCCCACTCCTGAATCACGAGCCCCTGGCCCTCGAATAGCGCCCGAATCTGGCTCGCGGTGAAGCCGGCGATCTCTTCGAGAATCGGCACCAGCACCGACAGCGCGTCGTCGCTGATCACCGTGCGCTTGGCGATGTGCGCGACCTCGCGCGCTTCCGATGCGGCGATGGTGAAGCCGTCGCCACGATTCACATGCAGCATGACCGGAATGTCCGATTGTCCGTCGCCGACATAGATGACCTGGTCGCGGGGCACGACGTGCCGCGCGCGGATCTCCTCCACCGCCGCGACCTTGCCGTACCCGGCCGCCACCCGCTCGAGCGTCCCGATCTTCCCGCTATCGGGCTGGAACTCGAACCGCGTGCCTACGATATGATCGGCCGGCACGATGCCCTCGAGCGCTGACAACACAACTTCCTGCGGCGCCGCGGAGATCACGTAGAAATCAAAGCGGTGGCCGTCGATCCCCTGCGCGAGCATGCTGGTGAGGAGCTTGACGTTGCGCTTGAGCCGGACCTGGCGCCCGACGATAAGGAGGTCGTTACGCGTGACCCGGGCGTACTCCGGATCGTTCGCGAGCAGATACGCCAGCTCGGCGCCCTGTTGTACGAGGTTGAGATTGGAGAGCGCCGCGACCTTTTCCCGGAAACTCGTGATCCCCAGCATCTCGCTCAGCACGATGCCGGAATCGTTGAAGCTCAACGTCTGATCGAAGTCACTCGCCAGCAAGTAATGCCGCTTCATCCATTCTCCCGTGTTGAATCGCTCAAACGAAAAAGGCCCGCGCCATCTCGGTGCGGGCCGTCGTCTGAGTTTTGCGACTAGGTACATCGCTTCAGGTAACGCCCGCCGCTCCGGTTCGGTTCCCGGTGTTGAGCATCTTCGAGTTGCAGGCGCAGATCGTCATGGCAATAAGATACAAACGTGTGACCGTCACGGTCAACTCTGGAGCCGTCACAGTCGCGTCACGGCTTGCTTTGCGCCGTTTCGGCAGCCGTGATCGACAGTTCCAACCGTTCCGCTTTGCGCACGGCCGCGACGGTGCTAGCCGCACCAATCCGGTCGCCGCTGAGCAGCCGGTGCAGATCGTCGATGCCATGAACCGGCTGGCCGTCGAACGCCACGATGATGTCGCCGGGCTGCAGGCCGGCACGCGCCGCCGGGCTGCTCGGCTCGATCGTCGTGATCAGGACGCCACTTGGCTGAATTAATCTGTGCGCGCGTACGGCGAGCCGCGGCAGCGAGACATTCTGTCCGCCGACACCGATGCGCGCGCGCCGCACGTGTCCGTGCGCCATCAGTTGACCGACGACG
>Ga0137403_10005427_pt1 | contig 14792 bp, 5 predicted proteins | sample CZOMad2_1_16fung_FD_122057 | JGI IMG/M metagenome (GOLD analysis project Ga0137403, IMG submission 122057) | Vadose zone soil fungal communities from Angelo Coast Range Reserve, California, USA - CZOMad2_1_16fungal (Hybrid Assembly) | ecosystem: Environmental > Terrestrial > Soil > Vadose zone... | reverse complement strand
ACCAAAGTCTCTTGTTCGGACGTGGCTCCCAGGACGGTGTAGCTGTTTACGGAAGGTTCAGGCGAGGTCGCTTCCGCGTTGACCAACTTTGGATTCGTGCTTGTTTGTCCCCAGGCGACCTGCGCTATTGTCACCAAGAATAGGGTTGTCCAAATTCTGAACTTCATTTGCCACCTCCAGGCGCTTGCTGGAGGCGAACTCTGGGCTCATTCTGAGGAAGCTCAATGGACGGTGGATTGATTTAGGCTTGATTGCTTCTAAGCGACTAAAAGCCCTCGTTTCAGTTATTTAGTGCGTTGGCTTATCTAAATCTTGTCATCTAGTTGGGGGGTGTTAGACTCGCGCTAAGATCTGGGGTAGATACAGATGGCCCTCGAAGTCCGATCTCGCTCAATTCTGCGCTTCGGAGTGTTTGAGGTGGACGTACGCGCGGGGGAGTTACGCAAGCAGGGCGTGCGGATCAAGCTGCAGGAACAGCCCTTTCATGTCCTCACCGTCCTGTTGCAGCGGCCTGACGAAGTGGTGACTCGCGAAGAGCTTCGCTCCGAGAACTGGCCCGCCGATACCTTCGTTGATTTCGACAACAGTCTGAACACGGCGATCAACAAGCTGCGGGAGGCGCTGGGAGACTCCGCCGATAACCCTCGATTTATCGAGACGCTGCCGCGACGCGGGTATCGGTTCATCGCACCGGTCTCTTCCGGTGACGGCGATGAAAGACGCACACCGGATCCCGCTCCGCGCCCTCGTTGGAAAATCGTCTTCGCTGTCATGGCCGCAACCGCGATCGTTACGGCCGGCGGGGCAGCGTTTACTCTTCGATGGAAAAAAGCGCGGCTTACGGAGAAGGACACCATTGTGCTCGCGGACTTCGCTAACACCACGGGTGAGCCGATCTTCGACGACGCCCTGAAGCAGGGGCTGCGCGTGCAGCTAGAACAATCACCCTTCCTGAATGTCCTCTCCGACCAAAAGGTGAACGAAGAGATGCAACTGATGGGACGCTCAAAGGACGAGCGGCTGACGCAGGATGTAACCCGGGAAGTTTGCCAGCGAGCGGGCAGCAAGGTGTTTTTGATCGGCACGATTTCGAGCTTGGGCACGCATTACGTGATCGGACTGAATGCGTTGAACTGCAATACCGGGGACGGACTGGCCAGCGAACAGGTCGAGGCGGACAGCCGGGAGTTGGTGCTCAAGGCACTGGGCGAATCGGCCTCGAAGATGCGCCAGAAGCTGGGCGAGTCGCTGGCCACGATCCTGAGGTACGACGCGCCCGTGGAGGCTACAACGCCTTCGCTTGAGGCTCTGAAGGCCTACAGCCTGGGGATGAAGACCTGGCATGTAAAGGGTGAAGACGATGCTCTGCCACTCTTTCAGCGAGCGGTGGAGCTCGACCCGCAGTTCGCCATGGGCTTTGCACGCTTGGGGTCGGTGTACGCCGGGCAGGACGAAGAGTTATTGTCAGCCGAGAACACTCGTCGTGCATATGAGCTGCGTAAGAAGGTGAGTGAGCGGGAGCGCTTGTACATCGAGGCTCACTATTACGACCGTGTGACGGGAGAGCTGGACAAAGCAGCCTCGGTTTGGGAAGTGATGCAGCGGACCTACCCGCGAGAGGTGGAGCCCTATCAAAACCTTGCAAACATCTACGGCGCATTCGGTAACTATGAGAAGGCGCTGGAACAAGCGCGCGTAGTGCTGAGCCTGCAGCCGGACAACGAAGAGAACTACGTCAATGCCGGCTATTCCTATATCGTTCTCAACCGCCTAGATGAAGCGGAGGCTGTGTTCAAGCAGGCTGAGGATCGCAAGCTGGAAAGCCTAGAATTGCTCGCGAGCCGCTACGACATGGCCTTTCTTAAAGGCGATAGGGAACAAATGAGGCGGCTGGTGGCAAGTGCAGCGAGCAAACCAGTCCTGGCAATTTTCCTCACTCATCAGGCGTACGCGGAGGCTTACCACGGAAGGCTAAGGAAGGCTAAGGAGCTGTTAAGCGGGCCAGGTGGGTTAGCTTGTCATGCTTGCGTAAGTCTGATTGAAGCGCATTTTGGCGATATGAAGCAGGCAAAAAGAGATGCGGCTGTGGCGCTGGAGGTGCGCGAAAACTTGAGGGGTGCTTTTCCATCTCAGGTGCTGGCTCTGGCCTTAGCCGGTGATGTCACACGGGCGGAGACGCTAGCCAACAAACTGAACGATAGATTTCCGCTTAACACGGTGGTGCAACGCTATTGGCTACCGACAATCCGCGCCGCCGTGGCCATGGAGCATAAGGATGCAAACAAGGCAGTTGAACTGCTACACCAGATGAATCCGAATGAACTTGGCGCACCATACTTGATCCCGGTCTACGTGCGGGGACGGGCATACCTGATGCAGAGTAACGGTAGCGCTGCGGCCGCGGACTTCCAGATGATTATCGATCACCCCGGCATTGTGTTGGCAAGTGTGGTGGGTGCGCTCGCCCGCCTCGGCCTGGCACGCGCCTATGCGCTGCAAGGTGACACTGCCAAGGCCCACGCCGCATACCAGGATTTTCTGACGTTGTGGGAAGACGCCGATCCGGACATCCCCATTCTGAAAGAAGCAAAGGCGGAATACGCTAGACTGCAATGAGAACTGAGCTTGCTAAGATCCTGCGCTTCGGAACGTTCGAAGTGGACGTGAGCGCCGGAGAACTGCGCAAACAGGGCGTTCGGATCAAGCTGCAGGAGCAGCCCTTCCACGTCCTCACCGTTCTCTTACAGCGGCCCGGCGAAGTGGTCACTCGCGAAGAGCTGCGCTCCCAAAACTGGCCTGCCGATACTTTCGTTGATTTCGACAACAGTCTGAATACCTCGATCAACAAGCTCCGGGAAGCGCTGGGAGATTCCGCCGATAACCCGCGATTTATCGAGACAATGCCACGGCGGGGATATCGGTTCCTTGCACAGGTCACTGGGGTGGATGGAACAACGAGATGGGCCGCTGGTGTGAGCGCGATCGCGCCAGGCAGGCGAAAGATCGTCCTGACGCTGACCGTTGTTGTGCTCGCAGCGGGAATCGCCGGAGGACTTCTCTGGCGCGCGCGGCAAGCGCGGAGGCTGACGGAAAAAGACACCATCGTTCTCGGAGATTTCGCCAACTCGACGGGCGATGCCGTATTCGACGGAACGCTCCGAGAAGGCCTTTCTGTCCAGCTGTACCAGTCGCCCTTCCTGAGCCTGGTGTCAGAGGAAGAAATCCATCAAACGTTGCGGATGATGGAACGACCGGCAAATACGCGACTCACGCCTGAAATCACGCGCGAAGTTTGTCAACGGACGAGCAGCGCAGCGGCACTGGACGGTTCGATTGCAATGATTGGCACCCGATATACTTTGATTCTCAAGGCTGTGAACTGTGTTAATGGAGACTTGCTGGCGGGCACCGAAGCGCAGGCGAACGACAAAAACCACGTTCTCGATGCTCTGGGCAAGGCCGCTTCGGAAATGCGAAGGAGACTTGGAGAGTCTCTGAGCACTGTACAAAAGTACAACACACCTCTCGAGCAAGCGACTACGCCATCTCTTGAGGCGTTACAAGCTTACAACTTCGGTTTGAACACCGACGATGATGCGGCCTCGTTGGCCTTCTACCAGCGAGCCATTCAACTCGACCCGAATTTCGCCATGGCTTACTCGGACCAGGTTTATCTCCCTGAAACTGCTTTGGCAACAGAAAGCGCTCGAGAAAGCGCTCGGAAGGCCTTCGAGTTACGAGCAGGGCTGAGTGAGCGGGAAAAGCTCCACATTGAAGAAGTTTACTACTATTTTGTGACCGGCGACCTCATGAAAGCACGGCGCACCGCTGAAGTTGGCGCACAGACGTACCCGCGCGATCTCGACTTTCCCGGCAACCTTGCACTGTGCTTAGGAGCTCTCGGTCAATATGAAGCACGGCTCAAAGCAAGCCTAGAGTGGCTCCGTCTCAATACGCACAACAGTTTTGCTTACCGATACCTCGCTTTCGACTATCTATACTTGAACCGGGTCGAGGAAGCTGCGGCTACAGGTAAAGACGCGCACGCCAAGGGTCTGGACTCTCGCCTTGCCCCAGTTCTCTATGGAATTGCCTTCTATCGGGACGACGCTTCTGAAATGGCGCGGCAGGCAGCCAGCGCTGCTGGCAAAGTGGGAGACGAAGATTTGCTATTAGCATTGCAGGCCGACACGGCTGCCTATTTCGGACATCTAGGGAAAGCACGAGAGTTCTCACGACAGGCTGTAGAATCCGCGGGGCGAGCCGGGGAGAAAGAATCGGCTGCAATCTACTATGCTGCGTCCGCCTTAAGGGAAGCCTTGTTCGGAAACGCAGATAGATCGGCACAGCAAGCTATGCTCGCGAAGGGACCTGCGTTCGGGCGGGATATAGTTTACGTCTTGGCGCTGGCCCTTGCCTATGCAGGGGACGCGGGCCAAGCGCAAGCCTTGGCTGATGATTTGGGGAAGAGGTTTCCGGAGGACACTGTCGTACAGTCCAATTCTCTGCCCACTCTTCGCGCTAAGCTCGAGCTTCTCCATGCAAACCCCCAAGAGGCGCTTGTCATTCTGGGAACCGCTTCTCCGTATGAACTGGGGTTGGCGGCGCTTAGCTTTTACAACTGGCCCAACCTGTATCCCGTTTATGTCCGAGGAGAAGCCTATCTAGCCGCTCATCAGGGCAGTGAAGCGGCGGCAGAATTTCAGAAGATCTTCGACCATCGGGGCCTTGTTCTAAATGAACCCATCGGCGCGCTGGCGCATCTCCAACTGGGACGCGCCTATGCGATGCAGGGCGACACCGCCAAGAGCCGCGCCGCCTACAAGGATTTCCTCACGCTGTGGAAAGACGCCGATCCCGACATCCCAATCCTTATTCAAGCAAAGGCTGAATACGCGGAGTTGAAGTAAAGCCGATTGCTTGCGGCAATTATTTTGGGCGGATGATGGGGACGGCGAGCTCTCTAGAGATGAGTAATTGGGGGTACACCCTTGCGATACCAGATTGCAGTTCTGGTGCTCCTCCTTAACTTCGGGGCGTTGGGATCAGCGCAAACGTTTCGCGGGGCGATCAACGGCACCGTGAGAGATTCCTCCGACGCCGTCGTGCCAAAGGCGCAGGTAGTTGCCGAGGCGGTTGCCACCGGAATAAAGCGCGCCACGCTGACAACGAGCGACGGTGAATTTGTTTTTCAAGACCTTCCGCTGGGCACGTATAAGGTCACTGTTACCGTCAGCGGATTCGCTGTCTTCACAGCGGACAGCGTAACGGTTAGCGCAGGCGCGATTTATACCCTGCCGGTAAGGCTTACTCTGGTTCAAACGTCCACGACAGTCCAAGTTTCGGCAACTGCTGTGGCGCTGGATACAACGACGGAAACCCAGACGACCACCGTTGCGGGAGCGTCCATTCAGGATGCTCCACTGAACGGGCGCGATTTCACGCAGCTCATCGCATTGCAGCCGGGATTTGGAGGCTACTCGGCAGGAGGATTTGGTTCTGTGAACGGGACGCGCGGAAACCAAGTGAATTGGCAGGTCGATGGAGTGGATAACAACGACTTGTGGCACAACGTTCCCGCTGTGAACCAGGGTGGCGTTTCGAGCATTGCGGGCATCGTGCTGCCAATTGATGCAATCGACGAATTCTCTGTGCAGACGCAGTCCAGCCCCGAGGCGGGCCGGAATCCGGGCGGTGTAGCGAACCTTGTGATCAAATCCGGGGGCAACGGCGTCCACGGCTCGGCCTACTATTACAACCGGAACGAGGCGTTCGCTGGCGCACCGTTCTTTCTGCCCGCCGGGACACCAAAAAACGAAATGAGAAACGTGCAGTGGGGAGGTTCACTCAGCTTCCCGATTATCAGGAACCGGACGTTTTTCTTTGGCGCGTTCGAAAAACAGAATTTTACAATCGGCATTCAGGGTTTGACCACGGAGCCTTCGTTGCCCTACCAGCAAGCAGCTTTTGGTGTCATGCAATTTTACGCCGTGCCGGAGAATCCGGTCTCCTCAGCCATGCTCAAGACCCTCTGGCCCAGCGGTGCCTTGCAGGGTGCTGCGGCACCCAACAATTTCTTCAGCGCGGACCCGGAGTACGGCTACAGCTACAACGGCATCGTCAAACTCGACCACAAGATCAACGACAAAAACACCGTCTCCTTCCGCTGGTTTTCCGGAGAAGGCAACCAGACTGCGCCGGTTGGTTCCAATTTGAAGGACTACTACGAGGTGGCACCGATACACGTCCAGAACTACGCGCTTGTTTATAACTCGGCCTTTTCTCCTGCATTCAGCAACCAACTGCTACTGGGAGTGAATGCGTTCAACCAGGTCTTCCATGATTTCAACAACAGCTTTGACACAAAGTCTCTTGGTCTCTACCTCAGTCCCAGCGCAACTTTTCGAGGAGCGCCGCATCTCGTTATCCGTGGTTTCGACGAGACCGGTTTGACACCTCCTGCGGGCCGCAACGACATCACCGGCCACGTGACGGACACGCTTTCCTTCGTCGTGGGCAAGCACCAATACCGCTTCGGAGGAGAATATCGGAAGGCGCAGATAAACGAGTTCTACCATCGCCAGGCACTGGGGGGCTTTCTCTTTGATGGGTCGCAGGGGCCTTGGTTCACGGATTTTCAGAACGGCACCGGCTTTTTCCAGAATATCAACACGGCGAATTACGACTCCAATATTCTGACCCTTGCGGACTTCATGGCGGGGGACGTAAATCTTTCGTCCATTACCATCGGTCAACAAGAGCGCTTGGTCTATGTGAATGCGTTTAGTCTCTTCTTTCAGGATGCCTGGCAGTTGATGCGTAAGCTGAGTGTGAATTACGGCGTTCGCTATGATTATTTTGGCCCGCTATACAACGACAAAAAGGACCTCTCCATTTTCGTTCCCAGCAAGGGAGGACTGGTTTTCCAGGGAGCCGGCATCCCTTCTTTGTATCCCGCAGATTGGAAAAACTTTGCCCCACGTCTTGGGTTCGCCTACCGGCCGCGGGAGAACGGCAATCTTGTGGTACGCGCCGGATTCGGAATTTACTACGATGAACCGAATCTAAATCCGTTTCTGGCCAACAATCCAGTAAATAGTGGTCCCGCTGGCGTGCAGAGCAATCCGGCAGGATCGAATCCTGTCTCTGCAATTGAAGTGGACAATTACACGATTCCGGAGAACACCTACATCTTTCCTGCGACTGGTCCTACCTGCCCTACAGGAAGTGGCTGCGGAAACGTTGTCTATAACATTTTCTCTATCAGCCAAAATTTCCGCACGCCTTACAATTACAATTACAGCCTGAACATCGAAAAGAGCTTGAGCAACGTCATGTTGTTGACGTTCGGGTATGTGGGGAGCCAGGGACGCAGGTTGTTAACGATGGCGGAGATTAATCAACCTTCGCTGGGAGATCCAGACACGGCGCAGCAACGGAGGCCGTATTCGCAATTCCCGAACTTTGGAATCATCAACCAGATCGAGAGCAAGGGGACCTCTAATTACAATTCCCTGCAAACCACGCTAAAGATCAAGGATTGGCACGGGCTGACCTCGCAATTTGCCTACGCTTGGGCGCACTCGCTTGACGATATGACGAACTACCAGGGAGCCCTGCCACAGAACAGCTTCGACCTGAAAGCCGATTACGGAAATAGCGATTTTGATACGCGCCACAACTTCACCGCCCTTCTTTCCTACAATTTGCCGGGCCGCTCAACAGGCCCGCAATGGCTCCTGCAGGGATGGCAAGTCAGTGGCCTGCTCTCCTTTCATACCGGACAGCCTTTCACCGTCTTCACTGAAACCGACAACTCGGGTACGAACGAGCTCGTTCAGCGCGCGAATCAGGTTGGCGACCCATTCGCCGGCGTCTCACACAAAATGGCTACCGCGAATGGCAGGAAGTTCGTGCAGTGGGTAAATCCGGCTGCCTTCGCCCTGCCAGCCCTAGGTACGTTCGGCACCATAGGTCGCAACCAGCTTTACGGCCCTGGTTTCAAAGATGTGGATTTTTCCGTATTGAAAAACTTCAGGATTAGCGAGCGGTTCAACTTACAATTCCGCACGGAAATTTTCAACCTGTTCAACTGGGCGAATCTTGCGACGCCGAACACGTTTAATTTCGCGGGGCCCAACGCGCAAAATGGATTCGGACAGTCGATCACCACCATCGGCGACTTCGTAGGCGCTCCCGGCATCGGCCCAGGTGAGCCATTTAACGTACAGTTTGCTCTGAAGCTGGTCTTTTGAAGCGATAAACCCTAACTAAGCGATTGCATTGCTACCAGTTCGATCCTTTGCTGCCAGCTCTCGTAACACAATTGGCATCCTGTAGGTGCGTGTTACACTCGACCATGACCCGAAAGGTGAGAATTTGATATGCCTGTTCAGGCCCGATCACCCGGCATTCTGCGGTTCGGAGTGTTTGAGGTGGACGTGCGTGCGGGGGAGTTACGCAAGCAGGGCGTGCGGATCAAACTCCAGGAACAGCCGTTCCACGTCCTCACCCTGCTCCTGCAACGGCCCGGCCAAGTCATCACCCGCGAAGAGCTGCGCTCAGAGCTCTGGCAGTCCGAAACCTTCGTCGATTTCGACAACAGCCTGAACACTTCCATTAACAAGCTGCGGGAAGCGCTGGGCGACTCGGCGGACAATCCGCGCTTCATCGAGACTTTGCCTCGGCGAGGGTATCGGTTCCTGGCTTCGGTGAGTGGCATCGAGGGGGATGCCCGCGGATACCGAAATGGCGAAGTGGGCTCCGGCATGCGACGTTTTCGCTGGACCGTTGCTCTGATCTCATTCGCAGTGATCGCCGCCGCACTCTTCGTCTTGAACGTCTTCCGGGTACGTGATCGCATCCTCGGGAGCACTCGAATCCCCCCAATCCAATCTCTGGCGGTTCTGCCTCTCACGAATCTTTCTGGTGACCCCGATCAGGAATACTTCTCAGACGGCATGACCGACGCGCTGATTACCGACCTTGCGCAGATGGGGTCCGTGAAGGTGATTTCTCGCACCTCCATCATGCGCTACAAAAAGACCGACAAATCTCTTCCAGAAATTGCACGCGAATTGAACGTGGGAGGGATCATCGAGGGGACTGTCCAGCGGTCTGGGGATCGCGTGCGGATCACCGCACAGCTCATCGAAGGCGCGACGGACAAGCATCTCTGGGCCCAGAGCTACGAACGCGACGTGAAGGATGTACTAGCTCTGCAGGATGAACTCGCGCGCTCCATCGCCGGTGAAATCAAAGCTAGGATGACACGCCAAGTGCAAGTCCGTAGCGGTGCCAGCCACCCAGTCAATCCCAAGGCTTATGAAGCGTATTTAAGAGGCCTGGCGTACTCGAAGCAGCCATGTGATGAGTGCGAAGGAATCAGCCTTGAGTATTTCAATCGCGCTATTCAGATTGATCCGCAATGGGCTCCTGCCTACGCGCAACTAGCCCGCAGTTACCACTATATGGCCAGCGGCGGCAAACCGGAGTTTTTTCCCAAATCGAAAGCCGCCGCCCTGAAGGCCCTGGGGTTGGACGAAAGTTTGTCCGAACCGCACATGTCGATGGGATTCATTCTGCACAACTACGATTGGGACTGGTCGGGCTCAGAACGGGAATATAAGCGTGCCCTGGAACTCAACCCGAACTACTCCGAGGCTCATCACGGCTACGCCCTTCTGTTGATGGCCGCAGGAAGGAACAAAGAGGCTGTGGCCGAAATCCGGAGGGCGGAAGAGTTGGATCCTTTATTTCTTACCGTGCGACTTAACGTGGGGCTCGTTTATTCGTGCGGCGGGGAGCATGACGAAGCCATCGAGCAACTGCAATCCACTGCAGAGCAAGAGCCAAGATATGACCAAGCACCCTTTGCACTGGGCATGGCTTACCTTCGGAAGGGAATGTTTGCGGAGGCCGTCAGTAATTTGCAACGAGCGGTCGACATGCTTACATACGACGCTGCCGAACCGATATACTTGGCCAACCTCGCTTATGCCTATGCTGCCGCAGGCCAGAGAAGCAAAGCGATGGATCTCTTACGCCGGGTGAAAGAGATAGAAGGCGAAGACAAATACGTCGAGGCCGGCAGGTTCGGAGGCCTCTATCACCTGTATCTTGCTCTTGGCGAAAAAGACGAGGCTTTGGCGTGGTTGGAAAAGGCCTACAAGGCGAAGTCTTCCACCCTCGTTTACATGAGGTGCTGGCCGGAATTCGAGCGTCTCCGTGCGGACCCGCGCTTCGCCGATCTTGTTCGCCGCGTAGGCATCCCGCCCTAGCCCCATGGTTGCGGGCGGATTATGGCGTGCACAGAAGCAATTCATCATAACTTAGCAGACCGGTCTCGGAAGCCCCGATTGGTTCGATGATCCAATTCCAGTTGGACGGGGTTACGGGAAGTTTGGGCGGATTGGTAACGGAAGTCGGCTAGTGTGGAGCAATCCAAGTTGTAGGGTTCCGTTCTGGGTATTACGGCCTGTTCAGACAACTGCCGTCCTCTCTTCGCTGGCCAGTTTGAGGAAGTGTGAAGACGCTGAACGGTGCTCGTGCTCCCATCGTTTCTGGACCTTGAAGTCTGTTGGCTATTTGTCCGAGATTCCGACTACGACGGTCTGCGCGTCATCTGTCTGAGATGCAGTTAGTCGGCAGTTCCACATTTTCATAGAAAAAAGAGTATTCGGTGCGACGCCGAATGCTGGTGAATTTGTCGCGCGACCTTCGATTCTAAGTCTTTGAAAATGAATTAGCCGATTCCTCGGTTTGAATAAGAAACTCGGGAAAATTACGATGTTGGACCCAAGGGTGAAAGTGGCTTGAATCTGACGTTTGTATTAGAATGAAAACAAATGCGTTGCACGGTTCCCCGGTAGCTCAACGGTAGAGCATTCGGCTGTTAACTTTCACCCGAACCGTTGATTCTGCACCGTTTACCTCCGAAATTGGCCTCCTAAGAACGGGCAAGTTGGACCCCAGTTTGGACCCCGCGCCAACGTCTTCGAATTCCACTTCCATCGAAGGGCAATTGTCCGTTTGATCTCAAACGGTCGTGCGATTTCCGACTCTGTCGCGGTATTGGAAATTGCAGACCTGCCGCGGACGCGGAATCATGGAACTCCAGCGGAAACGTAGTTCTCATCAGCTTTTGACCCGGTAGTGCCCGCGGCGACGAAGAAGGTGTAGACGAGTTTGGACGTCAGATAAATGCGTTTTGCGGATCCTCGGTGGCTCAACGGTAGAGCATTCGGCTTTTAACTTTCTATAACACCGTCGATTCGAGACCGTTCAACCCCGTTTTTTGGCCTCCAAAGAACCGGCAAGTTGGACTCAACCCAAGCTCCGTCGCCAGGCATCTCGGCTTGGCGCTCGGGTTGAAATGACGAAGTGCATTTGTGGGTCTCCTCAAATCCACAGCAAGACTCGGACTCGAGAGGAGAGTCCTTCGCATTGCAAATTGGGCATATTTTGAAAGCTGCGAATCAGAGCGGTGTGGACTTCAGAATAGAAAACAGTGGGGAACCAACTTGCGGGACATTTTTCTGAGCACGGTCAAATGCAAGTCCTCTCGCAACAGTTACGAAACTTGGCCCGCATCTTTGATGAGAAGGAAGTGTCCTCAGCGAGGACTTCCAGTCCGGATTTGACGAGATGGAGCGGAAGGACAGCAAGAGATTGGAGCACCCGGTCCAAGTATCGCCGAGTAGTATTCGAACTCCTGAGGCGCCGGATCCTAGTTATCTCCACACAAGTACGAGCTATGATGCCGCCGATCTTGCCTGGGAGCGCCGTTGTCTGGCGGCATTCATGCGCGCTCGAAGCGTCTGCACGTCCCCATCCGTTTCCCTGACGAGTGGGCGGAGTGCCGCCATGGAAGCCAGGTCCTCGTTGTACTGACGGCATTGGCGTTCATACGTGGCGCGCGTCTTTGAGCCGACTAGTGTTTGGGGAGACCCGGTGCGTACAGTCACATGCGTCATGTCCAGGCGATAACGGTCGATCTGTTGGTGCAAATGCTGACGGCGCTCCTTCCTTACGCGGAAGCGATGCGTTTGCGCGGCGGGATCAAGAGCGAAGGCCTGCAGTTCACGACAATCGTCACACCGGCAGACAATCTTCACGTCTTGCCGCCAGTCCTTGGGTGGTTCGGGAGATTGCTCGCTGCGGGCCAGCAGGAACGCGGCGGAATGACACCATAAGCGCTGGAACTCCTTATCACTGAGGAGGGCATTGCCGTTGCGCTCGCGCAGGAGTTGGAGAGCCGGCACCATCAGCGTGGCGGGGTCAAACATCTTGGGATTTGCGGCAATTGACTTGCAGGCGGCATCACGAAGAGTGTTTGCGTTCAACGCCGCAAGCGTTTCCAGAAGATCCGCGACCGTAGAGCCGTCCACAGGCTTGGCCTTTTGAGTCCGCCACCAATCCCGGTCCGGCGGGTCGGGCTTGCGCTTTTTAAGTTTCGGTAAAGCCCCCACAATGGCTGCGCCAATCTCCCGCTGTGGCGCAATCCAATCTGCGGTTGGTTCCAATCCTAATTCGCGGGTTAACCGCGACAGAAGGTTCACACATTCCGCAGGAAAGAAGCGCATATTTTCGATCGCCAAGTGCGAAAGGAGCTGACCTGCGTGAATTGAACCTAGCAACTGAACATTGGCGGCCATGGCCTCGTTTTCGCTACCATCGTATTCTCGTGTCACGACCCCAGCGATGAACCGCTCGAGCAGCGGCGCGTCGGCCAGTTGCCCAAGGAGTGCGATCATGTCGCTCCGGTCCGACTCCTTGCCCCCGCCCCGATAACCGCCCTTTCCGGCGGCTTCCCACACCGCAATAATCCGCTCCGCAATGGAATGCACTGTTTGTCGATCCGCGGTTGGAACCGACAGAGAGTTCGAGGCCTGAACGCGATCTTTGAAGTAGGGCAACGCCGCAGCCGGGCCCGCCTGAAGCAGCGCGTCCACAAAACGATCCTGAGGCCAAATGACCAATGCAGCGCGATGGTAGGAACGCTCAAAGCTCGCGCCTTCGTTACCGGTGGCTTCTGTCAGCCGTTGTTGATCAGGCGCCTCGCTATCCAGCGCGCCGGCGGGCAGGATTTCACCGTCCTCAATCGGCAGCGACCCGAATTCCACCGCGTGGTCATTTGTGTCGATCCATTGATCGATGTGTCGCGAACTATCGGAAACTTCGATCACATCAAATTCGTCGTCACCGGTCTCAGCGTCCTCAACCATATCGTCACCGTCGTAATACCGTCCCCATCGGCGTGCGCGCCCGTAATCCATATCGAAATAAGGTTCAGCCGCACCCGATTCTTCGATATGCACGATGCCGAGGTGCAGGGCACACTCCGCTCGCCGCGCAGCGTGCCGCACCACCTTGGCCAGCGCAGCGTCCCGACCTTTGAGTCCGGAAAACGAAAGTCCTGCCGGGCTGTACTGATGTTCAAGCAGCCAGGCCAGCTTCGCCGGTGCGTCAGATTTCTTGAAAGTCTGTTCCAGAATCGCCTCCGCTCGATCCGCCTCTGAATCATAGAGAGGCGCTGTAATAGGTTTGTTTTTCTCTCCAGTTCTGCGCTGCAAGAGGTTGTAGGTCAGGCACACGCGGCTGCCTTGCGTGATTGGTTTGATCGCGTGCTCGCAGTCTGCGTAGAAAGCAGCGAAGGTCAGTTCGGAAGTTTCCGCGTTGCTCAGGTCGACCGTGACTTCGCGCCCAGCGTGGCGGATGACCAGTTCGCCGCCGCAATGAACTGACGGAAACACGATTGTCAATGTGCCAAACATGCCGTCCGTCTTTTCCGTGTCGCGATGCGGAAGGAAAAAGCCGCCCTCTTCGTAAATGAGCAGCTTGTAAAATTCGGCCGACATGTCCGTTCCGGTACAACCGAGTCCATCGGTAACGGTTGAGAGGATGTGTTGAAATGAACGCCCCCAGGATTTGCCCGCGATGCGGACATTTGCGGGCGTCAACTGCCACGTGTTTCGAACAGAAGTGTCCAGGATCGTTTCACCGCTGCGACCGTAGGGAGCGCGCTCTGCATGCTTGATGATGTCCTGGATTTGTGAATCCAGTATAGGAAAGGAAATCACGCCCACGCCGTTGATTTCGACGCGAGGCATTGGCGTTTCCAGCGCGCCATGCACGAAAAAATCGCCCGACCGCCGCACTGCCGCCAGGACATCTTCCAACGCTTTCAGATCGCGATTATAGGCAACCTTAATTTGCGTATGGTCTGCGGTGTCCACAAATATTCCTCCAGTCGCACGCAAGCTCTGTTTCGACAAAATGCTACGATTCCTCCAGCGCGAAGCCGCGGTCGTCTGCGGTGAATCCTTCCGGCAGGACACCACCGCCGGGACTGACAAGACCGCATCGCTTGTATTTCTTTATGCTCCCGCAAGGACAGGGATCATTCCGGCTGATTCTATCCATGTCTCAGATTAAAGGTCCTATTCCAATGAGCTGTACAACCGGAAAGATAGCAAACGACGGTTTTTGACGATAGCGTATTTTCTGCGATTTTCGCGTTCATTCTGCATCACCATGATCTCCAAATCTTTAATGATTGTCCTCAGCGCCGATACTGTGTCGCAAAGTGATGCACAAAAATATCCGAGAATGGTGTATAATCATTCCATGAGAACCAACATCGACATTAACGAGAGTTTGGTGCGCAAGGCACGAAAGCTCACGCGTCTCAAAACGAAACGGCAGATCGTCGATAAAGCCTTGGAATTGCTCGTCCGTTCGGAGAGCCGAAAGGGCATTCTGCGATATTACGGCAGTGGTATTTGGAAAGG
>Ga0137403_10005426_pt1 | contig 14793 bp, 14 predicted proteins | sample CZOMad2_1_16fung_FD_122057 | JGI IMG/M metagenome (GOLD analysis project Ga0137403, IMG submission 122057) | Vadose zone soil fungal communities from Angelo Coast Range Reserve, California, USA - CZOMad2_1_16fungal (Hybrid Assembly) | ecosystem: Environmental > Terrestrial > Soil > Vadose zone... | reverse complement strand
TTCGTGAAGGCGCCCGCCGACCTGCACGGGACCGCGGCCCTGACCTGGCGATACCGAGATGCCGACCGGCGCGACTCCACCTGGACCTACGTGCCGGCGCTCCGCCGCGTGCGGGCCGTGAGCCCGACCAACCGCTCCGACGGCTTCCTCGGCTCCGACATGAGCCAGGACGATGGTCCCTTTTTCGACGGCAAGCCGGAGGACTTCGAGTGGAATCTCAAGGGCGAGGTGGAGGGGTTCCGCTTCGCCGAGGACCTGAATCTGAAGGACGTCGGCAAGGCCCGCTGGGTCCCGGAGGTCGGGGCGTGGGACGTGGACTGGCCCGACACGAAGTTCATCGGCTACATGGATCCCGCGTGGAAGGGCATCGCGTGGGCGCCGACCGGGCCCTCGGTGCTCGCCAGGCGGCGGTTCTGGGTGGTCGAGGGCGTGCCGCGCGACCGGTACTACCTCTACGGCAAGCTCGAGCTCTGGATCGACAAGCTCACCTACCAGGGCGCTTGGCACCGCAAGTTCAGTTGGAAGGGCGAGCTGCTGAACACCATGCAGGTGATGGCGTGGAACCCGCTCCGCTTCACGCGGCCGGACGGCAAGGTCGACTACATGCAGGGCTCGAACATGGCCTACCAGTGCGCGGAGAACCTGAAGCTCAACCGCGCCACGGTCGCGGGAATCAAGTCGAGTCCGAGCTCCGCCTTCTATGGCCGGATCAAGTTCAACCCCGCCACCTTCGACGTCGACGCCCTCGCGCGCTCCGGCAAGTAGCGCGGAAGATGTGATCCGCGCGCGCGTGGGCGGGTGATGGCCGCGCGCTCGTGTCCCCGATGACGCACATGCAGGGCCTCATACAAGGCTACGGCACCGCGCAGGACTTCATCACCGAGTGTGCCCCAGATCGCGCAGTCGGGGTCCTCCGCCTCGGACGTCGTGACCGGCGTCGTGGAGACGCCGGGCATGGGAATCCAGGTGCACTCCGGCGTGGGGGTGTGGGATCCGTTGACCGGGCAGAGCCTGTCGCAGTCCTCGCAGCCGATCCAGGGGCTCGCCTTCATCAGCGCACCTGCGCTGTCCGACGTCTCCGGCGACGGCGTCGCGGACGTGATCCTGGCGACGGACTCCGCGGCGCTGCACGCCTGGGATGGCCGCACCGGCCAGCCCGTCGCGGGCTTCCCCAAGTGGACCGGGGGCTTCTCGCTCTTCACGCCCGCGGTGGCCGACCTCGACTGCGACGGCCGGCTGGAGGTCGCGGTCATGACGCGCGAGGGCTACCTGCACGTCTTCCGCACCAACGGGCTCGCCTCGGCGGCCCGGCAGGCGTGGCACTGGCACCAGGACAACCGCAACACCGGGCACTGGGGTCCCGACGCGGGACGGGGAGAGGGCCGTTGCGGCGGGACATGAGGGGCACGACGCTCTCGTCGATCACAACGATGTTCGATCGAGGGCCTTGTTGGCTCTGATCGGATCGACTAGAGAAACCCGACCGCCCTTCTCGATCGTGACCACCCCCAAGAAGAAGAAAAGTCTCCGGCCGGGATCCATGCCGTCTGAAGAAGCCGTCCGCCGGCTCGAAGCCGTTACCGATACGGCGCTCGCACGCCTGTCGCTCGAGGAGCTGCTGAGCGAGCTCCTCGTCCGCGTGCGCTCGATCCTCGGGGCCGACACCGCCGCCATTCTGCTGCTGAACGGCGGGGACCTGGTGGCCCGGGTGGCCAAGGGATTGGAGGAGGAGGTCGAGGCCGGTGTGCGGATTCCGCTCGGGCGTGGCTTCGCGGGGCGCGTGGCCGCGGAGAGGCGGCCGATCTTCATCGCGGACGTCGACCACTCCGACGTCCTGAACCCGATCCTGCGACAGAAGGGAGTCCGCTCGCTGCTCGGGGTCCCGATCCTCTTCGAGGGCAAGGTGATCGGCGTGCTCCACGTGGGCACCCTCAAGCACCGGCAGTTCGACCAGCATGACGCGCAGCTGCTCCAGGTCGTCGCCGACCGGATCGGCCTCGGGATCGAGTACGCGCGCCTGTACCGGGAGGCCCAGGAGACCAGCCGCCTGAAGGACGAGTTCCTCGCCACCGTGTCCCACGAGCTCCGCACCCCGCTCACCCCGATCCTCGCCTGGGTGAGTCAGCTGCGGCGGCGCGCGCTCGATCCCGCCCGCACCGCACGCGCGCTCGAGGTGATCGACCGCAGCGCGAGGGCGCAGGCCCGGCTCGTCGACGACCTCCTCGAGGTCTCCCGGATGATCGGCGGGAAGCTGCACCTCGACGTCCGCCCGATGCGCCTCGCCGCCGCGATCGAGGCGGCGATCGAGGCCATGCGGCCGGCGGCGAGTGCCAAGGACATCCGGGTCGAGACGCGGCTCGATCCGCGGATCGACCTGATCCAGGGCGATCCGGACCGGCTGCAGCAGGTGGTGTGGAATCTCCTCTCCAACGCGATCAAGTTCACCCCCGAGGGCGGGCGCGTCGACGTCGTGCTCGAGCGCGTGGACTCCCACTTCGAGCTGACGGTTCGCGACACGGGCAAGGGCATCAGCTCCGAATTCCTCCCCCACCTCTTCGAGCGCTTCCGGCAGGCCGATGCTTCCGTCACGCGGGCGCTCGGCGGCCTGGGGCTCGGCCTCGCGATCGCCCGCCACCTCGTCGAGCTCCACGGGGGGACCGTCGAAGCCGAGAGCGCTGGCGAGGGGAAGGGTGCCACTTTCAGAGTGCGGATCCCGCTCAGGGTCGCAACCAAGGACACGCACGCGCACGAAGCACGGGAAGGCTCCGCGAGCGAGGAGATCACCCCGCTCAGCGGCCTCCGCGTCCTGGTAGTCGACGACGAGCCGGACACGTGCGAGGTCCTCGAAGCGGTCCTGCGGGAGGCCGGTGCCGAGGTACGGGCGTGCCAGTCGGCCGCGGAGGCGCTCGCCGAGCTCGATACCTGGTGGCCGGACGTCCTCCTCTCCGACATCGGCATGCCCGGGGAGGACGGCTACTCGCTCATCCGCAGGGTCCGCGCGCAGGAGGCGCGGCATGGCCGCGCGATCGCCGCCGTCGCGCTGACCGCCTACGCGCGTGGCGAGGACCGGCGGAAGGCGCTGTCGGCCGGCTTTCAGATGCACGTCCCCAAGCCGATCGACGGCGACGACCTGATCGCGGTGATGGTGAGGGCTCGGGCGGCGGCTTCGTGAGCGCGGGCATCTGCCCGCGCCGCAGGACCGTGCCGGCGGCGCGATGATCGCCGCGGGGCCGGCCGCGATCGCAGCCTGCGTCGCCGGCCTCGCGCTGCTGCTGGCGCCGCCCGCAGGCGGTGCGGAGCGGATGCCGGTCGTCCCGGAGCAGCTCGCGTTCACGCGCTCGATCGACGTCCAGGACGAGGACGAGTTCCAGACCTCGCTCTCGGCGGGTCACCTCCGCCTTCCGCACGAGCGCAGCACGACCGTGCGGGCGGAGGTCGAGTACGGCGTCACCGACCGTGTGCAGGCGATCGTCGAGCTCCCGTATGGCGTGCGCGATCTCGCGGGCGAGTCCTCGGTGAACGGCCTCGAGGATCTCGAGCTCGGGTTCCGTTACGCCCTCCTCGACTTCCGCACCCGCCCGCTCGCGCTCGACGTCGGGCTCACCCTCGGTCTTCCAACCGGCTCCCGGCGGAAGGCGCTCGGCGCCGGCGACGTCTTCCTCGAGCCGACCTTCACGCTGAGCCGATGGCTCGGCCGCATGAACGGCCAGCTGAGCTTCTCCTGGCGGCGGAGCGGGATCGGTGGGAGGGCGGAGGCGGAGGACGAGCTCGAATACGACGTCGCGCTCCTCTATCCATGGCGCGAGTGGTTTCACCTTCGAGGGGGCGGGCCAGACGGAGGCGAGCGAGACGGCCTACTATGCGGTCCCCGAGCTCGTCTGGAAGCTTGGCAAGCACCTCGAGCTGCTGGTTGCCGTCCCCGTCGGCCTCACCCGCGCGGCCGCCGACTACGGCGTGATCGTCGGCATCACGGTCGAGATCGAGGGGCTCACCGGCCGCGGCCAACGCGCGGACTGACGCCCTACTCCTCCGCGATGCCCGATACCGCTCCGCGGCGGCCAGCCGCGCAGCCCGGCGTAGAGGCGGTCTCGGGCCGTGGGACGTGTGCGCCAGCCTCTCGGACTCGTCCAGCCAGGCGAGCCGTGTCGGGACACCCCTTGACCGGCGACCGTGCCGCGACCAGACTCGGGGCATGAAGCTCGCGGCGATTCGCGGATCGCTGGTCTCGAGCGCGGCTCTCTGGCTCGCGATTCTCCTGACGCTCTCGCTTGCCGGCGGCGTTGCTCACGCCGTCGGTATGGGCCACGGCGGCGGGCACTCCGGTGGCGGCGGGCACTTCGGTGGTGGCGGGCACTTCGGTGGTGGCGGGCACTTCGGTGGTGGCGGGCATTTCGGTGGCGGCGGGCATTTCGGTGGCGGCGGGCACTTCGGCGGTGGCGGGCACTTCGGCGGTGGCGGGCGCTTCGGCGGTGGCGGGGGCTTCGGCGGTGGCGGGCGCTTCGGCGGCGGGCATTTCGCCGGTGGTCGCTTCGGCGGCCACTTCGGTCGCTTTGGGGGAGGCTTCCACGGCGGCTTTCACTCCGGGCGCTTCTTCCATCGCGGCTTCCACAACGGATCCTTCTTCTTCGGCAACGGCTTGGTCGTCTTCGGCGGCCCGTTCGGCTACCCATACTACTACGGGTACCCGCCCCAGTACGGGTACCCGCCCCAGCCGTACTACTCGCCGTACTGCGACCCCTACTCGCCCTACTACGACCCGAACTACTGCTACTGGTTGACCGGCGCGTACTAGTGTCCCGAACCCGAAGTCCGTCACCAAATTCGGGGGCGGCTCGACGACGCTGGCTGCGTTGCTCCTCCTCGGAATAGCGCCAACTATTCCTCGTCGTCGCGCCTTGCCAGCGCCGCCGATCCACCCCCGACTTTGGCAACGGACTTCGGGTCCGGGACACTAGGAGGTTGCCCGGCGACGCCGCCGACGTCCGTCGCCTCACCCCGCCCGATGCCGCTCGACCAGCGCCAGCAGCTGCTCCGGATCAGCCGGCTTCTGCAGGACGGCCGCAGCTCCCATGCGCGTCGCGCGGGCTGCGAGCGGATCGGCGGAGACGACGACCACGGGGATGGACAGGAGCCGCTCGTCGCGCTTCTGCACCGCGCAGAAGTCCCAGCCGCTCATGCGCGGCATCATCAGGTCGAGCAAGATCAGGCACGGTAGCGTTTCGGCGGCGCGCAGCAGCTCGAGCGCTTCCACCCCGTCCGCTGCCTCCATCACGCGGTAGCCCTCGCTCGCGAGCAGGGCCGCGAACGCGCCACGCACTCCCTCATCGTCCTCGACGATGAGCACCGGGGCCACGGGACGCTCGGACACCATCTCGCTTCTTCCCCCTCACGCGGTGGCGCGCACGGCCTCCGATGCTTCCGCCGGTAACACCACGGAGAAGGTGCTGCCGACCCCCGGCTCGGAGTCCAGCTCGATCTCTCCGCCGAGGGCAGCGACCATCTCCTTGTCGAAGAGCTTGCGGCCGAGCACCTCGGCGCGCTTCGTCATGGTCGCGTGCAGGTAAGCGTCGCTGGCCGCGACGATCGTCAGGTCCGGGGTGAGGACGAGGTAGAGCCCCGGCGCCGACTCGAACAGCGTCCGAAAGTCTGACGCTGGAAGCGGATGTGCCCCGTGTTCCATGGTCTATCTACCCCACCCTCATCTCTCCCCCACGCCCCGGTACTCCAGCGCGCGACGCGGAGGCGGCGCCCAACCAGTCGCGGTCCCTGCCCGGCCAAGCCGACCGACCCTGGTTCGTCGGCGACTCCATCATGATGCACGCTCGTCATCGGAAAGGTCAAGGCCGGAGGCGCTCGGATTCGACGGAGTCACGCATTCCGGTGCCTCATCCTCCCTCTCGCCGGGTCGTGTTCATCGAGCGCTACCGCATCGCGATCGCCGACCCCGACCGCGCTCGAACCGCCTAAGGAGCGTTGACCCGAGACTGCGGTCCGCGGGAGCGGAGAATTGCGGCTAGCGAGACTCTTCCCCGGTGAGCGGCTGGGCGCGAAGCGTCTGGCGCCGGACGAACTCCGGGGCGAGGCTCTTCACGAGCGGGGTCAGCCCGACGAACCAGGGCAGGTAGATGCGGAACCTGCCGCCCTCGAGTGCTTCCAGGACACCCGCCGCGACCCGGGCGGCGTCCATGCAGACGGACTTGGGCGGCATGGGCTGGCCCTTGAACTGCTCGAGGGTGAGCGGCGTGATCACGTGGCCCGGGTACACGATCGAGACGCGCACGCCCTGCGCACGCACCTCGAGGAGCAGGGATTCGGAGAACGCGTCCAGGGCGGCCTTCGAGGCGGCGTAGGCCGTCTGCCCGGGCGGCGGCGAGAAGGCCGAGGGAGAGGAGACGTTGACGATATGCCCGCTCCGGCGGCCGAGCATCCCGGGCAGGACCGCGAGGGAGCAGGCGACGGCGCCCAGATAGTTGGTGCGCATGATCGACTCGAACTCGACAACCGTCATCCGGGCCGCGGGCTTGTAGGCCCCGGCCCCCGCGTTGTTTACGAGGACGTCGATGCGCCCGTGCGCCTGCGCGAGGTCGCGCAGCGTCGCCATGATGGCCTCGGCGTCGCTCACGTCGGCCCTGGCCGTCTCCATCGTTCCGGAAAGCCCCCGGGCGCTCTGCCGCAGACGCGCCAGGTTCTCGGCACCGCGGGCTATGCCGATGACGGTGGCGCCCCGCCGGGCGAGCTCGAGGGCGGTCTCCCGGCCGATGCCGGTCGAGGCGCCCGTGACCACGGCGATCAGGTCACGGTAGTCCATGCGAACGACCTCCTGCTGGACGAGGGCATCACTGCCACACCCCGTCAGGCCGAGCGACCCGGCAGGTCGACCGCGTAGCCGCACTCCGGATCGGCGAGCGGCATCTCGCGCGGCGGCTCGTCGTACCACGGGTAGCCGCGGCAGACGAGCGGCCGCTCTTCGTACGCGGTACAGCGGCCGTCCGCGCCGAGCCGGTCGCAGGTGTAGAGGTGCGCGTCGGCGCGCACCCGGCTCGTGTAGAAGGGGTTCAGCCACATCGCCTCCTCGCGCGTCAACGGATGCCAGTGCTCGGCGGCGAAGATGTGATCGGAAGGGATGCCGAGTACGCGCGTCAAGGCGGCCATCTGCCGCACCTCCTCGGGCGACTGCTCGAGGATCAGGACCTTGCAGCAGGCGCCGCACCCGTTGCAGCTGCCCCGGAGCTCCATGGTGGGCGACCCTAGCCGAACTTCCGCAGCTCGGCTAGAAGAGCCGCTCGAACCGCCGCCTGAAGTCGTCGATTCCGTCCGCGATCCGCGCGAACGTCCCCGTGAAGAACGCTTCCAGGTCGTCGCCCTCGCTATCGCCGATCACGCCGAAGGGGACCTCGCCCGCGGGACGGAAGCGACTGTGGGCGAGCGGGTCGCGCGCCGCCACCCGCGCCACGTCGACGTGCGAGATCGTCTCGCCGAAGCGGGCGTTGATCGCGTCGATGAAGGCGTTGGCGAGGAGCGCGTTGCCGGTCCGCGTCGGGTGAATACCGTCCAGGCTGAAGATGCCGCCCAGGTAGCGCGTGGTTAGATCCGGCGTGCCGTCGCCGTTCAGGTCGACGCCGCTCGCACCCAGCTGATCGAAGGCCGCGAACATGTCGACCGGCGCGATCGTCACGCCCCGGGTCCGCTCCGTGTCCGCAATGGCAGCCGCGATCTCGTCGTTGAACGCGCTCACCGTGGCCCGCACCTGCGCGCGCTCTTCGGCGTTCAGCACCCTGGCGCACGGGGGAGTGGGCAGCCGGTCCGGCGGGAGGTCGATCGACAGGAGGTCGTCCGCCGCGACCGGCGCGGTCGTGCCGTCCGCCCGCCGACAGCTCGTCACGTCCCCCGCGGCGCGGCGCAGGGCCGCGATGCCCGTCGGATCCGGCAGGTTTGCGACCGCCATGCCTGCCTGCGTGTCGGCCAGCGCGTCGAGCAGCGCGTGGAAGCGGCCCCCGAACTCCTGGGGCGTGAGGGTCACCGCGCCGGGATTGGTGTCCGTCGCCATGTCGAGCGCGTCGTTGTTCCCGATCCAGACCAGGAGGAAGCTGGGATGGAGCTCGCGCGCGCGGCTCACCTGCGACACGGGCTCGCGCCGGAGCGGCAGGCCGAGGATCAGGAACTTGAGTACGTCGCGGCCCTTCACGGCGCCCGTGACGAGCTCGCCGGCGACGTCCTCGGCGGCGATCTTCTCGAAGACGCTCTCGGTGTCCTCGCCCGGCACGGCGAGGTTGCGTGCGGTCCTGTCCGAGTCGGCGCGGAAGCCGAGGCCGTCACTCGCGCGCCGCACCTCGCCCCGGTCGAGCCGGCCGTTGCGGTTGGCGTCCACGATCACCAGCGGCGGCGGAACGCCCGGCGCGGTCATGAAGGGTAAGGGCAGGCGGACGTGCGCCCGCCGGGCGATGAAGACGGGGGCGCTGTCCACCTGACCGGGACGCCCGACGCCGACGAAGCCGCCCGAGCCGAAGCCGGCGAGCAGGCTGTCGCCGACGACCACCGTGCGCCGCAGCCGGAAGACGCCCGCGTGGGCATCCGCCACCAGCACGGAGCTCGCGAGAAGCACCGCGCAGATGGCCCGATGTCGTATGCCGTTGCTCCGCATGCGCACGCCTCAGCCGGCCCCGCCGACCTCGACGAAGCCGACCACCTCGACCGACGTGTCGAAGCGCCCGTCGGGGCGCGCGGGCAGCGGCGGGTCGGCGCGATACGTGAACGTCGTCTGGCCGCCCGGCGGAATTTCACCCGGGACGGTGTAGTACACGGCCCGTCCCGGGTTGTCCTCGCCCGGCCTGAACTCGTTCTTCCACAGCCAGTCGTATCGAATCAGCAGTTGCACGTCGCGCAGCACCTTGTCCGACCTGTTGGTCAGGACGCCGGACACGACGTCGCCCTCGACCTTCACGTCGCGCAGCGCGACGCTCTCGGCCACGCGCTCGCTCGGGACCACTCGTTCCGGGGAGACGATGACGTCCGCCGAGCGAGCGGGCCGTGCATGGATCACGAGCCCGACGGCCACCGCCGTGGCGATCACGTAGGGCGTACCAGACAGGCGCATATACCCTCCCTTCGAATGGCGATTCCGAATAAGAATACGGGCAAGCTCGCGCGCGGCTATTCACCTCGATGGGTGAGTGAGGCTGACAAAAATGGGGATGCCCCGTCTCACGTCGGTGCGCCGTCACGCACGAGGGCGGTGATCGGGCTCGGCGAGCCTCACGCGCGCCTCGCGCTCCGTAGCCCCCGCCCGGTCACGAGCGGCAGGTCCAGCGCCGACAGCAAGCCCGGCCGCGCCCCGCACACCGCCGGAATCGCATTCACGATCCGCGTCGCCGCGAGCAGCACCCCGCCGACCGCGTGGTCGCCCTTCTCGTCCGCGAACTCGAACTCGCACCGCATCGACGGCGTCCCCTTGATCAGCACGCGGTAGCTTCCCCTCCCCTGCGGCCACTCCGGCGCGAGCTCGTCGTCGAGCCGCGTCACGTGCTCCACCACGATCGCCGGCCGGCCGGCCACGATCCCCTGCACCTCGAAGCGGAGCGCGGCCATCGTCCCCGGCTCGACGGTGTGCGCCCCGATGCGAATCGGCCGCACGGCTGGCCGCCGTTCGAACACGGAGCGGAGGTCCTCCAGCTCGACGCCCAGCCCGTCGGCCAGGAGCCGGATGGTCCCGCCCCACGCGAAGGTGAGCGACCCGGGCGCGAGCAGCAGCGGCGTGTGATCGAGCGGCTTCCCGAACCCCATCGTCTCGAACAGCACCTGCGGCTGGTCGTAGGTCGCGTAGTTGATGATCTCGAGGATGCGCACTTCCTCCCAGCGCTCGCACAGGCCCGAGAGCGTCAGCGGCAGCAGATCGTTCGCGAACCCCGGGTCGATCCCCGACGTGAAGAAGGACGTCCCGCCCTTGCGGCACGCGTCCTCGAGCCGGTCGCGGATCTCGGGGAAGAACGAGCGCGGGTGCACGAGCGGGACGATCGAGCTGGACACCACGTTCTTTCCCGACGCGAGGATGCGGCAGATGTCCTCGAGCGCCTCGAACGGCCGGAGGTCCGCCGTCGCCGTGTAGCAGACGCAGTCGGCGTCGAGCCGGAGCAGCGCTTCGGCGTCGGTGGTGGCGTGCACACCCACCGGCCCCACCCCGCACAGCTCGCCCGCATCCTTCCCCGCCTTCACCGCGCTCGACACCCACACGCCCACCAGCTCCAGCTCCGGATGCCCGATGACGCAGCGGAGCGCGAAGCGCCCCACGTTCCCCGTGCTCCACTGGATCACGCGGTAGAGCATCTCAGTCGAACGGCCAGTTGGTCGACTCGGTGCCGCCGTCCACCTCGACCACCTTGCCCGTGACCCAGTCGCCGGCCGGCGAGCAGAGCCAGAGCGCGGCGAGCGCGACGTCCTCCACCGACCCGATCCGGCGCATGGGTGTCATCGCCTCCATCTGGCGCCGGATTCCGTCGGTCAGGAACGGCCGCAGCGCCGCAGTCTCCACCGCGCCCACCGCGAGCGCGTTCACGCGCACGCGCGGCGCGAACTCGGCGGCGAGCTGCCTGGTCATGAACGAGAGCGCCGCCTTCGCCGTGCCGTAGGCGACGAAGCCCTTGCGCACGATGCGCCCCGCCGCGGAGGAGACGTTCAGCACGACCCCGCCGTCGTGCGCGAGCATGTGAGGGAGGCACGCGCGCGTCAGCAGGAAGGCAGACGTGAGGTTGAACCTGAGGCACCACTCCCACGAGGGCAGGTCCGTGTCGAGGAAGGGCATGGGCGGGAAGCCGCCCGCGTTGTTGACCAGGAGATCGACGCGGCCGAAGTCCGCCATCGCCCGCCCCGCGAGCTGCTCGAGCTGTGCCGGGTCGGTCACGTCGCAGCGGAGTGCGAGCGCGCGCCGACCAAAGCCGCGCACCCGCACGGCCGTCGCCTCGATCTCCTTCTCCGTGCGCGCCGCGCACACCACGTCGGCGCCCATCTCGGCGAAGGCGAGCGCGATCGCCTGCCCGATGCCGCGCCCGGCGCCGGTCACGAGCGCGACCCTGTCCGTCAGCCGGAAGCGGTCGAGGAGAGCCATGCCGGGCCGGGATCGCTCCGAAGCCGTCCGGAAGTCAAGGACGGCCCGATGGCAAACCCGGCGCGCGGGCGTTAGCATGGTTGCCATGCCGTCCCACCAGCACATCGAGCACGGGGCCGCGACGCTCTCCTTCCCGGCCTTCTGGACCTGGCTGCAGGCCCACCCGAACTGCATCCTGCGCGCCGGCACCCCCGAGGTCGTGCTCTACGACGACGACGATCTCCACTGGCACTTCGCCGTCGAGGGGGACGACACCCGCGTCGTGCAGCTGATCCGGGGCAAGACGCTGGTGGGCGAGATCGTGGTGGCGCCGGGCGACATCACCTACGTGCAGGGCGTGGCGAGCGAGGCGGAGGACGAGTACATGTTCGAGCTCATCTCCGAGACCGAGAGCGACCGCGTCGCCGCCTATCACGTCGTGCTCTCGCATGGCTACGACGCGGAGGCCACCCCCACGCCCGGCCGCGCGGTGCACTAGGACTGCACTAGGACCAGGCGAGCCCGCGCTGACGCCCGCCCACGACCACGACCCGGCCTTCGCCGCGGCCGTCCTGGCGAAGGTGACCCGCCGCCTGATCCCCTTCATGTTCGTCCTCTACGTGATCGCCTACCTCGATCGCATCAACATCGGCTTCGCGGCGCTCCAGATGCGGCAGGACCTGGGCTTCACGGACACCGTCTACGGCCTCGGCGCGGGCATCTTCTTCATCGGCTACTTCCTCTTCGAGGTGCCGAGCAACTTGATCATGCACCGGGTGGGCGCGCGCGTGTGGATGGCGCGCATCATGATCACCTGGGGCGTCATCTCGGCGGCGATGATGCTCGTGCGCGGCGTGACGAGCTTCTACGCCCTCCGTTTCCTCCTCGGCGCCGCCGAGGCGGGCTTCTTCCCCGGCATGATCCTCTACCTCACGTACTGGTTCCCGGCCGCCGAGCAGGCGCGCGCCGTGGCGCGCTTCATGACCGCGACCGCGATCGCGGGCGTGGTGGGCGGGCCGATCTCGGGCAAGATCCTCGAGCAACTCGGCGGCGTGGGCGGGCTGGCGGGCTGGCAGTGGCTCTTCCTCCTGGAGGGCCTGCCGGCGGTCGGGTTCGGCCTCGTCGCGCTCGGCTACCTGACCGATCGCCCTGCGGACGCCGACTGGCTCGCGCCCGCGGAGCGCGCCTGGCTCACGGAGCGCATGCGGCGCGAGCACGCCGAGCGCGCGGAGCGGCACGGCTACAGCGTGATACAGGCACTGGTGCACGGCCGCGTGTGGCTGCTCGCGCTCCTCTACTTCGCGCTCGTGTGCGGGCTCTATGGCGTGAGCTTCTGGATCCCCCAGATCATCCAGGGCTTCGGCGGGCTCGGAGACTTCGCGGTGGGTGTCGTGTCGATGGTGCCGTACCTGGCGGCGGCGATCGGCATGGTGATCGTCGGCGCGCACTCGGACCGACGCCAGGAGCGGCGCTGGCACCTGGCGGGGCCGGCCTTCGTCGGTGCCGCGGGGCTGGTCGTGAGCGGGAGCGTGATGTCGCCCGTCGTGTCGCTGCTCGCGCTCTCGCTCGGCGCGCTCGGGATGTGGAGCGCGCTCGGGCCGTTCTGGGCGCGCTCGGCCACCTTCGCGAGCGGGAGCGCGGCCGCGGGCGCGATCGCGCTCGTCAACTCGGTCGGGAACCTGGGCGGTTTCCTCGGACCCTACCTGGTCGGGCTCGTGAAGGAGCACACGGACGGCTTCGCCGGCGGGCTCGCCCTCCTCGCGGGTTGGCTCGTCCTGGCCGGGGTGATCGCCCTCGGCCTTCGCGACGAGGCCGCGCTGCCGTCCTAGCTGGCCTTCTTCGGACCGCCGGAGAGCGGGACTTGACCCTCGTCTCGTGGTAAGACGCTGTGTGGAGGCGCGTGGCGAGCGCCGCGCGGCGTGTGCGTCAGCGAATGCGGGCGATCACGCCGAGCGCCGCGGCCACCGTCGCCCAAGCGAAGAGCAGCTGCATGACTCCGATCAGCATCGCGTTCTCCCGACGCACCGCATATGAGCAAGTCCGCGGCCAGCGCCGCAGCTTCGTCGCTCCGGACCCTCCACCCCTGGGGCAGCGCACGGCTGCGCAATCTCGCAGCACTCCCTGCCCACCGAGGCAGCGGCCCTTCTCACGACTTCGCCCAACCCGTGGCGACGACCGACCCCCGCCCCAGGCGTAACCGCATCCCGGGCGGTCTGTTTCAGGCCGGACCTTGCGCGTTGGCGCGGAGAGGAGAGCACGACCATGGGGGGTAAACGGCTCGCGACGACGGCTCTGGCGCTTCTCGTGGCGCTGGTCGGCCGGGCACCCGGTGTCGGGGCGGCGATCCCGCGCGGGGCGGGGCCCACGCCGCCACGGCTCAGCTTCGCGGACGGCGAGGTCTCGTTCTGGCGCCCCGGCGCGGAGGACTGGGCCCCCGCGAAGGTGAACACTCCCCTCGCCGCGGGCGACTCCCTCTACACCGGCGACAACGCCAACCTCGAGCTCCAGGTCGGCCCCGCCGCCTTCCTGCGCGCCGGCGCCGGAACCGAGCTGGGTGTCGAGTCCCTCGAGTCCGACCTTCAGCAGTTCAAGCTGACCGCAGGCCACGCCGCGGTCGACGCACGCCGTCTCCCGCAAGGCCAGGCGATCGAGGTCGACACGCCGAACGGCGCCTTCACCATCGAGCGCCCCGGCTACTACCGCATCGACGTCGACCAGGACCGCACCACCTTCTCGACCCGCCGCGGTGGCCAGGCGACTCTCACTCCCGCCAACGGCGAGGCCACCGACGTCGGCCCCGACAAGCAGGTGGTGCTGGAGGGTAGCGACACGCCGCAGCTCACCGCCAACGCCGCGCCCGACCCCGACGAGTGGGACCGCTGGAACCTCGACCGCTCGGGGCACGAGGGCGGGCCGTCACCCAGCGCGCGCTACGTCTCCCCCGAGGTCACGGGCGCCGAGGATCTCGATCGCAACGGCGACTGGCGCGAGACGCCGCGTTACGGCCACGTGTGGGTGCCCCACGACGTGCCGCCCGACTGGGCACCGTACTCGACCGGCCGCTGGATCTTCGACCCGTACTACGGGTGGACGTGGGTGGACGACGCGCCGTGGGGCTGGGCGCCGTACCACTACGGCCGCTGGGTGTATGGAGACGGCTTCTGGGGCTGGGCGCCGGGGCCGGTCGTGGTGGCACCCGTGTACGCGCCCGCGCTGGTCTCGTTCTTCGGCGCGCCGGGCGTCGGGGTGTCGGTGGGCGTCGGCTTCCCGTTCGTGAGCTGGGTGGCGCTCGGCTTCGGCGAGCCGGTCATCCCGTGGTGGGGCCCGGTCGGCTTCGCCGGGAGGTGCTGGTGGGGCGGCTGGGGCGGCCCGCGCATCGTCAACAACGTCGTCATCCAGCACAACACCTACGTGAACGTGCGCAACGTGACGGTCTTCCAGAACACGCACGTGCACAACGCGGTGATCGCGGTCAATCGTGACCACTTCGGTCGCGGGCACGTCGAGCACGTGCGCCTGGCGGCGGCCGACGTGCAACGTCTCCGTCCGATCCACGGACACCTCGGCGTGAAGCCGACCCCGGCGAGCCTGGTCCCGAAGGAAGGCCACGCGATCCGCCCGCCGCAGGCGGTGCATGCGCGGCCCGTGGTGGCGACGCGTCCGCCGCAGGATCCCTCGCACCACCTGCGTGCCGCCGGGCTCAACCCGCCATCGAG
>Ga0137403_10005425_pt1 | contig 14794 bp, 13 predicted proteins | sample CZOMad2_1_16fung_FD_122057 | JGI IMG/M metagenome (GOLD analysis project Ga0137403, IMG submission 122057) | Vadose zone soil fungal communities from Angelo Coast Range Reserve, California, USA - CZOMad2_1_16fungal (Hybrid Assembly) | ecosystem: Environmental > Terrestrial > Soil > Vadose zone... | reverse complement strand
CGCTACACGGTGATGCCGCTGGCCGTGGAGATTTACTCCCCCAGCGGAAACGAGCGGTCGGTGCACAAATTCACGAACACGCAAGTCGGCCGCAACATCCTGGAGAAGATCTTCAACCAGGATATCTTCCGCGTGACTGTCCCCTACGGCTGGCAGATGGTGGTGAATCCTGGTGCCAACACCCCGCACACCGCGAGCGGACCACGACGCGGGCCGCAGCAGTGAACCGTCTTGCCGCTGGCTACGAAGTAATCCTAAGATGGCCGACCGGCAGGTGGTCGTCTCACGTGGTCGTCTGACGCGGTCGAGTCTCTCCGAGACTCGACATTTTGACGTCAAGACGCGTTCGTACAACCCGTTCGTGCTGGAGCAGTCGAAGGCGCTGGCGGATCGTGTGCTTCTTCATCGTGACCCCATGGGAAGTCGGTGTCATTCTTACGGCTAATTACACATTCTTGAATTACCTTGTCCTAGCTCTTGGGTTTCTGCTGCTCGATGATCGATTTCTTGTGCCGTTCGTTCTGCGAAGGTGGAAAGCAGGGTTGAACGAACATGACGCGAACCCACCCGAGAAGACGCGCACGTGGGAGGAAACGTCTGGTTTGCAGCTTAGAGCAGTGAAGCTTTCTCTGGTGAGCGTGATGCTTTGCTGGATCTTTTATTCGACGACCGTGCAACTGATCTGGATGCTTTCGCCACGTCTGCCGCTGCCAACTGCGCCTGTGTCTGCGTTGGAACCATTTCGAATTGCAAATCAATACGGACTGTTCGCGGTCATGACGCGCGACCGCTACGAGATCGAGTTTCAGGGCTCGCAGGATCGGCAGAATTGGGTCGCGTATCCTTTTCGTTATAAACCCCAGGATCCGAGCAAGCCGCCCGGCATCTACGCGCCGTATCAGCCGCGTTTCGATTGGAACTTGTGGTTCGCCTCACTCGGCTCGTGGCGTGAATATCCAATTGTGCCCAATACCGAGGTGCGACTGCTCGAAAACGATGCCGATGTGCTCGCTCTCTTTGCAGGTAATCCTTTTCCGCGCCAGCCACCCACCCAAGTACGTGCAGTGCTCTGGCAATACTGGTTCACCACCATGGCAGAAAAGCGGCAGACCGGAATGTGGTGGCACCGGCAATTGGTTGGATTGTATGCTCCGACTTTGCAACGCGAGGCTGATGGCAGAATCAGCGTCACCGAGTGGCCGACGGTTTCGCCCCGACAGTGATGTGTACACAAAAATGCGGAGCGCTCTCCGATGAACGGTAGAGCATGCGTGATCGGCGCAGGCCCAAATGGGCTTGCGGCGGCCATCGTGCTCGCCCAGGCAGGCATGAAGGTGGACGTGTTTGAGGCAGAGCCAATCCCCGGCGGCGCTGCGCGCACTCTTGAACTAACTCTCCCCGGCTTCCTTCACGATTTCGGATCGGCCGTTCACCCTTTGGCAGTGGGATCGCCCTTCTTTTCCGCACTGCCCTTGCGCGATTATGGGCTCGAATGGATTTACTCGCCTGCAGCGCTGGCGCATCCTCTGGACGACGGAACGGCGGTGATGTTGGAACGCGATCTCCGTGATGCTGAATCTGCGCTCGAGCGCGATGGCAACGCCTGGCGCGCACTCATGGGACCCTTCGCTGAGCAATGGGCTGAGCTGGCTTCGGAAGTTCTCGGCCCCATGCCCCGCCTCCCGCGACACCCGTTGTTGCTGGCGCGCTTGGGACTGAATGGATTCCCCTCCGCGAAGTTTCTGGTGCGCCGTTTTCGCGAAGAACGGACAAAAGCACTTTTTGCCGGGCTTGCGGCGCATTCGTTTCTAAGCCTCGATCAGCCTTTAAGCGCTGCATTTGGCCTTTTGCTTGGCGCCGCTGCGCACGCGGTAGGATGGCCGATTCCTCGCAGAGGCTCACAGGCGATCACGAACGCTTTGTGCGGACTACTTTCGAAGCTGGGTGGCACAATCATCATATCGCAGCGGATTGTGAGTTTAGAGGCGCTGCCTGGTTATGACTTCATACTTTGCGATGTCACCCCCCGGCAGTTGCTCCAATTAGCAAAAGAGCGGTTGTCACCGGGATACAGTCGTCAATTGGCCAAGTATCGATATGGACCCGCCGTTTTCAAAGTGGATTATGCGTTGGACAGGCCGATTCCATGGAAAGCCCGCGAATGCCTACGAGCCGTAACCGTGCACCTGGGCGGAAGCTTTGACGAGATCGCCGCTTCGGAAAAAGCTGTGAGCCTCGGACAGCATGCAGAGCGCCCCATGGTTTTGGTGGCTCAACCCAGTCTTTTTGATCCCACGCGAGCCCCGGGCGGGAGACATACGGCCTGGGCTTACTGCCACGTCCCAAACGGTTCCGAGTTCGACATGCTTTCCAGACTTGAAGACCAAATCGAACGCTTCGCGCCTGGATTTCGCGAGTGTATCTTAGCCCGTCGAGTTTTTTCTCCCGCCCTACTGGAAAAAATGGATGCGAATCTCGTCGGAGGTGATATTGGCGGTGGCGCCAGCGATCTACGACAATTCCTCTTTCGCCCTACGTGGCGGCGCTATGCGACTTCTGCCCGCGATATCTACATTTGTTCTTCATCTACTCCGCCCGGAGGCGGAGTTCACGGAATGTGCGGATACCACGCAGCAAGGCTAGCTCTGTCTCGGCAGTAGCTCCCTGGGGAGGCACGACACCCGGGCATGTCTCCGTATGAAGACGGTTCTTATAAAACCCGGTACCAAGCCCCTACGATTTCGCGCTCTTCCTGCCAATAGCAATTGACATTCTTGGCCTCTGCTTTTTAACATGAAGAAACTTCGAACTTTCTACCAGGGATCGATTCGACGTCGTGCTCCTTACGGCCTGTAACAAACTTATATGATCAGAGTTCAAGAAATTACCAAGAAGTACGCGCGCAATCTTGCTGTCGACCACATCTCGTTTGAGGTTCAGAAAGGCGAGATCGTCGGCTTTCTCGGACCGAACGGTGCCGGCAAGACAACCACCATGCGCATGCTGACGTGTTTTCTGCCGCCCACGTCCGGTACGGCTACGGTCGCAGGTTTCGATGTGCTGGAGCAGCCTCTCGAAGTCAAGAAGCGCATCGGATATCTGCCCGAAATGCCGCCGCTTTATCCGGAGATGGGCACTGCGGAGTACCTCTCATTCGTCGGCAAATTGAAAGGACTCTCAGGCGCGGAGCTGAGCAAGCGGATCGATTATGTTTGCGAGCGCTGCGCCATCGCCGATGTGAAGAAGAAACTCCTCGGCAGGTTGTCGAAAGGCTATCGCCAACGCGTGGGCCTGGCCCAAGCCATTATCCACAATCCCGATGTGCTCATCCTTGACGAACCCACCGCCGGTCTCGACCCCAAGCAGATCAACGAGACGCGCGACCTCATCCGGGGCTTGGCCGGCGACCATACCATCATTCTCAGCACGCACATCCTTCCCGAAGTCGAACAGACGTGTCAGCAGGTGATCATCATCAACAAAGGTAAGCTGGTGGCGACAGATACCGTGCAGAACCTCCAAAGCCGCGCCCGCGGGGCCGAGTCGGTACTGGTGGAGGTGGCTGGCCGCAACGGCAACCTCAACTCTGCAAGCGTGCAGCACAGACTGGAGCAGATTGCGGGCGTCAGCCGTGTGTCGTTAAAAGAGAGCCGCGACAGCCGCAATATTTTTGAGATCGAAAGCCAGAAGAATTTCGTGCGCGGCGATCTCGCTCGTGCCGTGGTCGAGTCCGGCTGGGATCTGAATGAGCTGCGCTCCGCGGCTATGAGCCTGGAGCAGATCTTCCTGCAATTGACTAGAGAGGAAGCTGCGTCTGAACCGGAGAAACTCGCAGCCAAGGGAGCACAGTAATGAGAAATATCTGGATAATCTGCCGAAAAGAGCTCCGCAGTTATTTCGTTTCACCCATCGCTTATCTGCTGCTGACCATGTTCGCGGTGATCTTCGGGTTCTTCTTCTGGAATTCGTTGGGCTACTTTGTGATTCGAACCATGGAAGCCCAAATGAGCGGCCAGACGTTCCCCGTGAACCTCAACGAATACATTATCCGGCCACTGTTGTCGAACGTCAGCGTGATCGGGCTGTTCTTCATCCCGATGATAACGATGCGGCTCTTTGCGGAAGAGAAGCGCACTGGAACCATCGAGTTGTTGGCTACATCGCCAGTCCGCGACATCGAAGTCATCATCGGAAAGTGGCTGGCGGCGGTGACGCTATACTCCTGCCTGCTGCTGTTTACCGCACTGAATTTCGCGTTCCTCTTTAAGTATGGCAATCCCGATTGGAAGCCTCTGGCGATTGGCTATCTCGGGCTGTTACTCCAGGCCGGAGGGTTATTGGCTATCGGCACGTTCATTTCGACGATGACGAAGAACCAGATCATCGCTGGCGCCGCAACCTTCGGAGTTTGCCTGCTGCTGTGGGTGCTGGAATGGGTCAGCGGATACGAGACCGCCACTTGGGCGCGAGTTCTGTCGTATTTGTCTGTGGTTACCCATTTTGAATCCTTCGCGAAAGGCGTGCTCGATTTAAAAGATGCCATCTTTTATTTAACTGTCATATTCCTGGGGTTGTTCTTCACCACCCGCTCCATGGAATCTCTACGCTGGAGGTCGTAAGTGAACACACAGTTGCTCAAAGCGAGGCAAACCAAGTACGCGGCGTACGCGATTGTCTATATTCTGGTGGTGGTCGCTATTGTCGTGGTGGCCAACGTTCTCGCGGACCGATACAACAAGACCTATGACGGGACCGCGAACAAGCGCTACAGCCTGTCGGATCAGACTGCGAAAATCGCCAAGGGACTGAAGCAGGACGCGACCATCACCTATTTCAATCAGTCCACGCGTTTTCAGCAGGGCAAAGACCTGCTCGATCAGTACACAAATCTGTCGCCCAAAGTTCACGTCAAGTATGTCGATCCTGACAAGGAGCCCCAATTAGCCCGCGAGGCGGGCATCAAGAGCTATCCGACCGCCATTGTGCAAATCGGCGCTAAAAAAGAAGAAGCCAAGAGCATGACCGAAGAGGGCCTCACCGGCGCATTTATTCGCGATCTCAAGAACAACACCCGCGCGGTTTGCTTCGTGAGCGGCAGTGGTGAGCACCAGATCGATGACACCGACCGGACCGGCTATTCACACCTCAAAGACCTGCTCGGTAAGGACGAGTACACAGCAAGATCGATCAACTTATTGCAGAAGGCCGAAGTTCCCAACGACTGCACTGTTCTAGTTGTGGGCGGTCCCAGCAGCGATTACCAGCCGCCCGAAGTCGATGCGATCAAGAAGTATGTGGAGGATGGTGGGCGCGCGCTGTTCATGCTCGATCCGCCGCTGAAGCTCGGCCGATCTGAAATTGCGGATAACGATGCATTAACTGGCCTGCTGCAAACCTGGGGCGTGAGCCTGCAAAAGGACCTCATCCTGGATATGAACCCAATCGGCCAGCTCGTAGGTCTGGGGCCGCAGGTCGCGCTTGTTTCCAGCTACGATTCGCACCCCATCGTGAGCCAGATGAAAGGTACGGCAACGGGGTTTCCGCTTTCACGATCACTGGAGATTAAGAACAGCGACAAGACGACGGTCGAAAAACTCTTCGGCTCCTCTGATACCAGTCTGGCAACCACGAATTTGAGTTCGCCAGCCGTTAACCCGAATGATCCGAAGAACAAAAAAGGTCCGATGACCATCGCCGCCGCTGGTACCTACCGCACGGGAAAGGAAAACTCCCAGGGGCGCTTCGTCGTACTGGGGAGCTCATCGTGGGCAGCCAACTCGTTCATCAATTTCAATGGCAACCGCGACCTGGCCTTGAACACGATGAACTGGCTGTCCTCTGACGAAGACCTGATTTCCATCCGTCCGAAAGAGCAGGATGATCGCCGGATCACTATGACGCGCGCTCAACTCACCTTGGTTCGCACTACCAGTCAGTTCCTGCTGCCGCTGTTCGTGGTTGTGGCTGGCGTTGGGGTCTGGTGGCGAAGAAGATAAGGAAGTGAAAGAAATGCTTTCACCACCCTCTTTAAGAAACATAAAAGATGAAATTTAACGGCTTCATCGTCGCAATCGTCGTTCTGGCTGCGTTAGGCGGAGCGCTCTACTGGTCCAATCACCACATGCCGGCGGAGACCACGCAGGCTTCCGCCGAAGCTCCTCCCAAAATCCTCACGCTCAATGAAGCGGATATCAGCAAGATTGATATCAAGAAGAAGGGCGGGGAGGAGGTTACGCTCACGAAAGATAACGGCGGCAACTGGAAGGTCATCGCTCCGAAGCCGCTGGGTGCCGATCAGTCTGCCGTTTCCAGCATGCTTTCTTCTTTATCCTCCCTCAATTCCGATCGACTGGTCGAAGAGAAGGCAAGCAACTTCAACCAGTATGGTTTGAGCGAGCCCACGCTCCAAATCGGCGTCACTGAGAAAAACAGTAAGACGCACCAGTTGCTCGTTGGCGATGATACGCCGACCAATAACGGTGCTTACGTGAGAGTCGAAGGCGATCGCCGAGTATTTACACTTGCGGCTTACAACAAGACCACTCTGGACAAAAGCGTGAATGATTTGCGCGACAAGCGGTTGCTCACGCTCGAGTCCGACAAAATCAGCCGCATCGAACTCACCGCAAACAAGCAGGAGATTGAATTCGGCCGCAACAAAGATCAGTGGCAGATTCTCAGGCCTAAGCCGCTGCGAGCCGACAGCGCTCAGGTGGATGAGCTGCTCCGCAAGCTGACCGACGCGAAAATGGAACTCAGCTCCGAGACAGATTCGAAGAAAACTGCTTCGGCGTTTACTTCCGGCGCTCCATTCGCGATTGCAAAGCTCACAACCGATTCTGGTACTCAGGAACTCGAAGTTCGCAAAAACAAAGACGACTATTACGCGAAATCGAGCGTGGTTGATGGCGTGCACAAGGTGCCTAATGACGTTGGTCAGGGCCTCAACAAGAAGCTCGATGACTTCCGCAACAAAAAGCTGTTCGATTTCGGCTTCAGCGATCCCGAGAAGATAGAAATGCACGACAGTTCAAAGGCTTACTTCTTAACCAAAGGCGGCCAGGACTGGTGGTCCGGCGACGGAAAGAAAATGGATGCGAGCAGCGTCGAATCGCTTATTGACAAACTTCGCGACCTCCAAGCCAGCAAGTTTCTAGAATCCGGATTTAACACACCTGCAATTGATGTAACCGTAAGCTCGAATGACGGCAAACGGCGTGAAAAAGTTCTTATCTCGAAATACAAGGACAGCTACATTGCCAAGCGGGAGAACGAGCCCGCTCTTTACGAGCTGGACTCAAAACTAATGGAAGCGTTGCAGAATTCTGCCAAGGACTTGAAGCCGGCAGCGATATCGAAGAAATGAATACGCGAGTCTTAGCTGCCGCTCCTCGGGGAGCTCCTGGTTGCCCGCCCTCAGCTTTTCGCTCATGCGCTTCAACATCGATGGATGTGCCGGAAAGCAGGGGTTAGGTGTATGCTTGTGGGCATTCGGGCGGAGATACCGGACTTCATCTGAACTTCCTAAACGTTCGGGCGCAGCGCTGCGCGGACAGCTCTGGCAAAGGGAACTCAGAATATTAGACCGACTGAGAGCCGCACTCAGAACTGAGTGCGGAGTCGCGCGGCTCACTCGGTCTTCACGTGGAGATTCAGCTAATGAAACAGACTTTTGCCATTGGTATCGGAGGCGCCGCCGGCCAGGGTGTCGCCACGCCGGGTGACATCTTCGCCAAGATTTTCAGCCGCCGGGGACTGCATTTGAATGCTTACAACGCATATCAATCTATTATTCGCGGCGGCCACACTTTTCTGACTATTCGTACCGGCCCTGAAAAAGTCACCAACATGGGTGACCGCATCGATTTGCTGATCCCGCTGAACCAGGATGCCATGAATCGCCACCTCGGCCTGCTCACCGATGGCGCTGCCTGCATTTACAACGCTGACACGATCAAACCAAGCGCCGCCGCGCACGGTGTGCAGCTCTGCCCGCTTCCAGTTTCGAAGCTGGCTGATATCACTCGGAACAAAGTGGCCCAAAACACACTCGCAGTCGGCGCCGGTCTCAGCATGATGGGCATCGGCTTCCAGGCGCTGGAGGAAGTCCTTGCCGAGCAATTCAAGAAGAAAGGTGAAGCCGTGGTGGCCGAAAACGTCGCAATCGCACGGGCCGGCTATGATTACGCCACCTCGAATTTCAAGCCTTTCGGCTGGCCACTTCCCATGACCGAGAACCGATACGCGGTGCTCAGTGGCAACACCGCGATGGCCATGGGCGGCGCTGCTGCCGGCGTGAAATTCTACTGCGCATACCCGATGAGTCCTTCGACCGGCGTCCTGCACTGGATGGCGGCGCACGCCCGGAAAGCCGGCATCATGGTCAGGCAGGTGGAAGACGAAATCGGGGTAGTGAATATGGCGATCGGCGCCGCTCACGCCGGCGTCCGCTCGATGTGCGCCACTTCCGGCGGCGGCTTCGCCCTGATGAGTGAAGGCCTCGGCATGTCCGCCATGATGGAAACTCCAGTGGTAGTAATTGATTGTCAGCGGGCTGGCCCGTCCACGGGAGTCCCTACTAAGACGGAGCAGGGCGATCTCTGGCAGATGCTGGGCGCTGCCTTCGGCGATTATCCTCGTGTCATTGCCGCCCCGCTCGATATTGGAGATTGCTTCAAAATCATTCCCGAGATTTTCAATCTTGCCGACCGCTTCCAATGCCCCGGTATTGTGCTCTGCGATCTGCTGCTGTCGGAAGGCCGGTTGAGCGTTGACCCGAAAGACCTGGACTTTAACACTATGATCGATCGCGGCGAGCTAGTCACCAGCGCTAATGGGGCACCGTCAGAGGACGGAACAAATGGTGCTTACAAGCGCTACAGGATCACCGAGAGCGGTATTTCGCCGCGCGCCATTCCGGGCGTGCCCGGCCACATCCACACCGCCGCAACCGACGAGCACGATGAAGACGGCGTGTTGATCAGCGACGAATTCACCAACCCTATCAAGCGTCGCGCCATGATGGAAAAGCGCATGCGAAAGGTTGTCGGAATTGAGGCCGCGGTGCCACTGCCAGAGTTATGGGGCCCGCGTGATGCTGATGTTACGTTGATCGGCTGGGGGTCCACCAAAGGAGTGATTGAGGAGGCCTGCGAGATCCTCAGCGAACAAGGCATTGCGGCGAACCAGCTCCAGATTCGCTGGCTCGTGCCGCTGCACGGCGAGGCGATTCTTGACATTCTGAAAGACGCACGGCACACGATCATCGTAGAGAACAACTACAGCGGCCAGTTCGCACGTTATCTGCGTAGCGAAAACAGCTACGTCCCGAGCGGATATATCCGCAAGTACGATGGAGAGCCGTTCATGCCGCACCACATCGTCGAAGCGGTGAAGGAACAGTTGAGCGGGACGACGAAACTTTCCGTTCCTGCACATGAAATCATGGTTTAAGGAGAAGAGAATATGGCGACGGTTGTAGCAGCCCCCAAGCACCTGGTAATGGCCGATTTGAAAGGCAAAGTCGATCCCGACTGGTGTCCGGGCTGCGGCGATTTCGGCGTGCTCGCGGCAGTGCAGAAAGCCCTCGTCGAGCTGCAGATCCCAAACCATCAAGTAGTCACCATCAGCGGCATCGGCTGTTCGTCGAACTTTCCGGGCTACATCAATACGTATGGCATGCACACTTTGCATGGCCGGGCCTTGGCCGTGGCGACTGGTGTGAAGCTTGCTAATCACGATCTGACCGTCGTGGTCACTGGCGGCGACGGCGACGGCTTCGGGATCGGTGGCAACCACTTCGTTCACACCATGCGCCGCAACGTCGACCTGCTATACATCGTTATGGACAATCAAATTTATGGCCTCACCACTGGCCAGACCTCGCCCACCAGCCGCGTCGGCATGAAGACAAAAAGCATGCCCTTCGGCAACATCGAAGCGCCGGTGAATCCAATTTCGCTAGCTCTGGCCGCCGGAGCCACGTTCATCGCTCGTGGCTTCAGTGGTGAACAGAAGCATCTCACGGAGCTGATCAAGCAGGGCATCCAGCACAAGGGGTTCTCGTTCCTGGATGTGTTCAGCCCTTGCGTCACCTATAACCACGACAACACCTACCAGTGGTTCCGTCCGCGCGTGAAAAAGCTCGAGGACGATTCCGCTTACGATCCTGCGAACTGGGTCGCCGCCATGGAAAAATCTTTGCTCTGGGGTGAAGAGATCCCGATCGGCAAATTCTTTGAGCGCACCGATGTGCCCACTCTGCACGGAGCCGAGCCGGTGCTCAACGCAGGCCCACTCGTGCATAACGCCGCACCGATACCGCCGGAAGTGTCCCGCGCGTTCATTGAGGAATTGATGTAGGGCTGGGGCCGGGGCAGCGGAAGACAGTTCGGTTTCGTCCTCCCGCAGGTGTCGTATTTTTCAGGAAATGTGAGTCGCAGTATTGTGCGGGGCAGCCGTCTCCCTTTTTTACAAACTAAAAGCGGGCGAGGCGGTATGCTCTCGCCCGTCGTCGCTTGCAAACTATCACCCAGTGGCTCAGGCGGCTTTGTCAGCGGCGACCTTATGGGTGATCGAGCTGTGCACGTCGAAGGTGCGAATCATGGGTTCGGCATCGAGGAGGTGCCGAAGCGTTTCATGGATCTTCGGGTACTGCTCGCGATGATATTGTTCGGCATCTCCTCGTTTGTTCCAGAAACTCAGAGCCAAAACGTGGTCGGGTTCCGCGTCCGAGACGAGCACAACCTCGTCCACGAAGCCCTGTTGTTTTTTCAGGATTGGTACCGCTCTTTCATTGATGGCTTTTGCCAGTTCTTTCGATTTTCCCGGCTTGCTGGTCAATTCAACTGCGCGGGTAAACATAGCCGCTCCTTTCGTTGGTTAGAGAGTGAAAGGAACCCACCGCGGGCGCGACGGCGGAAATGTACTTCGCGTTCGGTAGGAGTACGTTACGCCTCGCACGGAACGGGGGTCAATTGCCCAAATATGGTGCAATGCAAGCTGTCAGAGAGTAGATAGCATCCGCTTGACCACCGCTCCGGGCAAGCGTAGCCTCGCCTGGAAATCCCTGCATTTAACCTGGTACTCGAAAGAGGCTGCACATGGTTCCTCTCACCGCACTTTGGCTCCCGATCCTGCTATCAGCCATCATCGTCTTTGTCGCGAGTTCCATCATGCACATGCTTCTGCCTTACCATCGCAGCGATTACCAACGGCTCCCCGACGAGGACAAACTCCTGGTCGCCTTGCGTAGCGCTGGCCTCAAGCGCGGTCTTTATATTTTCCCTTTTTGCACGCATAAGGAAATGAAATCGCCCGTCGTAATCGAAAAATACAAGCAGGGACCAGTCGGGATGATGACCGTGTTACCTGGCGGCCCACCCGTCATGCCGAAGTTCCTGGGCATGTGGTTCGTCTATTGTCTAATTATCGGCTTCTTCGTTGCCTATCTCACGGGGCGAACGGTTGCGCCCGGCGCGCACTACCTGGCGGTTTTTCGCGTCGCTGGCACTGCCGCGTTTCTCGCCTACGGTCTGGGACACCTGAGCAACGGCATCTGGAAGGGTCAGCCGTGGAGCGTGACCATCAAGGAAGTTATCGATGGACTTGTTTACGGCTCACTGACCGCCGGCACCTTTGGCTGGCTGTGGCCCCGCTAACACCCCTGGGTGGGGAAGCGGCGGCTGAGGGGGTTCGTTCAACCAGGTTAAGAGAACAAGAGGCAAAGCTGACATCCCGATTGATGTTGCAATTATGCGGATTCTAGCTGTATACCTTGTCCACAAAATTCCGGTCTCAATCGAGGCTTGTGTTCGGCTTCTTGTGCAATTTGATCAAACCGTCCGCACACATTCCTTTGATCGAGATTCGTAAACAAAGAGCCGGAATGAACCTCGTTTTTGCTAGCGGATTCCTCTTTCCTCAAAAGATTATCGGAGCGAATTATTTTCGGGACCTTCCCGCAAAGTTCCCCGATGCGTTGTTTCCGAATGTCCCCGTTGCCGGAGCTGTAAAGGAACGTGCGCAGAAGCTTGCCGAGCAAATCAGCAGACGTTTTCCCCACGGCGAGGTGCACATCATCGCGCACAGCATGGGAGGCTTGGATGCACGATACCTGTTAGCGCAAAATCTGCAATGCTTGGCCGATCGCGGCCGGGTAGTGTCATTGTCAACCATTGCTACGCCACATCACGGCAGTCCGGTGGCGGATCTGCTCGTAGGACCGAAGCCGGATCTGCTAGACCCACGTCGCTTCGCCTATGAGACAGTGAGTCGCGCGTTGTCTCAATTATTGGCGATTCAGTTCGGGGCGCTTGGAGACCTCACCACCGGGTTTGCGGAGCAGTTTAATCGGGATAATCCTAAGCTCGATCACATTCGCTACTTCGCGTACGCTGGGTCCGGCAATGGCTCTTTTGTGCTCTTGCCCACGCATACCTACATAGAATTTCATGGCAAGACGGATGAAGAGAAAACCAACGACGGTCTAGTGAGCGTGGCATCAGCCAAATGGCCGGACAAACTAACGGAGCTGCCTTGGCCGACTGATCATCTCGGGGAAGTGGGACATAACCTGAACAGCTTGGACCTCAAGCTGAAATTCGATCATCTTGCAGCCTTTGATCGGGTTGTCCAAAACGCCTTGGCTCCCACGCCGTGAACGAAGCAACAGTCGAGGCGGTAAATTCATGGATCGGGACCACCCCGGCCCGAACAATTGATCAAGTCCAAAGCTGATTCTTCCAACGCTGGCCAAGAGGCCCATCTATGACTTGCATTTTGCAAGTGATATTGATAATGTTTCCTGTGTGCCTGGGAAGTCTAAGTCAAAACGCCGTTCCGGCTGCCCGGTAAGTATCTCTCTCGAGCGGTTTGGAGATCGCTGGTCGCTGCTCATCATCCGCGATCTGATGGTTCGCGGGTTCCGGACGTTTAAGGAGTTCCAGGAATCGGGCGAGGGAATTGCCACCAACATTCTGGCGGACCGCCTGCAGAGCCTCGAAGCGGCCGGGATCATTACCGCCGAAGAGGAGAAAACCGACGGGCGCAGAGTGAACTACCGGCTGACGGAGAAGGGAATTGACCTGGCTCCGGTGCTTTTGGAGTTGCTCATTTGGGCGGCGCGCCATGAGGAGACAGGTGCACCCTGCGCGCTGATTGCGAAAATGGCAAACAATCGCGAACAAGTGGTCGCAGAAGTCCGGCGGAGGTGGCGCGAGCGGGATCCGATGCCTTTCTTGCCCAAATTCGGGGACGATGAGGGCAGTGACAAATCCATGCAAACCAGAAGGGTACGCAATCCGTCTAATGCATAATTCGCTACAGAATTCCAAATACATATTTAGACCAAGGAGAGCACGATGCATCTGAATCCCTTATCTCAGCTTTAAATATCGCGAAGTCGGCCAGCCGCTGATGCAAATGAATGCCTGCTGTTCAATGGAGCGCATAGCGAGCCGGCACGCGAAACAGATTCTCTTCGCGCACTTTGCGATGCTTGGTGTTCTTTGCGGTTAAAAGCTCTTAACCGCAGAGTTCGCCAAGGATACGCGAAGTTCGCAAAGGGAAGTGAAGTCTGATCCAAATTTTCCGAAAAATTAACAGAGCAGACGGTGTGCTCTGGTCATCAGGAATCTACAATTGTCGAGTTCCCAAAATCGCGAAGGTCGGGCAATTAGCAAAACCCGAAACGCAACGTAGTTAATTCATTAAAACACCAAATAAAGGAGAAGAACGATCATGGCAACAAAACCTACGCACGAACAAGCACAACTGCATCTGCAAGTTTTTGAACAGCGCCGCGAAGCCCGACTTCGCCAGGCACGCGATTGGTTCTTCAAGAATTACTTCGTGGAGAATTTCGACGACTCGATGCGAATCGCCGCGCCTGGAACGGAAAATGGCACGCACGCGATGATGGTGCTCAGTTATTGGGAGCAAGCCTGCGCGCTGCTTGACTACGGCCTGCTGCATGAAGACCTCTTCTTTGAGACCAGTGGCGAGTTCTTCGGGGTCTGGGAGCTCGCGAAGGCCGCCGTCCCGCAGGCGAGGGAACGTTTCAAAATGAATGGCTATCTCGCACACCTGGAGAAAGCCGCGCAGCGCTACGAGGCCTGGAGTGAAACCCGCTCGCCAGGGCATATCGCCGCCATGCGCGAGTTCATGAAACAGATGCGTCCTCAGGTTGCAAAAGCGGCTTAAAGGCGTGACCCGAATTCGGAGGCCATGGAGGCGACGAGGATTTCTTCTGTGCGCCTCTGTGGCCTCTGTGGTTAGTGGTTTGTCGCGCTGGTGGCTTTTCAAAATGTCAATCGCATGAACAGCTCCGGGCGGCCGGAACACAGAGCAAAAACAATATGCAAAAAATCACGCCATTCTTGTGGTTCGATGGCAAAGCCGAAGAAGCAATGAATTTTTATACCTCCATTTTCAAAAATTCAACGATCGGACGCATTACTCGTTATGGAGACGGCGGGCCTGGACCGAAGGGAACGGTCATGTCTGCCACATTCCAGCTCGATGGACAAGAATTCATGGCGTTAAACGGTGGTCCGCAATTCAAATTTACCGAGGCCATATCATTCTTTGTAAATTGCGAGACGCAGGAAGAAGTAGATGAGTTGTGGGAAAAGCTCTCTGATGGCGGACAGAAAAGCAGATGCGGCTGGCTTAAAGACAAATATGGTCTGTCGTGGCAGATCATCCCCTCGGCTTTAGGCAAGATGTTGGGCGACAAGGATCCTGAAAAATCGCAAAGGGTCATGAAAGCGATGCTTCAGATGGACAAAATTGA
>Ga0137403_10005424_pt1 | contig 14795 bp, 11 predicted proteins | sample CZOMad2_1_16fung_FD_122057 | JGI IMG/M metagenome (GOLD analysis project Ga0137403, IMG submission 122057) | Vadose zone soil fungal communities from Angelo Coast Range Reserve, California, USA - CZOMad2_1_16fungal (Hybrid Assembly) | ecosystem: Environmental > Terrestrial > Soil > Vadose zone... | reverse complement strand
CGATTTCACGAACGCTGTTTACGGGATTCAAGGCGTCCTCGAAAACGCGCGAACTTATGCCAAAGCCAACAACACATATGTGTTTGTCGGTTTCGCCGAGGTCGATTCTTCGATCGATCCCTCGATTAGCCCGCAAGTCGTCGGATACGGCAGAGTCACGCTTGCGGTCGTTGCTTCCAAGGATGGCACTCGGCAATTTCAATACACAACTGATCAGGGGAACGATTGGACAGCTAATTACTCCAACGGAGCTCACCTGGTCGCTGTCGGAAAATTGCAACGGTACGAGAATTTGCATTTCCTTAACCTCAATTTCCCGTCATGGCCGCCCTCGTCTCATCCTGGCTCGAGCATGGCAAGGTACCAGCCGGGAACGTTCTATACTTTGGGTATTGCGCCCAATTCAGTGACACCGTTCGCCTGGCCTTTGGGTAAGGCACAAAATGCAGGCCAGTACCAGTTCAATAAGGTGATCAACTTCGATCCCACCGGCGTTGCGCGGATCGCGTACACCGGCAATGCCGACGAAATTGTCAGTGTCATGGAACTCGACTTACTCACGACGCATGGCACCGCGCCTTCACCGACACCGACGCCATTTATTCAAGACGTCGGCAACCACGCAGCGATACAAATCGCACCAATGAGTGGCGAGATTCGCGTTTATCGGCCATGAGGTCCTCGAGCTGTAACCCCGCCGGATTTTCGCTCGTTGAGTTAACTCTGGCTCTTGGTGTCGCCGCTTTTTGTTTGATCGCCGTCTTCGGTCTCATGCCGGTTGGCGTGCAGACAAACCGAAACGCAACTTCTCAAACACGAGCGACGAACATCGCGGCGGCAGTGGCCGCCGACCTGCGAGGGACGTCGAAAGCGAACAATACATCGCCGCAGTTCGGCATCAGATTCGGAACGAACAGAACATTGTACTTTGATAGCTCTGGGCAGTTTACAACATTACTGGGCGCAAACTCTCAGTACCAGCTGAACGTAACATGGAACATAACAGGCGGCTGTTCGACCACATTGCCTTGTGCCGATATTAAGGTCACCTGGCCAGCGCCTGCTACATCGGCGAGCGCGAGCGGCTCAGTCGAAATGTTAGCTGCATTCGACAGAAACTAAACCGATGCTTGACCAGAAGCCCAGTGCTGTAGCGTCCAAAGCCTGCTCGGTCTGGCGAGTCCGCAGCGGATTTCTGAGCGAGGCGCTCAAGACAATACCCACGGCCAAGCGACCCTGCGCCTTTACGTTGGCTGAACTCGTAGTCAGCCTCGCTGTGCTGGTGTTACTTGTCCTGCTTTTCACCCAGCTTCTTAACAATGCCGCTACCATTACTACGCTGGGGCACGGAAGAATGGATGTGGATTCGCAGGCGCGTGAAGTCCTGGATCGGATGGCAATCGACTTCGCAAAAATGGTGAAGCGCTCCGATATCGATTATTACCTAAAATCACCAGGCAATCCGCAAACTGGCAATGACCAGATAGCATTCTATACCACATCGCCTGGCTATTTTGGTACGGTCCCTACGCCGGCGCCAACGTACACAACAAAAAGCCCAATTTCGTTGGTCGCCTATCGCATCAACGCGAATAGCACTTGGTCTTCCTATAACAGAATGGGACGGCTTGGACATGGCCTTGCTTGGAATGCGTTCTCTTCAGGCTCCGCCTCTACAGGCTGGCCGCCGATCATGTTCCTGCCGCAGACGATTACGGGAACTTGGAATTCCGTGCTGTTTCCGAGCACCGAAGTTAGCTCCGAGTATGAGGTCATCGGTCCTCAGGTCTTTCGGTTCGAGTATTACTATTTGATATCGGGGCAATTTGAACCCGGAGCTATACCAGCCCCGACCCCGATACCTTCGGCGACCCCGCCGTTCCCAAGCAACATCCCCTGGGATACGACTTGCGCGTGCCCAATCGCGACCCCAACCGTAGCGCCGACGGCGACCCCGACTCCGATTGCAACGCCCACTCCCACCCCGCTTCCGACCCCACTGCCGCCGGCGGTATGCTGCCACCTTTCTCCACAAGGCATGCAAGACGTGGTCGCGATTGTCGTCGATATTGCAGTAATTGATCCCAAGACCCGAGGGTTAGTTACTAATGCGCAACTTGCCAGGCTCAACGGGGCCGACGGCTCACCGCCCTTGCTCGTCGATTTCGCTCCGGGCATGACTACCGGGCAACTGTTGGCGCAATGGCGTGCCGCTCTTGACGCGAACACAATTAGTTTGCCGCAGCCGGCGGTTTCGGGCATCCGAGTCTATGAACGGTACATGTATCTCTCCCCGCCAACTCTCAATACTCCATGAAAACGCTGTTCAATTCTAGCAGGCATCTCCGAAGTCCGCAGAGTTATAACTTCGGCGCTGTGTTGCCGTGCAGCAAGAAGCCAAGCTACCCAAATGCTTCGACACACCAAGGCAGCTATAAGATATGAAACGTTTCCTCCATTCTCGTGACGACGCAGCTAAAGGCGCAGCTCTAATGATCGCTCTGGCCTTCGTTGTGCTTTTAACTGGTTTATCTTTGGCTTATCTCACACGCGCCACTACCGATAGGCAGCTTGCCCACGCGAGCTACAACGATACGTCCTCCGACCTGCTTGCCCGCACTGCGCTCGACACTGTGATCAACGATTTTAAGCAGGAAATTCTAAACGCTGGTGCCGTGACTCGATCTAACATTCAGCCGCAGCGCTCAGGCGCAGATCCGGCCATCCCAAACTTGATTAGGCGGAGTGTGCGAAACGATGGCATACTTTCGCCGCCTGGTATCTCCAGTTGGGCGTCCGCTGCCAGCTCTGGGCCCGTTGATTCGACCAATGTCAAGCGGGGCGAAGTCACCTCCGCTCGTTGGAATGGTCACTACCTCGTTCCGCGATTCACCACGAGAGACGACGTTGTCGACTCGACACCAATATCAAACTTTACCGCACCTGACTGGGTGCTGATGACCCGCAATGGCCCGGTGGCCTTCTCTGGATGGAACAACAGCCTAAAGGACCCCTCGTCAACGAACACTAACTACGTCATGGGACGGTATGCCTTTGCGGTGTATGACGAAGGGGGATTGCTCGGCATGAATATGGCTGGGTATCCCGGATGGCCGAACAGCGTGGTTTGTAGCGCGAATCCAAGTCCAACACCGTGGTTGGTAAATGTTGGGCGCAAAGGAACCATGGCTTTCGCTGATCTGACCGCGCTGGGGGCATATGCTCCCACGCAAAGCCAGGTCGATAAAATCGCAGGCTGGCGAAATTACGCGATGACGCAACGGACGTTTACCAATTTTCCGACCGGGGATCCCGGGTTTGCTGGCGAGGCAGACTGCACGAAGCAGGACTTCTATGGTAGTTACCTGCTTTATTTTGGCGATCCGCCCTTCACCATCGAGAGCCTCGCGGACAAGCTGGCTGCCTCACTTTATCCGTTCACTTCCGTCGCGACTTACGTTAACAACTCACGGACTGATCAGGCGGTGATGACACGACAGCAACTTCTAAGAGTTCGAAGCTCGCTCGGCTTTAGTCAGAACGTGCTTCAGTATATGGGAACCTTTTCTCGGGAACGTAATTGGCCGGCGCCGGACTGGCCACATCTGAGCGGTCACCTAAGCGATGGGCGCTTTAACATGAACAATCTGGCCTTGGTCATACCGAACCCGGGCGAGTGTAATACCACGAAAGGAAGGAAGAAAGGCTGGCAAACCGGTAAGAACCGGAACCATCTCTGCGGCACTCCAAGTGAGGTGATCGAATTATTCGGGCTGTTTTGGGTCAAGGCTGAAGCGATAGATACAAACTTAAAGACCCCTGGTCACTGGAGATATATCCTCCATACCGGACCAAATCCACCAGGAGATCCCAACCCGAATTACAACAGTATTATTTGCTGGGACCCAAACGCGAACCGAAACCAGGCCCGGCAGGTCGATTTCTTCCAGCTCCTAAATTATGCGTTGAACATTGGGCGGGGTCGAACAGACCACTGCGGTGGCACCCTTGACACTCAACCGAGGACATTTGGAATCGGAGCATCACTTATCGATCAATATGACTCCGGCGCGGATTGCCAAACTAGCCCATGGAGCCCGGGCTGTGATCTTGATTCGCACGTGAACAGTAAATACCGGACACATACGACAGTTATTGAGTACGGACAGGGACAGGGGGGAGGGCAACAGTCGTTCGGCGTTGGTGTGGAACCAAACTACTCGACGGATCCAGTTAACGGTGACGAGCTACTGGACACAGGGGGCAGCAACCCCCACCGACCATGTGGAGGGCAAGGAGGGGATTGCGCTCAAAATGAACTACCTGCCCCAACTCCTGCAGCCAGTACCCAGGTTATTAGCCATGCCTTCAGCAGCGTGGGCGAATTTGGCTATGGTATCGACACGTCGGCTACGGGTGGTTCAACCCCTTTGCCTACGTTGGATTTTAGCTCGCCGAGCTTTCCTGATGCTCCTGTGCTCGATTTCTTTTGCTACAATCCCATCAGCAGCGCGTATCCTCGCGCGGGGATCGTCAATCTCTACACGAGGAACGCTCCTGTCCTTGCCGCAATCTTGGCAGGTACACTGAAAACCAACGCAGCAGCGAATCAAAACCCGCCATCGCCTGTGATAAGCGGCACGCCCGCCGCAAGCTCAGAAGCCATGACCGCAGCGACGCGAATTGTGACTGAGGCCCAGAAGGTCCTCGCTGGAAATCCGGACTATGGATCTGTGACGCAGACCGACTTAACCCGGGCCATTGCCGCCCGCCTTGCCGCGGCTGCGGCTCAACATCTCCCCGGGACTGGCAATCTCACTGAACAGGAGCAAGCCGTCGCTCGCGCACTGGCAGAGATGGGACAAACCCGGACTTGGAACCTGTTCATCGATGTGATCGCGCAAACCGGGCACTATGGACCGAATGCTCAGAACCTGACTGATTTCATTCCCGAAGGTGAGAAGCGCTACTGGCTCCACATCGCGCTCGGTCGCGACCTTATTCAGTCCGATGGAACTCCATGCCCACCGGGGCAAACAGGATGCCAGGTGGATGTGCTCGGGAGTCAGGTTGAGGAAGTGGCTGAATAGCCGATTGCGGATGGTTGATGGCTGGATCGGCCTTGATCCCGCAGTCGCGGGACCACGGCGTGACAGGTAGCAGCAATTGATGCCCGATCTGAACTCGATGTTATACGTGATTCACGTATACCCTCCATTGTAACTGGAAGCGCGCTGGCCACCTCGGGGCGAACCAACCAGGCCTGCAGCCGAAGGGCTTCTGTTTAATGACAGTAGTTCCTTAGGACAGATTCCCAGTGTGCCCTAGGTCAAAACAAGCGCGCTCAATCAGAACAGCAGCTTGATTGGCAAAGTGCCACCGTACTGTACTCTTATCGTCAAGTCGATCGACGATGGATCCCCCCTTGGCTTTGTTGAATCCACCACTGCTAAAGCGGTTTCTGCGAAGGACGTCCGCTCTTTCGCTGGTTGAGCCTCGGCGCGTCCCGCCTAACCGCGCAGCGCGCGCCTCCGTCACCGTTTCAATACCTTCGACGCTTCCGTGGCCGGCGGAGCAGTGCCGAAGGCGGCGACTTCGCTAAAGATTTTTCGAAACTTCTAAGTCATTTTTCCTAAGTAATAATGTGAGGACATTCTTGCCATTATGATCAGCCATTCCCGTCAGAGCCCAGCCCGGGCAGGCATTCAGTTTGTCATCGATATGGCCGACAGCAAATCGTATGGAGTGCGCGAGGCCAGGAAAATTGCGACTGGCACGACCCGAGTCGTCGTGCGTGACGATTGCGTTCTGGCGCATTTGCTACGATGCTGACGATGACCGGCATCGGGTTTTTGCCCGATGAAAATGAAGCGAAGTAAACGATCACGGACTACGCGGATGACTGCGATTCCGCGCGAAGCGCTTTGGAGAGCGGTGCTGCTGCGCCACTTTTCGCCGTTTCGCCGTTTCGCCGCTTCAACGCTTCAACGGTTTAACGTTTCAACGCCGCAACGTGAGCGCGCAAGCGCTTTTACGTTGCCCAAGCTGCGTGGGCGCGTAGGCGCTTTTACGCTGCTCGAACTGCTCATCGTGGTCAGCATCATGGGCGTTTTGCTCGTGTTGATTGCCCCGGCGTTCACTACGATCAAAGGCGGAACCGACGTGACCAGCGCCGCATACACAATCAAAGACGTGCTCGACACCGCCCGCACGTACGCAAAGGCAAACAATACTTACACCTGGGTCGGGTTTTTTGAGGAAGACGCTTCGCTGTCGTCAACCACTCCAGCCACCGCTGGACCCGGCCGGGTTGTAATATCCATCGTTGCATCAAAGGACGGCAGCAACGTTTACGGTTCCGTCGCCGGCCCAGCGGCGGATATGGATTCAACTGGGACGAAGCTTTTCCAGGTAGGGAAGCTGATTAAACTCGATAACATGCATCTGCGAACGTTCGCAAATGGAACCGGCGCCGTCCCCGCCGACACTTTTCCAACAAGACCGCCAGTTGTGGGTAGCTTACCAGTGACTGATGCCAAGATCGGAGATACAAGCCCGGACCCATCGCTGAGATACTTTCACTATCCTGCAACGGTCATCGAGGCACAAAGACAATACAAATTTGAGAAAATGATTCAGTTCAGCCCGCGCGGCGAAGGTCGGCCACAAAACGACAACTACGAAATGAGAGCCGTCATGGAGGTAGGCCTTCAACAAACACACGGAACAAGTGTCCCGGCACTGGCTGATCCGAAGAATTGCGCGGTTCAACTAACCGGCTTCAGCGGAAATGTTAAAATTTATCAAAGGTAAATCGGCGCTGCATTCCATTGGAGCGTTTTCCTTGGTTGAAGTAACGCTCGCGCTGGGTATCGCCGCGTTTTGTTTAATTGCCGTTTTCGGCTTGGTGCCGGTCGGCGTCCAAACGAATCGGAACGCGACGTCTCAAACCGCTGCTACGAACATCATGGCCGCGGTGGTCTCCGACTTGCGGGCAACACCGGGAACAAATACGACTTCTGCGCAATTCGCGATTAGCGTTCCAGTTGATGCGACGGCTGGCGCGGCACCAAATTGCCAGCCATGCAACGGCTGCTGGACAAATCAAACTCAGACGTTGTACTTCGATAGCCAGGCGCAAGCTGTCGCTGCGGACAATGGCCGGTATCGCCTGAGCGTTACATCTGTGCGGAACCCGACTGCCCCAGCCAGCAACGGTGCTGTCTTCCTGGCCTTGCAAATAACGTGGCCAGCCGCCGTCGACCCGTGTTCAGCTAAACCGAGCGGTTCGATCCAAAACTTTGCCATGCTCGACAGGAGGTGAACCGATGTCTGATGACACGATTACCGCTATACGGTCTGCTGGGCTCAACGGATCTCTAAGCTCCGCATCCAAATTTGGTGGGTTGAGGATGGCGCACACGACAGCCAGCCGAACGCGCGCATTTACCCTCGCTGAACTGCTGGTCACAACTGGAGTTTTGGTTTTGCTGGTGCTTCTTGCTTCGCAGCTTCTTACAAGCACGGCGACTATTACCGCACTCGGGCACAAAGAAATGGGCGCCGATGCGCAAGCGCGACAAGTGCTTGACCGGATGGCGCTCGATTTCGCACAGATGGTCAAACGAAGCGACCTTGATTTCTTTGCCAAGCGAACTGCCGCGCCAAACTCGGTAGGCGGTGCGATGGCTGGAAACGATCAGATAGCGTTCTACAGCGCTGTCCCTGGTTACTATCCAGCGACCGGCACGCAAACGCAAAGCCCAGTCTCGCTGGTAGCTTATCGAGTAAATTCACTTTCGACGTCCCCTTCGTATAATAAGGTGGAGCGGATGGCAAAAGGCCTGGTGTGGAACGGCGTTTCCACAACTAACACCCCGGTTGTTTTTATGCCGATTAAAATCGAAGATACCTGGCCAGCTGCGGTTAGCAGTTCGACAGGGGACGCCGCTTACGAGCTGGTCGGTTCACAAGTTTTTCGCTTTGAATATTACTATCTCTTGAACGGACAGGGAGCCGCTTTCCCCGCTCTTTTCAGTGATACGCCGTGGGACACGAGAGTGGGGATTGAACACACAGACGTCAGTGGAATGCGGGACGTCGCAGCGATCGTGGTGAACATTGCAGTGATCGATCCCAAGAGCAAGGTCCTTCTCAGCGATGCGCAGATTGCGACGCTCGGAGCAAGCTTAGCCGATTACACTGGCGGCATGGTTCCCGGTCAGCTGCGGACGAGCTGGCAGAACACGCTCAACGCAAACGCGACCTTACCACGGCCGGCGCTTTCCGGCATTCGGCTCTACGAACGCTTTTTTTACCTCTCTCCGCCTACGCTATGATCATGTCGGCCGCCAACATTTCAAAGCCATTGGTCGCGCATTATAACAGCTCACATGAGGTAAATGCGAGCTTGTCGCACCCCGCGATTTTTAGTATTCGGTTGGACGAATATTATTTACATTTGTCCCAGCAACCCTCCTACCACATGAAAATTTCCACCCCATGAAGAAGTTCCTCGATTGTAGTGACGTATTCGTTGTGCCAATCATCATCGTTCTCGGCCTTCTTACTATGGCCCCGCAGCCATCACCTTCGCCAACACCCTCGCCAACGCCAACACCGTCGCCAACAGCTGCGCCGTGTGTTTACCCGGTAACAACCGGTCTGGTGATCACCACCGCCGGCAAAAACTACGCTGTCGGCGACATGCTTCGTGCAATCGGGGGAACTTCATGTATCGAAAATTACCCATTTACCCTACGGGTCGATACAGTTGACTCCAATGGCGCCGTTACGGCCGTAACAAAAATCGATTTGGATTCGAAGGGCTACTTAACAACCTCTATTCCCCCGAGTCCGATCGCTTTCGGCGGCTCGGCAACCGGCTCCGGCTTTCAAGCTACTGGCGTTTCCTACGCTACCCCAACCCCAACCCCATGAAAGGTTCATCCCATGAAAAAATTCCTCCAGTCTCGTGATGGTGCATCTAAAGGCGCAGCGCTGATCATTGTTCTGGCATTAGTCGTTCTTGCTTCGGCCTTAGGGCTTGCCTATTTCTCCCGCACTACGACCGACCGGCAGCTTGCCCAAACAAGCCACAACGACACGTCCGCGGATCTGCTCGCTCGCAGCGCGCTCGATATTGTGGTCGGGGATTTTAAACAGGAAATTGCCAATAATCCGAACGTAACGGCAGCCAACATTCAGCCGTTACAGTACGGCGTTCCACCGATCACCGATGCGTCGCCTATCCCGAATATGATCAGGCGGAGTGTCTCAGGAGACCCTACAGGCCGCACGTCGGTCGTGCCTTCGACGAGTCCCTCCGCGAACGGGCGCGCTATTAGCCGGGCTCGTTGGAACAGTCATTACTTGATCCCACGTTTCAACACGGGTAACAACATCGATTCCACACCTATATCCAGTTTTACTCCACCGGACTGGGTGCTGCTCACTGCGCAGGGTCCAAAGCCCGCGCCCGCGCCAAATGCGGTGATTGGAAGATATGCGTTCGCTGTGTATGACGAAGGCGGGTTGGTGGACATAAACGTGGGTGGATTCCCCAACTACCCGATCGTGGGTCTGCCGACTCTGCCTGGTCGGCCTGCTTCGCCTATTCGAAGAATGGTTCCCAGGGACCAGTCGGACGAGAGCGAAATCATGCTAGCTGCGTTCACGCCGAACCCTCCAAATCCTTGTAACGGGCAGGACAAGATCCCAAATTTTACGCCGGATCATGCAAACCCAACTTTACCGACGGGAGCTCCGTGCTCCATTTTGAATACCGCAAAAAATAACCCCGATAGCTATAGCGTAAGCTCGCTACCTGCCGGTTTGTCGTTAAATCCAGCCAACGGGCTCATCAGTGGCGTTCCGACTATCCCCAGAACCTACGATGTCATTGTTAGCGCAACGAACCAGTGTGGCACTGGCTACTTAACCTTGCACCTGATGGTCCAGGGATTTCCCTCCCCTGACTCGACTCCCTGGCCGGTAAACCTCGCAAGGAAGGGAACGCTCGCTTTCGCTAATCTCACCACTCTTCCATCGATGCCTCAGGTGATAACTCCGACAACGCTAGTCAGCGGCATGAGCGGTTTTCTTGGACCTACTTCAATCGACCAGCTTATGGGCTGGCGAAATTATGCCACCACGCAACAGACTGGTGCTTCTTTTAATAGCCCTTCGTTTGCTTCAACTACGCCCGCGCCAGATTTCTATGCGAGATATTTCCTCGGGGAAAGACCGCCTTTTAACGTACCTTACACCACGGTGTCTACGACGGTTCAAAATGGCCGAACTGACCAGGCGGTGATGACTCGGCAGGAACTAATAAAGCTTCAAAGAACTCTTTGTACAGACCCTGTAACAGGTTCCTACGACGACACTAAGTTTCCCCAGAACCTGTTCCAGTACCTCGGCACGTTCTCCCGCGATCGCAACCGGCCAGCGCCAGATTGGCCACAGCTTAATGGCAAATTGGCCGGAAGATTTGACATGAATAACATGCAAATAGTGATACCGGATTCCTGGCTCTGGCCGGGTCATCATGGCCAGGGTCACGGCTACGGCAAAAATAGACGTACTGACCTCGCGACGCTCTTTCAATTGGTCTGGGTACCTGGAACCTTCACACCGGGTAAGCGCTTCACCGATCCTAACTATTACGGTCATTGGAAGTACATCGGCAAGCTTGAGGACGACAACAGTAATCCATTGGCAGGAGGCAACCCGGACTTTTTCCAGATCATCGATTATGCCATGAACCAGGCGGTTGGCCTGCCGGCTAACTCTCCTAATCACCTGCGTAACACGTTCACTGTCGGAGCGGCAATAATCGATCAATACGACACTGATGACCTTTTCGATGCGCCGCAAGATGATTCAACAACCGGAAACCTCATTACGCTCATCGACTATCTAAATGACGAGAACCATCCTGAGAACTATGCCTACGGGGTAGAAACCCAGTCATTCGTGAGTCCCATTTCTCTGGACGGTGTGTACCGACCGCCGTTCGCGGCATATCCGCCGCCTCTACCCTCAACCTACGCTCGACTCAACCGGCGTTTTGAGAATGTGGGCGAATTTGGTTACGCCTACAACACGCTTTCCACCCTGGTAAGCAAGACCCTGGATTTCGGGTCTGCGACAAGTAATGACAGGGCGCTCCTCGATTTCTTTACTTATAACACCGCAGGCTCCCGCGAAGGCATTGTGAACCTTAATACGAGAAACGGCCCCGTTCTTGCATCGATCATTCGCGGGGCATGGATACGTGATCCCGGCTACGAAATTCCGCCTCCTGTGCCTGCGCTGCCAACCACTCTAGTTAACCAGAACAATGCGCTCGATGCTGCGCAAGCCATTGTTCGAGAGACAACAAATACTGCCCTGGGGCATGGTCTTGTTTTGAACCGAGGTGATGTTGCCCGGCTAGCCGAAAAAGCGGTAGCAGCGGTGCCTAACCTCGCGGGTTCGGACGAAGCAAAGCAGACGATCGCGCGCGCGCTGGCGGAGATGGGTCAAGCCCGGACTTGGAACCTGATGATCGATGTGATTGCTCAAACCGGAAATTATACTCCGGGGACACCAGATCTTACCGACCCTTCAAAATTCATCGTCCAGGGCGAGAAACGGTATTGGCTCCATATCGCGCTTGATCGCGATGACGGAACTGTGCTCGGAACTCAGCTTGAGGAAGTGTTTGAGTAGCCTAAGCAGTTGGTGGCTGAGAGCGTAAAGCTCCGTTGGAGCCACGCTCCTTTACGGAGTTGATAGTTGATAGTTGATGGGTGACAATCGCGATGGCTTCCGCCTTCGCTGCTGTTTAACTCTTGCGTCAATTCCGTTCGCGGAGTGACCTAGTAACGTTTCACAGAGGGATCCTGGTGTTTTTGCAGCCCCTTCCCGACACCGTGGAGTTTCGTTGTTATGGTTGTGTTCGCCTGGGCTACGTACTCCTTGAAAGGCTTGTTCCAGCCAAAGTAAATCAGGGCGGCGATTATCAAAATTTCAGCCAATAGTCGCATAGGTGCTGAGACTGGCAGAAAATGCGGACCAAGGTCAATGGAATCCTTAAATCATTAAAGCGCGTAAAGCGCCGTGGGCGCCACGCGCCTTTACCGCGAAAGGCTGTCGAACGCAGATGTTATATTTGTGTACGCCTGCGCCGTCCAGTCTTTGAAAGGCTTGTTCCAGCCAAAAGCAATCACGGCCGCAATGATCAAGATTTCAATCAACAGTCGTCGCATGACTTGGCTGAGAGTGACAGAAGATGCGCACCGAAAGCAACGAGAATCGGTGACGCTTTGGTAGGGCGATCACTCCGTGAACGCTGCCCAAGTTTGAACAGTTGAACGGTTGCGACGGTTAAAGCGGAAGATGCTGAGCCGCGAGCGCTTTGAGCGTTCGGTAGTGGGTCAGTTTCACGATTTCGGAAATTTTTCTTTACATAACACATTGAACTTCGCTAACGCTCACGCCGGACAAACACTTCAGCGAAACTCAAGGCAAACTCGAAGCGGCTTAAGGGCGGTGTGTTCGGGCGCATAAAACCAACGCACCGCCTGGTCCATTTTAACTGGCGCGCAAGTCGGACCGCTACTGGCTAGTGTCCTAATTTGACGATTACAAAAAAGTCCGCGACGCTCATAAGCATGCAGGAAACGGCGGTATTTTATTTCAATCACCCATCGGAACTGGCAAAACAACTGAACGAATGGGGATTAGACCATCCGGGCGTCGAAAAGGTTAATTATCGGCATGCCATTTCTGATAAACCCGAGCGCGGTGCGAACATTTGGATGTTCGACTTCCAGAAAATCGGCGGACGCGAAATATCGCATACTGGGAATGTTTAACCCGATGGAGAGACAATCGTCTCTACTCTACGGCCTCATTCCCGCTCCAAATCGGGTAGTGGGTCACCTTCAGCCTTAGTTTTCTCGAAACTTGGCGATCAACACGTAACGCACTTTCGTCCCGCATTCTGAACAAGGTGGAAAACGTTCACCGCGATAAAACGTTTTCAGTTGTTTTCCCGTTCCCGGTGGATCGTGCACGACGTGATAAAGCGGTGAGGTTCGCGGCACTATGTCCCCCGGCTTGTACTCCTTCATTTCCACATTCTCAGTCTAGCAAAACAATCACGCTTTGCTCGCAATCGCGACTTTGACGGCGCTCTGTGGCGAATCCACGGGCGGAATTTCCAGAACCGTCGTGTATTTTGGCTCGCCGTTTTCTGTAAACGACCAAGCGTAGCAGCGTTTCGCTTTGGGATGACCTTGAAGATCGAACGTTTCAACAAAACCGTCCCAAGCAATTTTACCGCGAAACAATTCAATCACTCGCTTTGAACCAACATGACGCGCTTTGCATTTGTGCAGATTTGCCAGCCGAGCATGCCGAATCCGGCCTTTGATCTCAAATTAGGACACTACCCGCTACTGAAATGCCATGCCTGAACCCGGACATTGAACGAAAGGCTGTTTTTTTTGGCCGTGCACGGCAAGACGGCTGCGAGTTTCGTCCAGTCTGATTACTCGAATCTTCCGCAGACAGATCGCACATTTGCCCTTCCGATAATGCTCCGTAGGGAGCGAATGCGTGTCATGCTTCAGAGCGATCAATGTAGCAGGCGCACGATTTCATCCAAACTCCAAACATGATCGCTAACCCTGCTTCCATTGCCGGAGTGACGCGCAACGTCTGATGAATCCGGCAAAAGTTGTAATACATGAAATAAAGCGCTCACGTCCCGTTAGCTCAGCCTCCGGCCTGCCCGTCCATGTCACGGCTTCCCAGTCGCTTCATTCTCGACTGCGCTCGGAATGACGACTAAAGAAATCCTTGGTCATGGATTGGTCGAAACGGGACTGGTTTTTCTGCCTCATTCTGGCGGTGGTCACGCTGCTGGCTTATCAGCCTGCCTGGCACGGCGGATTTGTATGGGATGACGAGGCCAATATCGCGAGTCCGGAGTTACGTTCCCTGGATGGTTTGAGGCGAATCTGGTTCGTGCCAAGGGCAACCCAGCAATACCAACCTCTCCATTATAGTTCCTCTTGGCTCCAGGAAAGATTTTGGGGCGATTCGCCCACCGGCTATCACCTCGTCAACCTTCTTTTGCACATCGGCTGTGTCGTGCTGGTGTTGAAAATCCTTCGTTTCTTACGAATTCCGGGAGCGGAGCTGGCCACGATCATTTTTGCCTTGCACCCGGTGAATGTGGAAACGGTAGCTTGGATTGCGGAGCGTAAGAACACCCTGGCCGGAGTGTTTGGCCTGGCGTCAACCCTCTCGTATCTCAAGTTTGACGAGAACCGAAGCAGAAGAGAGAAGGACGGCCCGCAGGGCCGTGGCTACAAGAGTTATGCCTTGGCGCTCGGGCTGTTCCTTTTGGGATTGCTGACTAAGACCGCGATTGTAACGCTGCCTTTGGCCTTGCTGGTGGTTCTCTGGTGGAAACGCAACGCGATCTCATGGCGGCGCGATGTCGTGCCCTTGATCCCGTTCTTTTTCCTCTCGGCGGCAGCGGGGTTGCTGACCCGCTGGGTGGAATACGGTAACATCGCTTACAGAGCGAGAGATCTGGATTTCTCCTTTCTGGAGCGCTGCCTGATCGCCGGAAGGGCCTTCTGGTTTCAACTGGGGAAAGTGCTCTGGCCGTCGAACCTGATGTTCATTTATCCGCGTTGGGAGATTAACGGCCGCGTGTGGTGGCAGTATCTCTTTCCCCTCGCTGTTTTGGTATTGCTGGGAATTTTATGGAGCTTGCGGCGATGGTCCCGAGC
>Ga0137403_10005423_pt1 | contig 14795 bp, 16 predicted proteins | sample CZOMad2_1_16fung_FD_122057 | JGI IMG/M metagenome (GOLD analysis project Ga0137403, IMG submission 122057) | Vadose zone soil fungal communities from Angelo Coast Range Reserve, California, USA - CZOMad2_1_16fungal (Hybrid Assembly) | ecosystem: Environmental > Terrestrial > Soil > Vadose zone... | reverse complement strand
AGGAGCTGAGAAATATTCAAAGGTTGTTAATTTGATCCTCATCTAAACCCTGACAAATCTTCCTTAGGATGATGATGGTGTAGATAGTGGGACTGGCACCTGAGTGCCAAACCAAAACATGAGGGTGACGACTGTAAAACCAGTAATGAGAAAATATGAGGGGAGGGAAGGTGGTGTTGTCTTGAAACTGGTGTGGCCCTCACATGTTGAGGTCGAATGCCGAGTGGCCATGTAGTAATGACTGAAGCATGATGGGGTGATAACGGATGTAGATTTGGTAAGTGTCCAATGACCAATGTCCCCGAGCCTGGATGTGGTTGTCCATGGTCCCTGCCAGTGCAAGTGCAGTAGCTCTGCCTAAGCGAAGAGAATGACCAGCCATGTCATTGCCGAGTGCGGCTCTCATCCAATGGACCACCCAGGAATAGGTCAGTACCTCCCCATTCGACTGGAGCCAAAGCTGGGGGTGGAGGGGGGGGAGGAGGCCCGGCCGGGGGAGCTTCCGTACTCCGTGTAGCTACAACTAGTATATACTTGGATGGGAGGCGAGCATGGCTCAGCGTGCCAGACTGTTCAAGAGCGGAGGGAGTCAGGCGGTCAGGTTGCCGAAAGAGTTCCGCTTCGAGGGTGAGGACGAAGTCTTGATCTCGCGGCAGGGCGACCGTGTGGTCCTGGAGCCCGTGAAGAGGGCGTGGAGCCGGCAGTTCCTCGCGCTTGCGGGGTCCGCACCCGATTTTCCTTATCCCGAAGAGCCAGCACCCGCCGATTCGGGCCCCGAGTTCGACTCGTGAAGTACCTCCTTGATACCAACGCCTGTATCGACTTCCTGAACCAGAGCCATCCGAGTGTCGTCGAGCGGATCCAAAACTCCTCGCCCGAGGAGATCTGTCTGAGCTCTGTGGTGGTCGCCGAGTTGCGCTATGGAGCCGACCGGAGCAGGAAGAAGGCGCAGAACCACGAGCGGCTGGACCTTCTGACCGCCGAGATCCCGTGCTTTGATTTCGACCTTGCGGCGGCTCGAGTCTACGGCCGAGTCCGCTCTGCTCTCGAAGCCGAGGGTGTGACCGTCGGGCCGTATGACCTGATGATCGCGGCGCACACCCTGTCTTTGAGGCTTGTCCTCGTTACCGACAACGAGAGGGAGTTCCGGCGGGTCGACGGGCTGAAGGTCGAGAATTGGCGGCAGGCTGAAACCTGAGCTCTCCTCCGGCGACCGGAGAGCCGGATCTGGAGGGCGGGTGGAGACTCCTCTCGGCGGTAAGGTAAGCGATCGGCGGAGCACCCCCCTCCTGTCCTCCCCCCAGGCCCAACCCGCCCCCGCCCCGGGGGGAGGGACGCGATAGCGGGCGCCATGCCGGTCTGGGAGGCTGCCCCCTCCCGCACGGTTTCCGGAGCGTCCGGAAAGCTTTTGGGACCTCCGGAAACGTTTCCGGAGCATCCGGAAAGACTTTGGGAGCGCCCGAAACGTTTCCGGAGCATCGGGAACGACTTCCGGAGCCTCCGAAACGGTTCCGGCGCGTCCGGAACGACTTCAGGAGCGTCGGGAACGGTTTTCGGAGCGTCCGGAACGGTTTTCGGAGCATCGGGAACGACTTTCGGAGCATCCGGAACGGTTTTCGGAGCATCCGGAACGGTTTTCGGAGCATCCGGAACGACTTTCGGAGCATCCGGAACGGTTTTCGGAGCGTCCGGAACGGTTTTCGGAGCACCCGGAACGACTTTGGGAGCGTCCGGAACGGTTTCCGAAGCATCCGGAAGACTTTCGGAGCGCCCGGAACGGTTTCCGGCGCGTCCGGAACGACTTCCGCGGGCGCTCAGAGCGCCAGCCGGTTGGCCGCGTCGAGCGCCGCCACCTTGTAGCACTCGGCCAGGGTGGGGTAGTTGAACACCGTCTCCAGGAAGTAGTCGAGCCCGCCGCCCAGGGCGAGGACCGCCTGGCCGATGTGGAGGAGCTCGGTCGCCCCGGTGCCGAGGATGTGGACGCCCAGGAGGCTCCGGTCCTCGCGGTGGAAGAGGAGCTTCAGGAGGCCGCTGTCGTCGCCCAGGATCTGGCCGCGGGCGATCTCCCGGTAGCGCGCCATGCCCACCTCGTAGGGGATCTTCTTCCCGGTCAGCTCCTGCTCGGTGGCGCCGACCATCGAGACTTCGGGGATGGCGTAGATGCCGATGGGGAAGTGGCGGGTCATCGGCTTCGCCGGGGCGCCCAGGGCGTGGCAGGCGGCGAGACGGCCCTGTTCGCTGGAGGAGGCGGCGAGGCTCGGATAGCCGATCACGTCGCCTGCCGCGGAGATGTGCGGCACCGCGGTGCGAAAGCAGTCGTCCACCTGGAGCCGGCCGCGTTCGTCGGCGGTCAGGCCCGCCGCGGACAGGTTCAGGCTGTCCGTCGCGCCGGTCCGGCCGACCGAGAAGAGGACGACGTCCGCCACCAGGCGCTTGCCGGATTCGAGGGTGAGGACCGCCCGGCGCGGCGGGCCGTCGTGCACCTCCAGGGTGTCCACCTTCTCGCTGCCGCGGAAGAGGACGTTCCTATTGCGCATCTGGTGGATCAGCTCGTCGACGATCTCCTCGTCGAGGAACTCCAGGGGGCGGCGCTGGCGGTCGACGAGGGTCACGTTCGTCCCCAGGGCGGCGAACATCGAGGCGTATTCGAGGCCGATCACCCCGGCGCCCACCACCACCATACTGTGCGGCACCTCCTGGAGGCGGACGATCTCGTCGCTGGTCAGGATGGTGATGCCGTCGACCGGCACGCCCGGGGGCGGCGAGGGGCGGGTGCCGACGGCGATCAGCACCTGGGTGGCGGTGATCGTCGTGCGGCTGCTGCCAAAGTCGACGTGGAGGGTATGGGGATCGGCGAAGGAGGCCTCGCCGCGGAGGACCTGGATGCCGTTTCTCCCCAGCTGGTCCTCGATCACCTGGGCCTCGCGATCCACCACCTCGGAAACCCGCGCCAGGAGGTCGGCGATCGAGGGCCGTCCCACCGGGTGCGCGTTGCCGCCGCGCTCGAAGGGAGAGCGGCGGGAGAAGGAGAGGACCGCCTCGCGGAAGGTCTTGCTCGGAATGGTGCCGGTGTCGAGGCAGACCCCACCCAACCCCGGCCGCCGCTCGATCAACGCCACCCGCCGTCCGAGCTTCGCCGCCTGCACCGCCGCCCGCTGCCCGGCTGGACCGCTGCCGATACAGACGAGGTCGTAGGGATCGTTTGCCGTCACTGCGCTATCCATCCGGGGAAAATACGCCCGGGCGGGATTCTATCCCGCCCGGGTGACGGCGCGGTGGCGGCTCAGGGCTCCGTGAACCGGCTCTGGAAGAGCCCGTCCGCGCCGAGGGCGTAGACCCAGTGCGGCAGCGTGGGATGAAGGACGAGGTCCCGGACGTCGATGCGGCCGTCGACCGGCGCCCAGGTGGCGCCGCGGTCGGTGCTGCGCCAGACCCCCTGCCCGCTGGTGCCGGCGTAGAGGGTGGTCGGGGTCGCCGCGTCGACCAGGAGGGCGTTCACGGTGAGGCCCGCGTCGGCGGGGAAGTTGGAGATCGCCCGGAAGGTGCGGCCGTTGTCGTCGCTCCGCTCCAGGCCAGAGGGGTGAGTCGTGTAGAGCCGTCCCGAGCGGGTCGGATCGACGGCCACGACGTTCCCGTCGGCGACGAGGACCTTCCAGCTGGCGCCGTTGTCGAGGCTCTGCCAGACGTGGGGGGGCGGCGCCGCGGTCACGGGCGAGATCTCGAAGCCTTCGGCATAGACGGTATTGGAGTTCCTCGGATCGACGAGCAGCCCGGTGATCGAGCGCGGGTACCCGCTGCCGGGGCTCGGGCAGGAGAGAGCGACCTTCCAGGTGCGGCCGCCGTTGGTGCTGCGCTCTATGCCGCAGCCGGCGCCGAGGAGCGTCCGGCCGGCGAAGTCGAGGCGGGCGAAGCTCTGCGGCGTGGGATGGTCCCAGCTCGCCCCGGCATCGGCGGAGTGGAAGACCCCCTGGCCGGTCGCCAGGTAGACGGCGGCCGGATTTTGGGTGTCGATCGCGAGGTCCTGGACGACGGTCGACTGGAGCGGCGCGAGATCGAGCGCGAAGCTCGCCCAGGTGGCGCCGCCGTCCGCGCTCCGGAAGGCGCGGGTGCCGAAGACCGCGTAGGCGATCGCCGGATCGCCCGGCTGGAACCGCAGCCGGGTCGGAGACCCCGGGGAACCGAGGAGGATAAAGGGCGTCACGCCGCTCTCGGTGGTGAGCGACCAGTGCCGGCCGCGGTCGGGGCTGGTCGAGATGTCGTTCCTGCCGACCGCATAGAGAGTGCGGGTGCCTGGGGCGGCCAGGGGGGTGCCTGGCGGCGGGACCGGCCGCGGCGTCCAGGTCGCTCCGGCGTCGGTGCTGAAGAGCAGGCCGGGACCGCCCAGGCCGTAGACGATCGACGGCGTCTGCGTCTCGTAGGCCACGGGTTCGACGCCCACCGGGCTCTGGCTCCAACTCACGCCGCCGTCCGGGCTCCTCCAGGAGCCGGCGAGGATCGTCTCCGGGGTCGTGGGGAGAACGAGGATGCGGAGGTCCATGGCCTGCGGCGCAGGGAAGCTCGGCACGGGAGCCCAGGTCTGGCCGGCGTTGGTGCTTTCGAGCAGGCCGCCGCCGGGAGGGGAGAGCCAGGACAGCAGCGGGTCCGTCGGATCGGCGACGGGGCCCCAGTTGGTGGCGAGGAAGGACGTGGTGAAAACGGTGCTCCAGGTCACCCCGCCGTCCTCGCTGCGCTGCACCGTCTGGACATTGGTCGCCAGCAAGGTGGCCGGCGCGCCAGGGCCGGTGGGGAGGGCGGTGAGGACGGCGTAGCTGCGGGAGTGCGGGGTGAAGAGCGCCGGGAAGCTCTGCCCGGAGGCGACCTGGGTCCAGTGCCGGCCGCCGTCGGTGCTGTGGAAGACCTCCGACAGGCTGATGGCATAGAAGCTCCCCGGGTTCGCCGCATCGGCGGCGATCGCCTGTACCCCGGCGAGCCCGGCCCCCGAAAACGCCCAGCGATGGCCGCCGTCGTCGCTGCGGAAGAGACGGGTGCCGGCGGTCAGGGCGAGCAGGGAGCCGGGGTGGAACGGGTCGACCAGGACCTTGATAAGGTCGCCGTTCAAGGGGCCGGTCGGCGTAAAGCGGTCGACCCCGGCTGCCGCGGGGCGGGCGAGCACCGCGAGCAGCAGGGCAGAGGCGAGGCGGCGCAACGACGCGGAGCGGGTCATGGGGATCACCCTCCTTCTGAATACCCTTGTATACGAACCAGCGGCGATCGATGTCGGCCCACCTCCGGCAAGAACCATTTGCAGTGGCAGGACCCCCTCCGCCGGGCCGGGCGCCGGGGTAGGATACGCAGGATGACCAATCGCCCGACGCCCAAGCAGCTCGCCGCCGCCTGCCACCGGGAGTTCCACTATCTGGTGGAAAGCTACGGCTTCACACCCCCGCCGCCGGTCCCGCGCCAGCGACCGGAGACGGTGGAGACGGCGGAGACGGCGCCGTTCGAAGTCCGCTTCCAGGGACCTCACCTGGCGCTCCTCGTCCAGAGCATCCCCGACGGCTACGGCACCCTCGTGCAGTTCGAGACCCTGGAGGGGGAGCGGCTCGACGTCAGCTGGCTGCTCGACCGCCGCGCCCCGGGATGGAGCTCCCGCGGTTCGTGGAAGGGGCCGCTGAAGCAGATCCAGGGCTATGCGACGGCGCTCAGGGCCCACGCCTCCGATCTGCTGACCGGCGACCTGAGCGGTCTCCCCGGCCTCTTCGCCGATCGCGCCGAGTTCGTGCGGCGCAGCGAGGCGGAAGCCCGCCGCGAGCAGGCGGAGCAGAGATCGTACGAGTGGCGGGACCTGCGGCCGCGGACTCTCCGCGACCAGGCGGACATCGCCCGCCAGGTCCGCACCGCGCTCGGCCTCCTGCGGGTCGAGTCGAGACTCCTGCGCAGCCGGCTGGGAGACGGCCACGACGCCTCGTTCCGCACCCGCTTCGCCGCCAGCTGGGAGGCGATCGAGAAGCGGCTGGAGGTGGAGCGCCGGCAGGGGGCGTCGCTCACCGCCGGCGACGCCCGCGACTGGGTGGACGAGGGGTTGAGGAACCTCCTCCGCGGGGTGTCCCAGGTCCGCAAGGCGATCGCCTCCGGAGAGCTGGGGGGGCCGGTGGCGGAGTGCCTCGAAGGGCTCGACCGGCGCAGCGCGGAGCTCCGCCAGGCCCTCGACCGGCTGGGCCGGGAGCTCGAAGAGGTCATCGAGCGCAAGGGCGGCGGTTCGCTCTGGGAAGGCTCGTAGCGGTATGGCATGGAAAGCTCGCAGCAAGCCCGGAACCGGAGCAGACGCGCCGTTCCAGGTCAAGGGGAAGGTGGGACGGATCGAGGAGCCCCCGCCCGCCGCCTTCCAGAAGGGGTACGTCCAGGCCAACCGGCCGGTCGTCGTGCAGGGGGTGATGGGAAGCTGGAGGGCACGGGAGGCCTGGTCGTGGGACGCTCTCGCCGCCCGCACCGGGGACCACGCGGGGGAGGTGATCGTCTCGGCCAACGGCCTCTATCCCGACTATCTCTCGCAACCCTCGCCGATGACCAAGGTCGCCATGACCCTCCGCGAGTTCGTGGAGCGCGCGGTTTCCGGTCGGGACGGCCGGGGCGGCGGTGCATCCCGCGCTCCCATCCTGACGCCCGGGGAGACCTACTACATCTACGGCAAGTCCTACCTCTTCGAGGCCTTCCCCGAGCTCCTCGACGACGTGGAACCCCCGGCCTGCCTGGGGACCCTCCCGATCTCGACCACCAGCACCTGGATCAGCTCGGCAGGGTGCGTCACCCCGCTGCACTACGATCTGCCCAACACCCTGCTCTGCCAGGTACGGGGAGAAAAGCAGGTCTGGCTCTTCGACCCCTCCCAGTACGACCGCCTCTACCTGCGGGGGGCCAAGTTCCCCGGCTTCGACAACTTCGAGCGCCAGAGCCAGGTCGACATCCACCACCCGGACTGGGCGGCCTTCCCGGCGTTCCGGCAGGCCGTGGCGCTCACCTGCACCCTGCGCGAGGGGGAGGCGCTCTTCATCCCCTCGAACTGGTTCCACGAGGTGGAGACGCTCGCGCCGTCGATCTCGGTCGGCTTCACCTTCGCCGGCGGGACGACGACGAGCGAGCTCGCCGTGCTGTCGGATCTCTTCAAACAGATGGGCGGCGGGGCGCCGGTCGCCGGCATGGACCTGTTCAACCGGGCGGGCGGCGCGGCCGGCGCTCCCGGCGCGGCCCTCGATCCGATCAAGCTGCAGCAGCTGATGAGCGCGCCGGCGGTCCAGCGGCTGCTCGCCGATCCGGCGATCTTAGAGAGCCTGATGCGCCTGATGGCCGAGACCGGTGGCGGGGCTCCGGCCTGAAGTGGCGTCGGGCGGCGGAGAGGCGGCGAGACCCGCGTCCCGCTTGAGCTTGGCGATGTCGAGTTTGCGGAAGAAGTGCTTCTCGGTGATCCCCAGGAAACGGCTGGTGTGGAAGTCCCCGCCGAACATCTCGGCCATGGCCTCGTCTTTCGTCCACCCCTCAAACACCACCCGGTAGACCGCGCACAGGAGGCCCGCGCGGTCGGCGCCCAGGTTGCAGTGGATGAGGATCGGTTTGGGCGCCGTGGCGACGATGCCCAGGAACTGCACCATCTCGGATTCCAGGGGAAAGCCGGCCAGCTGCCGGATGCGGTCGTAGTGGATGCCGTGCCGGGTGAGCAGCCCGGGAGAGAGGCGCCGGGTATCATTGTGGAACAGCCGGAGCGACACCACCGTCCGGATGCGGAAAGGCGCCTTGGCCAGGCTCTCCACCCCCTCGTTGGTGAGCTGCCCCGCGCGGTAGAGCTCCGGCGAGATCCGGGCCAGGCCGGGGACGCCGGCCAGCCGGATGGGGGTCGTCCACTTCGAGTTTCTCTCCCTGGCCTGGCCGAGGGCCGGGAGCGCGAGGAGGAGCAGGACGGCGAGGAGGCGGCTTCGGGAGGCGACTGCGTGGGTCATGGCAGATGGAAAGGACTGTATGCAAGGAGCTGACCACTACGAATTGCTGACCCGCGCCGGCTGCCACCTCTGCGACGAGATGGCGGCCGTGCTCGACGAGGTCCTCCCGGAGCTCGGACAGTCCTATGCGCTGCGCGACGTCGACGGCGATCCCGAGATGCTGGCGCGGTTCGGCGACACCGTTCCCGTCCTCCTGCGCGACGGCCTGCCGGTGGCGAAGGTCCGCCTCGACCGCCGGACGCTCGAACGGATCGTCCGGCGGCGGGTGTGAGCGGGCGTCTAGGTCGACGGTCCCAGGATGCCGAGCATGGCTCCGGTGGGATCGGCGATGACGGCGAAGCGGCCGACGTTGGGGATGTCCATGGGCTGCACCCAGACCTTGCCGCCCAGCTGGGGGACCCGCTGGGCGCGGTCGTCGGTGTTCTCGACCGCGACGTAGGGAAGCCAGGCCGAGGGGCCGCCGCTCTCCGCCGGCTTCTGCAGCATCCCGCCGGCGTCCTTGTCGTCGTCGCGCTTGAAGAGGCGGTAGGTGCCCATGGGGCCCATGTCCACGGGGACGATCTTCCAACCGAAGACCTCGGCATGGAACTTCCCCTCCTCTTCGGGGTCCACGGCGAGCAGCTCATGCCAGCAGAAGGTGCCGGGAGCGGGTTGCGCGGCCCCCTCGCCGCCCCAGGCCGCGGGCTTGTAAAGGGAGATCGTGGCGCCCTGGGGGTCGGCGATCACCGCGTAGCGCCCGACGGTCGGGATGTCGGTCGCCGGCACCTGGGTCGTGCCGCCCAGCTTCTCGGACCGCGCCACGGCCGCGTCGACGTCCGCGACCGTGCAGTGGGACATCCAGTGCGGGGGAACGCCCTGGGCGGTCTGCTCGGGAGAGAGCGCCGCGAAGCCGCCGTGGTTCTCCCCCGCGGCGTGGATCATCTTGTAGGTGCCGCCCGGACCCATGTCCCACTCCTCGATCGTCCAACCGAAGAGGTCCAGGTGGAACGCGATGGATTTGTCGAGGTCGGTCGTCAGCAGGTCGTGCCAGACAAACTTGCCCAATACCGGGTGTCCTTCGCTCATGTCTCTTTCTCCTTGGGAGTCGTGGACTCGTTTCGACGCGATATCCTATCGCACGGACGAGCGTACGGCACCGGCTCCGGTGTGACGGCACCGTTTCATCCTACGGCGTCTTCACCGGATCGGCCGGCCGGGCCGGCAGGTGGCGCGGGTGCTCGGCGATCCGCTTCAGGGCCTCGGCCACCGAGCGTTCGAGCTGCGGGTCGCGGCCGTCGAGGAGCGACTTGGCGTCGTTGTCGACCTCGACGTCGGGGTCGACCCCGTGCCCCTCGATGATCCACTTGCCGTCGGCCGAGGCGGTGCCGCCCTCGGGGACGAAGACGTTGCCGCCGTCTAAGAGCGGGCCATGGCCGTTGATCCCCACGACGCCGCCCCAGGTGCGCTTGCCGACGACCGGCCCGAGCTTCGCCTCGCGGAACATGGCGGCGAAGACGTCGCCGTCCGAGCCGGTGGTCTCGTTCTCCAGGCAGACCAGGGAGCCCCAGAAGAGCGTCGCCGGGTAGGTGGTCAGGAAGCGGACGTTCCTCGACACGCCGACCGACAGCAGCTTGCGCCGCAGCCGTTCGAGAATCATCTCCGAGACGAAGCCGCCGTTGTTGCCGCGGACGTCGATGACCAAGCCCCTCCTTGCGCACCTGGGGATAGAAGGCCTTGTTGAACTCGCGCAGGCCGTCGCCCCCCATGTCCGGGATGTGGAGGTAGCCCACCCGGCCGCCGGAGAGCTTCTCCACCCGCTCCCGGTTCCGGCGTACCCAGTCGAGGTAGCGCAGGTTCGTCTCGGTGCCGATCGGCCGGACGAGCACCTTCTGCGCTTCCTCCAGGGTGGGACGGCGGTTGAGGGTCAGCTCGACGGCATGGCCGAGCTTGCCGCGCAGCAGGCGGTAGGGGTTGTCACCGCCATCCAAGTCGGTGCCGTCGATCGCCAGCAGGTAGTCGCCGACGTGGGCGTCGACCCCGATCTCGGTCAGCGGCGAGCGGTAGCGCTCCTCGTCGTTCTCCCCCTGGAAAATGCGGGAGATCCGGTAGCGGCCAGCCTGCCGGTCGAGCTCGAATTCAGCGCCCAGGAGGGCGACCTTCGGCCGCTCCGGGACCTCGAAGTCGCCCCCTTCGATATAGGAATGGGAAGTGCTGAGCTGCGGAAGAGCACCGCTTTGCCGTCTTTGGTCCAGCCGTAGACCTGGTTGTCGGAACCCCACCGCGGCGGCAGGGGACCCTGGGCCGGATACCAGGTGAGCTGCTTCGGCACGCCGCCGGCCGCCGGGATGACGTAGACCTGCTCGTCGCCGTCGTACTGGCCGGTGAAGGCGATCCACTGGCCGTCGGGCGAGAACTTGGGGAAGAGCTCGAGCCCCGGATGGGCGGTCAGGCGGATGGCCGTGCCGCCGGCGACCGGAGCGATCCACAGGTCGCCGCCATAGCAGAAGACGACCTTGTCGCCATGGACGTCGGGAAAGCGCAGGAGCTGGGTGGCGAAAGCCGCCGACGCCACCGCAATGGAGAGCGGGAGGGCGAGAGCGGCGGCAAGGATGGACAGGCGGGTGCGGAGCATGGTTTCTCCCAGAGGACAGAACGCCGGCCGGCGCCCGGAGGGGCGGCGGGGCTCGGAAATCGGATCTCGTTGCTACGCAGGAGGATGGGGGAGGGTTGCAGCGGCCTGGCTCTCGGACCGAAGCCCCTGGTTTCCCCGATTGGGGGGCGCGGCAAGCGCATTTCCAGCTATCCTTTCCCCATGCGCGCCATCGTCGTCGACCGCTTCGGCCCCCCTGACGTCCTCGTCCTCGGCGAGATCCCCGAGCCTTCGCCGGGGCCGGGAGACGTCCTCGTCCGTCTGCACTCCATCGGCGTCAACTTCTCCGAGACCGAGCGGCGGCGCGGGGTCTACGACCCACCGCAGATGCCCTGGATTCCGGGCCGCGAGGGCGCCGGAGTCGTCGAGGCCCTCGGGTCGGGGATCGACCCTTCCTGGCAGGGGGCGCGGGTCGCCTTCTGGAGTCCCTCCGCGGCCACGGCGACCTATGCCGAGGCGGCGGTCGTCCCGGTCAGTGCGCTGTTCCGTCTCCCCGACGACCTCTCCTTCGATCTCGGCGCCGCGCTCCCCCTCCAGGGGCTCACCGCCTACGGGCTCGCCTGCTTCGCGGCGCCCCTCGAGGCGGGGCAGGTGGTCCTCGTGCACGCGGCGGCGGGAGGCATCGGGTCGCTCCTGGTGCAGATGATCGCCCATCTCTACGGCGCGCGCGTCCTGGGAACCGTGTCGAGCCCGGCGAAGACCGAGCGGGTGCGGGAGCTCGGCGCCGAGCCCTTCCTCTACGGTCCGCGGCTGGTCGAGGAGGTCCTCGCCGCCACCGGACGGCGCGGGGTGGACGTCGTTTTCGACTCGGTCGGGCGGGAGACCCAGGCGGCGAGCCTGGCGATGCTCGCTTCCTACGGGCGCCTGGTGTTCTACGGCGATGCGAGCGGGCCCACCGAGCCGGTCTCGATCCCGTCACTCCACAGCCGCTCGCTCTCGGTGAGCTCCTTCGGCCTCAATTTCCAGGTCAAGCCGGAGCGCTGGATCCGGGCGCGGCAGGAGCTGCTGGAATGGGTGCGCTCGGGCACCTTGCGCCTGTTCCTCCACGAGGTCCTGCCCCTGGGCGAGGCCGCCGAGGCGCACCGCTGCCTCGAAGAACGGCGCAACCAGGGGAAGCTGGTGCTCCGGCCGTAGCGGTGGAACTGCGGCTACTTCATGTAATGGAACCGGCAGGAGATGATCGTCACGTCGGCATGGGTTGCGGCATAGACCAGACGGTGCTCGTCCGTGATCCGGCGGGACCAATACCCTGCCAGGTCCGCCTTAAGAGGTTCTGGTTTACCGATTCCTTCGAAGGGACTGCGGAGGACGTCCTTGATCAGCAGATTGATGCGCTTGAGAAGCTTTCGGTCATGATCCTGGAACCAGAGATAGTCCTCCCAGGCCGAGGGAGTGAATCCCAGCTTCATTCTTCGAGAAGCTCCCGCTCCTGCACGTTGTCCGCCCGCGCCTCCGCGATCGACTGCCGCAGGTGGTCGGCGTTGGCGGGATTCGACAGCAGGTAGAGGGTCTCCTTCCAGGAGTTGTACTCGTCGAGCGGCAGGAACACGACCTGACCGCCGGTCTCGGTGACGACGATCGTCGGCTCCGCGTCAGCGATCACCTGCTCGACGAGCTGTTCCAGATGGAGCTTGGCATCTTTCAAGGTAACGGCGTTCATGGAGCCCTCCTTGACACCAGTCTAGCAAACTCGTCCTTCCGAGTCGCTGAGACCTCCTGCTCAGCCGCCATTCCCCCTCCCCCCGCCCTCCCCGCCCCCGCGCGCCGCTTCGAGCGCGATTTTCACCATCTTCTCCGGGTCCTTCTTGAGCTCCCGGGCCAGGCGGGCGGCGACTTCGCGCTGGCCGCGGCGGCGCTCTTCCAGGGAGAGCTTGGCGACGTCGATCCAGCCGCCGGCGGTGCGGCCGTGGCCGCCGCCTTTGCCGCGGCGGCCCAGGAGGCGGCGCATGAGGGTGCCGGCGTCGGCCCTCGGGTTGGTGGTGCGGATCGAGAGGTAGATGCGGTCGTCGAACAGGCCGGTCGCGAGCGACCAGGTCTTCCCCTCCATGCGGAGGAGAAGGTCGGCGATCTCGGGGACGATGTCCGGCTGCTCGACGGCGCCCAGGTGGGTGACGATCAGAGTGTCGACCGTCTCCAGGCGCTCCAGCGCCTCGTGCAGATTGCTGAAATAGGTGAGCGGCAGCCGCGGCGTCTGGATGCGGGCGAGGAGACGGTGGTTCGCCTGCGGGAAGACGGCGTCGTAGATCTCCTTGTCGTGGCCGGCGTACTCGCGGGCGAAGTCCTGGGTCTCGGAGCGGATGGCGTAGACCAGGGCGGTCGCCAGGGCGTGGGTGGGACGCAGACCGGAGGCGAGCAGGTACTCGGCGAGGATGGTGGCGGTGGCGCCATAGTCCGGTCGCACGTCGCGGAAGAGGGCGAGCTCGGTCGACTTGCGCAGGGGATGGTGGTCGATGACGACGTCGGGCACCACGCCCCGGGGGAGCTGGTTGTTGCCCGTCCGCGGCTGGGTGTCGACGAGGGCGAAGTGAGAATAGTTTTTGAAGGCGAGCTTGCGGACGTGCCGGAACGGCAGGCGCAGGGCGCGCACCATCTCCCGGTTCTCGGCCCGGCCGATGATGCCGCCATAGGCCTCCGTCACCTTTTGTTTGAAGGCTCGGGAGAGCAGCAGGGTGAGGATCTGGGCGGAGGCCAGGGCGTCGGGATCGGGGTTGTCGTGGGTGAGGACGAGCCAGCGGCCGCCGCTCCCGCCGCGGCGGACCTGCTCCGCCAGGCGGGCGAAGCCATCCCGGGTGGCCTCCGTGACGATCGGCATGGGGAGGCCGATTGTACCCCAGGCGGGGAGACCCCGCCTTCTGCTACCATTGCGCCCGCCAACCGGGGCTCCGCGAGCCCCGATCCCACGCCAACCCCAAGACCTTGGAACCCCAGACCGGCAACCCATGATCCAAGAGCTCTTCCACATCGGGTCGTTCTCGATCAGCCCCTTCGGCGTGATGCTGGTCTTCGCCTTCGTCGGCGGCTACCTCCAGTTGCGCTGGGGGATGCGTCTCCAGGGCATCGGCGACGAGGAGGACGCCTCCGCCATCATCTTCGCCGCCGGCGTCGGCGGGATCGTCGGCGCCAAGGTCTATTACGCCATCCTTTACCATAGCTGGCGGCTGCTCTTCGACCGTTCCGGCCTGGTCTGGTACGGCGGCTTCGCCCTCGGGGCGGCGGCGGTGGTCTGGACCATGCGCCGTCGGCGCCTGCCGGCCTGGCCGGTGGTCGACGCCGCGGTCCCCGCCCTCGCCCTGGGCTACGCCATCGGCCGGATCGGCTGCTTCCTGGTGGGGGACGACTACGGCCGGCCCACCTCGCTCCCCTGGGGGGTCGCCTTCCCCGTCGGCCTGCCGCCGACCACCGCCGGGTCCCTGCGTGACAGCTTCCACGTCAACCTGCCGTCGAGCCTCCCCGACAGCGCCCTCGTCCGCGTCCACCCGACCCAGCTCTACGAGACCCTCGCCTGCCTGGTGATCTGGTGGCTCGGCGTGCGGCTCCTGCGCCGTGAGGCGGCCGCCGAGGGCGTGCCGGGCGGAACCGCCCTTCCCATCCTGGGCCTCCTGGCCGTCGAGCGCTTCCTGGTCGAGATCCTGCGCGCCAAGGACGACCGCTTCCTCGGCTCCTTCACGCTTGCCCAGGCGATCAGCCTGCTGGTCCTCCTCGTGGTCTCCGGGCTGTGGTGGGCGCGCCGCCGCGCCACCGCTCCCACGGCCCCGCGCCCGGCGTGAACCGGCAGCCGCATGACCTCCGGGATCCCCGCACCCCGCCGCGCCTGCTGACCATCGCCGGCTCGGACTCGGGCGGCGGTGCCGGCCTCCAGGCAGACCTCAAAGCCTTCGCCGCCCACGGCGTTTACGGGATGAGCGCGGTGACCGCGGTGACCGTCCAGAACACCCGCGGGGTGACCGCGGTCCACCCCGTGCCGCCCGCGATCGTCGCGGCGCAGATCGATGCCGTTTTGGACGACATCGGCGCCGATGCGGTGAAGATCGGCATGCTGGGCGAGGCGGCGGTGGTCGCCGCGGTGGCGGAGCGCCTGCGGGCGCACGGTGTCGCCCCGATCGTCCTCGATCCGGTGATGCTCGCCAAGGGCGGCGCGCCGCTCCTCGAAGGCGCCGCGGTCGAGGCCCTGCTCGCGGAGCTCCTGCCGCTCGCCA
>Ga0137403_10005422_pt1 | contig 14796 bp, 9 predicted proteins | sample CZOMad2_1_16fung_FD_122057 | JGI IMG/M metagenome (GOLD analysis project Ga0137403, IMG submission 122057) | Vadose zone soil fungal communities from Angelo Coast Range Reserve, California, USA - CZOMad2_1_16fungal (Hybrid Assembly) | ecosystem: Environmental > Terrestrial > Soil > Vadose zone... | reverse complement strand
AACTTTCACCCGAACCGTTGATTCTGCACCGTTTAACCCCGAAATTGACCTCCAAAGAACGGGCAAGTTGGACCCCAGTTTGGACCCCAAAAGGACGGTCGGTGACGTCTGGCAATTTGCTGGTTATCTGGTTATAAGGACAACATTACTGACGCCCCGAGCTTCATTCCTGATGCTTGGTCGGTACTCTAGCCCACTAGCGGGATAATTTTAGGGACTTCATGCGAGGTCTTCCTGGCATGCTTTTGTTGGTACATAAGGCGGTCCGCTTGCTCCAGGAGTTGCTCAAGATGAACCGGTCTAGACGGAGTGCCCGGAACGATTCCTATACTTAGTGAAATCAGATAACGCCGGTGCGGGCCCGCATTGAGTGACGCTAGCTTTTGCTGAACTCGATTCATGACAGTTTCGGCGCTGTTCTCGCTGGCATCCGAAACAAGTATTGCGAATTCATCTCCTCCGAGCCTGGCAATAATGTCCGATTGGCGAAAGGAATCCCGAAGCACGTTCGAAGCATCCACGAGAGCGCGGTTTCCTTCTTGGTGCCCAAACGTGTCGTTGATTTGCTTCATCCCGTCAAGATCGACGAACACGACGAGGAATGACCGCCCCGTTCGGTAAGCAACCTTCAAATGATGTTCAGCTAGAACAAGAAATCCTCTCCGGTTATTGAGGCCCGTTAAGTCGTCGCCGAGCGCGAGATTGAGCAACCCCAATTGCACGCGTTGCCGCTCCATAGCGTAGCGCATGGCGTGCCAGAGCGAGGAACCGTCAACCTGCGTTTTTATCAAATAGTCCTGCGCACCCTCTTGCAGGGCCTTGACGGCCAAGTCTCCATCGTCCAGCACGGTCAATACTACGAGAGCGACGTCCGGAGCCGCAGCGTGAGTACGGCGTACGGTTTCCAGTCCTTGGGAATCGGGCAATCCGAGGTCCAGCAAGATGATATCTGGCCTGCTCTTTGCAAGACGATCTAACGCCTGGACCAAGGTCTGGCAATAATCGAACTCCAACTGTAGTTCGGGGATTCCGGATAAGGCCTCACGCATAAGCCGCACATCACCTAGGTTGTCCTCGATCATGAGTATCTTCGTGATGGTGGTTGGCATAGCGGGTTATCCTTGTGGCGGAAGCTTAACCAACGTGAGCCAAAAGCTTTCAATCGAATGAACTACGTTCAGGAATTGGTTCAGATCTACGGGTTTGGTGATGTAGCAGTTCGCATGGCGACTATAAGCCCGCGCGATGTCCTCCTCGGCGGCCGAAGTCGTCAAAACCACCACAGGAATTTTCATCAGACGCTCGTCGGCCTTGATCTCAGCCAGAACCTCACGGCCATCTTTCTTTGGCAAGTTTAGATCGAGCAAGATCAGATCCGGCTGAACCGCATTCGCGTACTGGCCTTGGCGACGCAGATAAGCCAACGCCTCGACCCCGTCGTTCATCACTGTAAAGTTATTCAACACTCGGCCCTCCTTGAAGGCCTCCAAGGTCAGGCGCACATCGCCGGGATTATCCTCCACCAACAAGATTTCAATCGTCCTTGAACTCATGCCTCCGTCCTCTCTGCCCATGGAATGGTAAATAGAAACGTCGAACCGTCTCCGGGCTTTGATTCCACCCAAATCTTTCCTCCGTGCTGTTCCACAATTTTCTTGCAAATGGCGAGGCCAATGCCGGTGCCGGAGTATTGTCCGCGGGTATGTAGCCTTTGGAACATCTGGAAAATACGCTCGGAATATTGCGGTTCGATGCCGATGCCGTTGTCTTGTATTGAAAACGTCCACTCATTCCCATTCGGTTTGGCAGCAATACTGATTTCCGGCCTGCCCTCATTGCGATATTTGACCGCATTACCGATCAGATTCTGGAATAGCTGAGTAAGCTGTGTGGGCTCGGCAAGCACCGTCGGCAAAGGCCCGACGCTTACCAACGCATCAGAAGCCTTAACCGACTCTTGCAAATTCTTGAGAGCCGTATCGCAAGCTGCTTCAGCCGACGTGAAGGAATACTTTTTCGCTCTCGTCGTAACCCTGGAGTAGGAAAGCAAGTCCTGGATGAGCCCCTGCATTCTTGTGGCACCATCCACGGCGAAGTCGATGAACTCGTCCGCCTCGGAGTCCATTTTGCCTTTATAACGCCGCGAAAGGAGCTGGGTATAACTGGCGACCATCCGCAGCGGCTCTTGGAGGTCGTGCGACGCAACGTAAGCGAACAGTTCGAGGTCGGCGTTCGACCGAACCAAATCTTCCGCTTTGCGCGCGAGCTCTCCTTGCGCCCGACTCCGCTCCACGACCTGCCCTAGTTGCGCTCCGACATTTGCCATCACCGCCAGCAACTCCTCGTCGGGCTGCTCGACTTTCACGGAAAAGAACTCCAGAACCGCAACAACCTCCCCTTGGGTTAGCACTGGTAAGCCAAATGCCCCTCGCAGGCCGAGTTCGAGCGCCGCCTTCCTTCTTGGAAAGTTTGCGTCCTCTACTACATCGGATATCCATAACGGCTTTCCATTTTCGGCCACTCGCCCTGGCAGCCCAGCCCCCATCGAGAGCGGGATCTCGCGCGATGCCTGCCGAAAGCTTTCGAACTTCACCCCATCCGCCACATGCCAAAGGGTGCTAGAAACCAATTTTTTCGACTTCGCCGAAACAAGATATACGTGCCCGACAGGCCAGCCTGTATGTTGGCAGATTCGATCGAGACCGAATTGCAGCGCCCCGTCCACGGACGTAGCCTCATTCGCGGCCACGGCGACGCTCTGCAGCAACTCCACGAAAGTTGCTTTGCGGTCCAATGCTTGCTTAGCAAGTTCGAGGTTGCCAATGCCGTTTTGGATTCTGATCAGCGCTGGTCGCAGTACGAACATGCCTTGCAGTAACAGCACGCACAGAATGAACATGAGCAAGGCAAAATAAAGCTGATTTTGCTCTCTACCACGGGTCGTCGCCTCACTCTCATACTGAAACACAATCGCATTCATCAACTGCAAGTAAGACGCTTCGTGCGCAAGGATTGCTCTTGTTTCGCCGGATATGTCCGCAAGCTCTCCTTCTCTTTCCGAGGACACTTTTGTCATCACTTGTCGCGTAGTCCCAACCATTGAATAGAAGTCTGGTTCTAGCGCATCAAACATCTGTCGGATCTTCGAACTTTTCGTGCCGGGTACTCCGAGCTGCGGGTCACCGCCAGTCAGAACAGAGTTCGAGCCCTCCCACAGTGCTTCGGCGTTTCGAAGCTCAGCCGTCAGGTGCTGTCTTTCGACGGCATCGTCGCTGCGCGCTAACAGTAGGATTTCTTTAACGACAAACTGACACAACATTCTCTGACGTCCAGCAAGATTGATTACCCTAGCGTCGCTCTGCGATTCCCGGCCTATGTGCTGAACTAGCAGCGTTCCTAGTACCGCTAGAACACTGACGACGGCGAGGGATAGGAAATAGCGCCTCGCCAACTGACGTGTGTTGGAAATCGAATCGAAAGCTAGACCCGTGAGCGGAACAAATCCGAGAACTAGCACCGCCACGATGACGATGCCCGCTGTGCTGAACGAGGACACATTGACCGCGTGTGCTAAATTCTGCTCGTGGGTTGAAGCAGAAAAAAAAGTGGCAGCAGCCATGCCCGTATAGTGCATAACCGGGATGGCCGCTCCCATCACCAGCGCGCTTAGCATTTTTCTCCAGTTCCACGCGCCGGTTTCCTCACGGAAATAAAACGTCAAGAGCAAGGCCACCAGGGAGATCGCGATGGCCAAAATCACCGAAAGAGCTACTAGTGCAGGAGAATACCGGCACATTGCGGGCAACCGCATGGCGGCCATGCCGGTGTAATGCATCGCCGCAATTCCACCTCCCATCAACAGGCTGCCGACCAAGGCCCGAAGAAACCCCATTTTGCTGCGACTGGCCACGAAAAGAGCCACTGCTGAGGCGAGAATGGCGGCTATTAGCGAAAGCAGGACTGTCGGCCAGTCGTACCGGACCGGAACGGGCAATCGAAACGCCAACATCCCGATGTAATGCATCGACCAAATGCCGAATCCCATCGCCGAGGCTCCGCCAATCAACCACAGGGAGCGGGCTTTGCCCTGCGCCGAAGTTACTCGCCCCGCCAGGTCCAGGGCAGCATAGGAAGCCAGGATTGCGATAAGGACGGAGAAGGCGACAAGCAGTTCGTCATACGACGCGGCGAGCGTAGCTTCGTGGGAAGTCACCAAGAGTTTGTCGAACCTTCTCCGCGAGATACGGTGGGCTGTAAGGCTTTTACGGCATCACTACTGGCTGCCGCGTTACGCCCTATAAATACGTTGGGCGACACGGGAACCCTGCGAGCCAGTTATAAGGGATGGGATATAAAATTGGAGATTATCTCCCATCTTATCTTTTCTTAGTGTATCTAAAGCGTAAAGGCCACGGATAACGGCCTTAGGACTGCGTTCTGCGAGGCATTTGTTGATTCTCCACTATGACAATCAACCGCCGACCACCGATGTTGCTTCGCTTAGGAAGCAGGGACCCGAAAAGTTTGCAAACTGCGGCAAGCATTCCTTCTTCAATCTGCTCGGCACTGAAGTGCCACCAACGGCTCGTCTATCGTGTAGGTGATGAGGCACCGGATAAGTGCAGGGCCGCAATTCCACGGCCCGGTAATCCGACTTATGCTCAAAATTACAGGATTTAGCGTTGACATCGCGACATTAGTACTTGGACGATTCATGCATCTGCGGACGTTCGGCGAATTCAATGCGGTTTCGGTCGAATGATTTAACGGGCCGCCGTGCTTGTGCCGCTAGCCGAAATTGCGCCCCAACTCCAGCATTTTTCGTGGAACGCAAACGTCCGCGAACTTCTCGCGCGAAGCACCGACAGCAGTGTGGTCCGCCTGAGCTCTTAGCTCGTACGGTGAATCAACAGCCGGTGCAGCGTCATCACTTTCGGTTCTAGCGCATCCAACTCGATTTGCGACAAATGCCCTTCGTTAATTTCGCTCCAGCGGAATGGCTCCAGCGCCTCGATCTCGAGAAGCACGCTGAGCTTCATCGCCGCCTCGGCATCCTCATCCATCGCACTTTGCTGTCCCTAATCTGCTGCTATGACACGGACTCGTACTATTTCCATACCGCTGTCGATACGCTTCCCGACGAGGCTCACCCGACATTCCAGGGAAAACCGAATGCCGGCGACACCGCAACCTTGCTGCTAGCCATCGACGGTGCACGCGATAGCATGCGCCGCCAGTCCAGGCAGGATGGTTCGGCACCTGATTTTTGGGCTGCGTTTTGGAAATCCGTGGACAAGTTTTACGTTAAGGAGAAGATTGAGCCGATTTCGTATGAGTCTTACAGGACAAATATATTTGAGCGCAGTCTGGACAAGATTGCGAACGCGACCGGAATAACGATTGACGAGATCCTTAAGCCCAAGGGAGAGTCCGACCGCCCCCGCTCTCCGTTTAGGGCCGCCAGAATATTGAGCTTGATGAACAAATTCCCCCATGAGCAGAGCCATCAAGACCTATACATGGAGTCGCTCGATTGCGTCTTAAAGTCGGTCACCCAACCTTACCCCCCACACTACATTTTTGGAGGTGCCTCGCTGACACGGACCGAAGGGAACAGCTTCGTAACTCATGAATGTCTGACGGCTCTTAGTGGTATAGCGCTCGTATTGGAACGGCGTTCCGAGGTACATAAGGCTGTCTCCAACTTGATCAACCAGATCGATAAGTGGTGCTCCGATTCCGACGACTGCATTTCCAGAATTCACGCGACCTCGTTCGGCACGTTTCTGCGGGATGCTCTGAGCCGCCTCGAAAACCCTGTCGGTCTGACACCGATAGTGAAAAGGTTAACCACGTTTGATTCTATATTCGCGAGCGATAAGGTCGATCCGGCTAGCAAAAGCCAAACGAGAAACGAGATTTCGGCTCAGCTAAAGTCGGCCATTATGCTCAACGAGAATTCTTCCTCTACCGTGCGCAACTGGTTGAATGAGTTTCACGAACGCGTGGTTAAGAAGATCGAGCGCATTAACGAGAAAATCATCAAAGAATACGGAACATTGCTCAAAACTGATGCCGGCTCACTATCCGAGCCAGGTGCTGCCTCGCTGGTATTGACTCGTCCCCACCTTCGCCAAGCCGGAATGCGCTGGCGAAAAGCCTTCTTTGAGGGAATGAAAGAAGTCCTCGAAAAAACAGACAATATCTACAAAGAGATTGTAGAAGTCCCTGCTCGGCCAGAGAGCAAGGACGTTTCGCCTACGTTGCAGCCCATCGCAAAGGCGATCGCCGCCGCTGGTCATCAATGGGAATTGAGCGCCAAACGCACCAGGGTTTTTCTGAATCTGCTTTCAAAATGGTCTCAAGCCGAAATCGAGCGGCAGATCACTCTTTACACGCTCAAGCAGCGGACTAACTTTGATCCAGTGCAGCTTGCGTTTGCCACCAGCTCATACCAGAAGACTGCGCTCTCACCAAATGCACAACTAGTCGAAAAAGCCCGCGAAATCGTCTTTGAATCTCAAACCCTCGACGGCACTTGGCCATTGGGCGCGCCATTCTACTTCGATCGCGTTACTCTCGCCGCAAACTATGCCGCGAATTTGGAGATCGTCAACGCCCTAGTTCCCAGCCTCGAGAACGAGTTCGTCCCCCAATACCGGCAGATGGCAGACCGCGTTTTTGACTGGCTTGAATTTAATGTGCACCTGCTTTCCATGGATAAACCGATGAAAGCTGGAGGGGGCGCAAAGTCCACCGAACGCAAGACTCTTTCCGTTGTCGGATGGGCGGCTGATGGCATCTTCGAGAGCGGTCGCGTTGACTCCTGGATGACCGCCGCAGCTCTGCACTTCCTCGTATTCTATCGCAGGCTTCTCCAGCAGGACGTCAACGAACACCTTGCTCAAACCTATGACCTCAGACATCCGCATTTCGCGTGGTCCGACGTCGTGGATGCCCAAATCAGGGCTCCCTTCGAAAGAAGAATCACCACTAGGATTTACGAGGATTTCATCGTTCCTTTCAGAGACACGGGGCGAAATGATCGCTCCGCCATGATTCTTCACGGTCCACCCGGAACGGCCAAGACCACCCTTGCGGAAGCCATCGCCACCGAACTCAAATGGAGTCTAATCACCATTACCCCAAGTGATTTCGTAAAGGAGGGGCTAGAAAGTAGTGAAAAATCCGCGAGACTATTGTTCAAGCACTTAATGCAGTTGCGCGACGCAGTCGTGCTGTTCGATGAAATCGACGAAATGCTACGCGACCGTCAGGGCGATCAGTCTCAAGGTGGCGTCGCCATGCTTCGATTTATTGTACCCGGCATGTTGCCGAAGTTGCAGTCCCTTAAACAATATGGCGAAAAAAATCGGCTTATCTTCATCGTTTCTACGAATTACGTTGATCGCCTCGACGCCGCTATTACTCGCACGGGCCGCATCGACGAGCGATACGCGGTTGTTCCCCCCGACGGACAAGCCCGGTATTGCCTCATCAAAAAGTTTATCGAAGATGAGAATGAGAAAAGAAGCATTCTGCCGAAAGCCAATCCTCCTTCCGAGCTCAAGCTCGGTCAAACGGACATCAAGCACGGGAAGAACAATCGAGACGCGGCGGTTGACCTCGCCAAGTTTCTGGCATCAAGAACAAGCGGCTGGGTTGTAAAGGAACTGCAACTCTTAGTTACAAGCCTGCCGGCATCCGACGTGACATCAAATTGGAAAGATAATCTTATCTCACCAACAATAACTCAGAAATGGGAAGAACAGCTAACCTTCGCGGGATTGAAGCTAGACGACCAACTCAAGCTCCTGCCCAATAAAATTTTGGGTCGTCGGCCTTCTCTGGATCTTTTCAGCTTTTATGGGGGCCGCGAGACTGCCAAGCCAGAGCTGAAAAGAGTGCTGGCGAGCTATGGCATTGACCCCGACGACGATCCCGACTCAGATAGCAGAAGCATAGCAGGCCAAGTAGCCGAGGTCATTGTGAAGCTAGGGAAAAAATGAAAAACACGGATTCAAGAGTCGTGAAATCTTGAACGCTTTCGTCCGATTAGAGAGGACTCCGATTCTTTGCAAGCTCGTGCTTTGGTTGCGCCATAACCCTCAATAAGAAACTCTCCGAGACTATTCGGCAGGGAACTTTCACCCGAACCGTTGATTCTGCACCGTTTAACCCCGAAATTGACCTCCAAAGAACGGGCAAGTTGGACCCCACTTTGGACCCCGTTTGGTCTACCGAGTCTTGGGAATGCTTCGATTCGGATCCTGAAAAGAACGAACAAGCTGGCCCATAGTGGGCCAGATGTAGGAACGATTTGGTTGACACGGTACGCTTTGAGTTTTTTTGCGTAGGTTGGTTCCTCTATGATCAGATTCCGAATTGGACGGGCTTGTATTCCGAATCGTACGATCGTATATCTCGAAACAGATGGACGAACCTGGCGATGCCTCGCGACACCTCCGTGCGTGGTACAATGGCGTGGTGGAAGTCATAACCAAAAATCGGGATATTCTCGGTGGAACTCCCGTCTTTCGCGGAACAAGAGTGCCGATCCAGACGCTGTTCGACTACCTGAAAGGCGGAGAAACGCTCGAGGAGTTCCTGACCGGGTTTCCTACCGTTTCGCGTGAATCGGCTGTCGCTGCGCTCGAGGAAGCAAAGGAACTTTTGCTCTCCCGTCCTTAAGAAATGCGCATTCTGATTGATGAGTGTATCGACGAGCGATTCCGGAACTCCTTTTCTAACCACGACTGCCAGACGGCCCGTTACGCGGGGCTGGCTGGACTGCAGAATGGCGAGCTTCTTACGGCTGCGGAAACAGCGAAGTTTGATGTTTTTCTCACCGTAGATCAAGGTATCGAATACCAGCAAAATTTAGCGGGCCGAAGTATCGCAATTATCATTTTCCGTACGAAGTCGAACCGTCTGAAAGACCTATTGCCACACGTGTCCGTCTGCCTTGCGCACATTGAATCCATTCAGCCTGGCGAAATCGTTAGAATCGAGGGCTAGGTCGAGTTGGATCCATCGCTCATAGAAAAATTCGAGCGAAAACATTCTTTGAAATAGTCCGACACTACTCGAACGATTCTGCCTATTGTAGACAACGAAGCCGGGAACTTTCCTGCGCACGATTCAAAACAGCATCTATTTGTGCGGCGGGCTCGGAAGGTGATACTGCTTTGCGAACTTCGCGTGCCACACTGCAACGTTCTCCTTTGCCGTCCGTGCTCGTGGAGCGAAGTCTGTACTTTTCGCGCTGCTGACGGTTTGAGTCGTGCTTTGAGGCGAAGCTGTGCCTGAGCTGCCTGGGCTATCCGCTCCACAGCTTGATCCGCTCGCGTCGTCGCAGGGAACCAGCAGTACCAGGTGCCCGAGGTCCTCGTCATCGTTAGGTGTGAATCCCACCGGCGCCGCCTTCGCCAGAATCTCCCCGCGATCGTTGATGTTGAATGCGTTCGTTAACTGCCAGCCGGAGCCGGGCGCAATCAGCGTGTTCAAATCCTGCATCGGTCCGCCCTCCTCCCAAATGAATGCATGGAGGAAATTCCGGCAATCCGAGGATCCGCCGACGACTTGCCCACGAGCATTCAGTCCTCGCCCACGGCTGCAGGCTTCGCCGTACAAAGTTCCCAGGTCAATTATCTTTCCGTCTTTCCACACCGCGGCGTCATGCAGATTCTCTCCCGGCAGATCTGCGGAGCCCACGATCAACCCCGCGTCGTTGATCCAGATTGCTTCGGAATCCGGCCCACCGAGCGTCCCGAGGTCATTCATCGTCCCGTTCTCCCACAAGAACGCGTGAAAGTTCACGTCTCCGCTCAGATCGGAATTACCGATAATCTGTCCGCGATAGTTTGGACACTGTGCAAATCCGATCGTCCCACCGAGACTGCCGAGATCGGTCATCACGCCATCCTTCCAGAGAAAAGGTTCGACCGTCGGTACGCCAGTGGACGTATTGGGGACGTTGCTAAGAAACGACGCGCCGACCAGGACGTTGCGCTGCTGCCCGCTGCAGTTCACTCCGGGAACAGCGCTCGCGCCGCCCAAAGTCCCGATGTCCCGCATTGTGCCGTTCTCCCAAAGAAACGTACGGATTTGCGTCCCGGTCGGAAAAAAGAAAAACGAATTCGCGTCCGGCACGCCATTGTCGGAAAATCCGACGACCTGACCGCTGTCGTTGACATACACGCTAAGACTTTCCGTGCCTCCGGGCAGATCGCCAAGATCAACGATGTTGCCGTTCTTCCATAAGACCGCTCGACCCTCCTGCACGCCAAAATTTGGATCAATGATGGAACTCGAGGACTGACCGGCCATCCACCCGCGTGCATTGGTCGACCCAGCGGCGCTGAAGTTCACGCCAGGCAACGCTCCGATGTCAGTTATCACGCCGTCTTTCCAACGGAACGCGTGCGCCAGGAAGCAATCCGGCACCGCACAGTTTGGAGTATTGGGATCGGGACTCGCCGTATCGGCAAACGATCCTACGACGCCCGAATTGTTCAGCAGAGGGATGCCGTTCCCGTTGATTTCGCCGTAGCTGTGCGGCCCTCCCAGCGTCCCAAGGTCCACCAGTCTGTATCGGGGTTGTTGCGCGGCAACTCGCACCGGCAACACGACTAACACCATAAAAGCGATCGCTGAAATGCATGCGTAGAGATTCTTCCTCATGACCTGCTCCCTCAGTACTTAGTACTTTCTTTCCGGAGAAGACGCGGCAGTTAAATACTCGCGCCCAGGAGCCCAAGGATCGGACTAACCTGCGGCGTCCTTCTACTGACACCTGCGAAAATGTGGACCCAAACCGATCACGCAAGAAACTGGTTTTGAGCAGACTCGCTGCTTCGGGGACGGGCTAGAGGGTCACCGGGTATATACTCTAGACACTATCGGCAGGCATCATGGCAACTCCAGGTATGCCAACCACGCACGATGTGACCCGGCTCCTCGACCGATGGGCCAGCGGCGACGAGAAGGCTCTGGCTGACCTCACACCATTGGTTTATCGCGAGCTTCGTCAGCTAGCAGCCGGCTATCTCCGCAAAGAACGCAACGGCCATACCCTCCAGCCTACGGCCCTCGTACACGAGGCCTACCTGCGGCTTGTGGAACAAAACAGACCGGATTGGGAGAATCGGTCTCATTTTTTTGGCGTGGCCGCCCGGCTCATGCGCCAAATTCTGGTGGATCACGCTCGCCGCAGAAACGCTGGAAAGCGGGCAGGACTGAGTGTGCCCCTTGAAGGGGCTGTGACCTTCCGGCAGGAGCGAAGTCGCGATCTCCTGGCACTTGATACCGGCCTCACTGCACTGGAAAAGCTCGATGCCCGCAAGTGCAAGGCCGTCGAGCTTCGTTATTTCGGCGGGTTTTCCATGGACGAGATCGCGCAGGCTCTCGAAGTTTCTCCCATAACCGTTCGGCGCGACCTGCGCATGGCAGAAGCCTGGCTGCAAAAAGAGATGCAAGGCGCGTAGGTGTCGCTTGACTCCGGAACGCTGGACGCAGATCGAGGAACTGTTCCATCGTGCCGCGGAGCGTGAGCCAGCGAAGCGGGTCAGCCTCTTGGACCAGGCTTGCGACGGCGACGCGGAGCTTCGACGAGAGGTCGAGGCGCTTCTCTCCTCGGATGATTCTGCTGCGGATTGCATCCACGCGGCAGTGCACTTGGAACTCGACACTTTCGCCTTTCCTCTCACAGGCCACACGGTAGGTCACTACCGCATCCTAAGCGGCCTCGACGGCGGCGGCATGGGACTGGTCTACCGGGCCGAGGACGTGAAGTTGGGGCGCCAAGTGGCCTTAAAGTTCCTACCTGAGGAATCTGCGAAGGACCCGGGAGCGCTGAATCGCTTTGAGCGTGAAGCACGCGCGGCCTCGGCCCTTGAACATCCTCACATCTGTCCCATTTACGAATTCGGCGAACACGAAGGCCAGCCATTTCTCGTCATGCCCTTGTTGGAAGGGCAGACTCTGAAGGAGCTGATTTCTTCTTCGGCGGACCGGACTCCGGCGCTGCCCCTCGATAAACTGCTCGTTCTTGCCGTACAAATCGCCGAAGGGCTCGAAGCCGCGCATCGCCGTGGCTTCGTTCACCGCGACGTTAAGCCAGGAAACATCTTCATCACCAACCAGGGACAGGCCAAGATTTTAGATTTCGGTCTCGCAAAGTTTGTTCAGAGCGAAACGGATGAGGCTCAAGCCGTCGCGGCACTGCCTTCGGCGGGGTGGGCGCGCTTCGAAGCGGCCAATCTATTCCTGAGTCGCCCAGGAATTGCTATCGGCACGACGGGCTACATGTCACCCGAACAAGTACGTGGCGAGAAGCTTGATTCGCGAACAGACCTGTTTTCTTTCGGTTTGGTCCTCTTCGAAATGGCAACGCGCAAGCGAGCTTTTGACGGCGATACCAGCCCAATGATTCAAGACGCAATTTTCAATCAACGCGCGCCTTCGGTGCGCGAAATCGATCCCAGGCTTCCGGTCCGTCTAGAAAAAATCGTGAGCAAGACTCTGCAGAAGGACCGCGATGCTCGCTACCAGAACGCCTCGGAAATTCGCGCCGACTTGGAAAAGCTGAAACAACAACTGGCGCTCGCGCATCCTGTTCGCCGCGTGTTGATGTCTTCCTTGGCTGCGCTTACTCTCGTCTCCGCGGCACTCGTTTTCTGGATCGCACGGCGCCAACCTCAGCCGGTTGCGCCCGACCTCAGATTGCGGCAGCTCACCACAAATTCTGTCGAAAATCACATATTAAACGGCGCAATCTCCCCAGACGGAAGATACCTGGCCTACACCGACCTCAAGGGCGTGCATCTCAAGCGCGTTGATACTGGCGAAACCAAAGCGCTAGACCTGCAAGGTCAAACCCTGGAGACATATAACAACTATCCGATTTGGTTTCCGGACGGCCAAACATTTCTGCTCAACTTGGCGCCAAGCAAGAAGGAGTCCGAAGGGCCTACTCTTTCGAACAGTGCCATCTGGGCCGTCTCGGTCCCAGAGTTGCACATGCACAAGCTTCGAGATGGCGCCTTCGCCTGGTCAATCTCCCCTGAAGGCTCGCGAATCGCTTTCGGGTCGAATCAAGGTCCACATGGCTCGCGTGAAATGTGGCTGATGGGCACAGACGGTGAAAACGCGCGAAAGCTTTACGAGACCTCCGGGAATCGCGCCATCGGTCCGTTCTCGTGGTCGTTGGACGGCCAGCGATTGCTCTATATCAACACCGATGAATTCGGAGACACGTTGTTGAGCCGCGACCTCTTTGGCGGTCAACCGTCCAGTCCGATATTTTCGAACTCCGAGTTGGAGAACATGCCGGGTAGTTTACTCCTTCCAGATGGACGAGTCCTTTATTCGATAAAGGAACCGGGCGCAACCGACACCTGTAATTTCTGGACCGCAAGAATCGATCCACAAACGTTGAAGCCGGTCGAAAAGTTCGTTCGACTTACCAACTGGACCGGATTCTGCATGGATCCTGAAAGTGTGACACGCGACGGAAAGCAAATCACCTTCGCCAAATGGGCGACTCATCGGACAGTCTATATCGCTGACCTTGACGCAAGCGGGAGTCGCATCGTCAAGTCGCGGCATTTCACATTGGATGAGACCGGTAGCAGTCCCATGGACTGGACTCCCGACAGCAAGGCAATCATTTTTTCTTCCATGCGCAATGGCGCGGAAGCAATTTTCAAGCAGCGTCTCGATCAGGATGCTCCGGAACTCATCAGCTCCGCGCCTGGAGGTTTTCAGGGCGCTCAACTCAGCCCGGATGGAAAGTGGGTTCTGTGGCAAGTGTGGCGGGAACCACAAGTGCGATCTCAAGCGGAGCAGCTCTTGCGAGCTCCGATCAGCGGCGGGGTGCCGGAACCCATTTCTCAGATCGAAGCTGGATCGCAATTTTCTTGCGCCCGGCTTCCTTCTACGCTTTGCGTTCTTGCCGAGCGGACCGAAGATCGCCGGCAAGTAATTCTTCATGAGCTCGATCCTTTGCAGGGACGCGGTGCCGAACTCCTGCGCTTTGATCTTGATCCGAACGACGATTGGAGCGGAAGAATTTCTCCTGAGGGAAGCCGCTTTGCGGTGATCGCCGGGCCGGCCGCGCCGATCCGCGTTCTCTCCCTCCGGGGCCAGTCGGAACAGATCATCCCGACGAAAAGTTGGAATGCCAAACAGTTGCTGCGCTGGTCAGCGAACGGAAAAGGATTCTTCATCACCAACGCGATCAAAGGTGGATCCCAGCTTCTTCACATGGACATGCGCGGAAATGCCACCATCTTGTGGGAAAACGACGGTGGCTATTATCCCTGGGGGCTGCAGTCCCCAGACGGCAAGCGTTTGGCAGTCCAAGGTTCTAGCCTAGACAACAACATTTGGCTGATGGAGAACTTTTCGCGGTGAATCCGGAAACTACTTTTCCGATCAGGAACGAATTGCTGTGGCGCTCCTGCCCGATCATTGTGGAGGTTCCGTGACCCAGGATCAACAACGCAACTCCTACGTGAAGGCAGTGTGTCCCGGAACCCTTGAACATGATCGACATTTGTTAAGGATCATTCGGTGCGCTCCCGAATGATCCTTTCGCGCAAGCTGTTGCGAATCTTGGCTGTCCGAGTCGTCCGGTCGATCATTCTCCGCGTCGCAAATGATGTCCCCCAAGCGATTCATGGCTTGAAAAGGCCGCGTAAGTATCACAAAATAGAAATGTTCCCCGGTAGCTCAACGGTAGAGCATTCGGCTGTTAACCGAAGGGTTGCTAGTTCGAATCTAGCCCGGGGAGCC